>Ga0265338_10005670_pt1 | contig 16183 bp, 10 predicted proteins | sample 42126metaG_FD_193579 | JGI IMG/M metagenome (GOLD analysis project Ga0265338, IMG submission 193579) | Rhizosphere microbial communities from Carex aquatilis grown in University of Washington, Seatle, WA, United States - 4-21-26 metaG | ecosystem: Host-associated > Plants > Roots > Rhizosphere... | reverse complement strand
TTGACATAAAGCACTGCGGCCAATTGCAACTGCTTCATGTTATTGAGGCATTGGATTCCTTGTGCCCTGGATTTAGCCTTGGACAAGGCCGGAAGCAGAAGCGCCGCAAGTATGCCGATGATGGCGATGACAACCAGAAGCTCGATGAGGGTAAAGCCCGCTCTTGGTCGATTCGGAACGCCTTTGAATCGGCCCCAAGCACCAAACCCCATCCTTTCATTCCTACCATTCATCACATCTACCCAAGACCCACCCAAGAACATCCGAACCGCCGTATTGATAGTGCCTTTTCCATTTGTCATCTCGTCAGGTAAAAACGCACACCGCAATTTGGCAAATACTGAACATTTCTTGGTATTTTCTCCCGACGTCAACCTCTTGCCACCGGTACGAGGACGAATAATCGTAAGAGAGGCACGCGGGATATTGAACGGTTCATACGACCTGCTGTTCCATACGCGATGAAAAGATTCACCGATCCCCTCGGAATTGCTCCGAGGTGGTGAAATTGGATGCTCGACCTTTGATGTTGGTGGTTTGGTGTTCCCGGCTTCACGGAAGGGGCGGGCGCCGGTCCAACCGGATATGATGTTCGGCCGATGTCGCGCCGCAGAAATTCCGCTACAATTGCCCTCGCAGCATCACCGGTTGCCGTTCATCGACCCATTGGTTGCCAGACATGAGCGCATCAACGGGCTGAGTATTGTGGTGCAAAATATGATACAAATTAAGAGACGGATTTTTGCAATTGTCGATCGGTTCGTTTGGGCGTTCCGGAACGGAGCCATTCCAGCCGTGGGCATGATCGTGGCGGCCGGTCTTCATTCAAACGCCGAGACCAATCCAATCATTAAAGACAGCTTCACCGCGGACCCGGCGGCAATGGTCTACAAAGACACGGTTTATCTGTATACCGGCCACGATGAGGCGAAGGGCGGCGAGATGTTCACGATGTGGGATTGGCTCTGTTTTTCCTCCCAAGATATGAAAACGTGGACGCCTCACGGGCCGGTCATGCGCGTCACGGATTTCAAATGGGCGACCCGGGACGCGTGGGCGTCCCAAGCCGTGGAACGGAATGGAAAATTTTATTTTTACGCCGCCGTCCGCAGCGGCAACCCGCATCCGGGAATGGCCATCGGCGTGGCCGTGGCCGACAGCCCAACGGGTCCGTTTGTGGATGCGCGCGGTTCGGCCCTCGTCACGGACAACCTGACGCCAAGCCCGAATGGTTGGGATGATATCGATCCCACCGTTTTCGTCGACGACGACGGCACGGCATGGCTCGCCTGGGGCAATCCCAATTGTTATCTCGCGCGGCTCAAGGCAAACATGACTGAATTTGACGGGCCGATTCAAAAAATTCACGTGCCCAACTACACGGAAGGCCCGTGGCTCTACAAACACGGGAATTTATATTATCTCGTTTACGCGGCCTTCGCGCATCAGGATATGTCGGAGAAAATTTGCTACGCGACGGCATCCAAGATTACCGGACCGTGGACCTATCGGGGCATTCTCACGGACGCCGCCAAGAATAGCTATACCATCCACCCGGCGGTGCTTGAATACCGCGGCCAATCCTATTTCTTTTACCACAACGCCACGCTCACTTTGAACGGAGAAAAAGGTGCGCTGGGTCGGCGCGCCGTTTGTTTGGAATACCTCTACTACAATCCCGACGGAACGATCCAACCGATCCTTCAAACGGTGGAAGGGATCAGCGTCCCGCCCAATCCTGGATCTGGGGTGGCCGCGAATCAGAACAACCCGGGGTCCACTTCACCCGGCGTCACGGTATCGCCGGACGGCGGCTATGATCCGACCAACTGGCTTGGCCACCCCATTTTTAGCACCGTCACCAATCCGTATTACGACGCCACCGAAAGCGTCAGCTTCAACCACGGACCGGGCGCCACCAATCTCGCCCAGACGTTTATGGTAAAGGCGGATTCCCGGTTGGAACGCATCGCTATTTTCGCCGGCGACGGTTTTGGGACCACCGGAAGCACCAACGTTGCGCTTGCGCTCTACGATCTCGGGGTGCAGGACGCGGCGTCGATCAACCCCTATGCGGGGGGAACGAATTTGTTTGGTTCCGGCCAGGGCTTAAAGGTTGCCTGCCAACCGCTGGCGCCGGGGTTGTTGAATTTTGATTTTGCCGGCCTTAACCAGGTTGCTTTAAAAGCGGGACACGTTTACGCTTTTGAACTTCAGGGTATTCGCAAGTCCGCTCCGATTTTCTGGCGCCGAACCCGCAAGGACACCTATCCGTCCGGAGCAGCCTGTTCGGATCGTTCGGGAATCGAGGAAAGAGGAGCGCGTTACGATTTCGCAATGGCTGTCTATGGCGTGCCCCTGCCGACGGAACAATCAAAGAATTAAAACCAAACAAATTTACCATATATATGTCTCCCATAAAATATTCCCTCACTCTGGCTCATGCATTCGGGTGTTGCCTGTTAACCGCCGCGGTCTTGCCGGCTTCCGCCGAATTGCCCGTCGCCGCGACCAAGCATTGGACCGCCGACAATGGCAACGGCACCTACTCCAATCCATTGTTCTACGGAGAATTTGAGGATCCCGATCCCATACGTGTGGGCGAGGACTATTACCTTGCCGGCACGACCATGCACATGAATCCGGCGGTCGAACTCCTGCACTCCAAGGATTTGGTGAATTGGGAACTCGCCGGCTATTGCACGAACCGGCTCGATCTGGGGCCGGCCTATCGTCTCGACGGCGGAAATATTTATGGCCGCGGTATCTGGGCGCCATGCATCCGTTATCACAACGGCGTGTTCTATGTCTTTTGCAACGTGAATGGCGCGGGCCTCATGGTTTACCGGTCCAAATCCATCAACGGCCCTTGGGAATGGAATCAATTGCCCGGCAGGCACGACATGTCCGTGCTCTTCGATGACGACCTTGGAAAAATATTTATCATTTCCGGTGCCGGTAGCCCGTATCCAATTGACGAGCTGGCACCGGATCTCAAGTCATTCGTTCCCGACGCCCACCATCAACTCGTTGGCCGAATGGGTGAGGGACACCACCTTTACAAAATCAAAGGCAAATATGTGGATATCTCCGCCATCCCCGGCGGAACCGTCGATCAAATGGTCGCCGTTTCCGATTCCATTGATGGCCCCTGGAAAGTTGAGCGCATGGTCCAAGGTGAATCGCTGGGCATCCCCACCGTGACGCCCGCCCGCGCTCGACCCGCCGATCGCGGCCTCACGTTGCATCAGGGCGGTATGACCGATACGCCTTCGGGCGACTGGTGGTCTGTGATCATGTCGGATCACGGCAGCGGCGGGCGCATGGTTTCCCTGGTGCCCATTACGTGGGAGGACGGTTTCCCGCTCATTGGCCTGCCGGGAAATTTGCGCCGCGCACCCAACACCTGGATCAAACCCAACACCGGCTTTACCCAGGAACCAAAGCCAACCTACGTCCCGGACGATAATTTCGACGGCGGCAAAATGAATCCGCATTGGCAATGGAATCACGTTCCGGATGATTCCAAATGGTCCCTCACCGAAAAACCCGGCGTGCTCCGCCTCCATTCCCTGCCCGCAGCCAATTTCTGGACTGCTCGCAACAGCCTCTGCCAACGGCCGCCCGGCCCCGAGTCCATTATGACTGTTGAATTAAACACCGCCGGACTTTCCGCCGGCGACAATGCCGGCTTGGCGCTCTTGAGCACTCCCTATGCCTGGATCGGTGTGGCGAAAACTGCTGAAGGCGCAACGCTGCAATTATTTCAGGGCTCCGGCGGCGGCGGGCGGCGCGGCGCGGCAACGGCCGCCACCAATACTCCTGTCATCGGCTCGGCCAATCCCCCGAGTCACGTTTGGTTGCGTGTCGCCTGCAACTTCGATACTGACGAAGCCGTTTTCAGTTGGAGTGCGGACGGCAAACAATTCACAACGTTGGGAAACCCGTTTCCCACGATCTTCCAATTGACAACCTTCCAGGGCGTTCGACCCGCGTTGTTTAATTTCAATACCTCCGGCCAGCCCGGCGGTTATGCGGACTTTGATAATTACACGGTGGACGAACCCCGCGCTCGCGGCATCGAACGCGAAATTCCCATGGGCAAAACCATCACCTTAACCAGCGGCGCCGACGGCAGTCTTCTGGCCGCCAATACGCAAAGCAACACTCTGGTCAATCTCCCCGCCGATTCGAACAGCGCCATTTCGCCGACCGCGAAATTCCAAGTCGTCGATCTCGGTTTGGGCCGCGTCGCGTTCAAGACCAGCACCGGCGCGTTTGTTTCTGCCAACCAAGATGGCGTTACTTTGAAAGACCTGGCCGGCAAGAAACCGGGTGAGGCGGAGTCCTTCCAATGGATCAACCTGATGCGCGGCGACACCTCATTCATGTCCCTGGTGAATCATCACTATTTGACGACTAAACCAAATGAACCCGGTCCATTGACCACAACTGCCGCCGGCCCGAGCGCCGCCCGCAAGGATGGTGCGTGTTTTAAATGGAAAGTGGTCGATTGATTACCATTTCCCATTTTGTGTTTGCTGGATTTTTCAGGTCACGGTTCAGAACCTGTGCTGCTCTTTCGATGCTTGCGGCTCTACCGGCAAGCTCGATCGAGGCGGCTCCCAGTCTCGGACTTCAGACCGTCCTGATTTCCGAGAAAATGGAATCCGGCAGTTTCCCGCTAAAGAGTGAAAAAAAGGCGGCGCCAATTTTTCTGGACCAAAGCGACTGGCCGGGAGTGTTGCGCGCCGCCGGAGACTTGCAGGCGGACGTCGAACGTGTCACCGGAATCAAGCCTGCCGTTGCCACCAACAGTGTCCCCACCGGTAAGGTCGCGATCATGATTGGAACCGTCGGCAAAAGTCCCCTCATCGATGGCCTGGTTAAATCCGGCAAGCTCAATGTCGCCGCCATTTCCGGCCAATGGGAATCCTTCGTCATCACCACCGTGACCAATCCGATGCCGGGCATCGATCAGGCGCTGGTCGTTGCCGGCAGCGACAAACGCGGGACGATTTACGGTATTTATGAAATCTCGGAACAGATTGGCGTATCCCCCTGGTATTGGTGGGCGGATGTTCCGCCGCAGCATCACGACAATCTTTTCATCAAGGCCGGGAATTATGTCCAGGGTCCGCCCGTGGTGAAATACCGCGGCATTTTTATCAACGACGAGGAACCGTGTTTCGGTCCCTGGGCGCGGGAGAAATTCGGTGGCATCAATTCGAAAATGTATTCGCACATGTTTGAATTGCTGTTGCGCCTCCGTGCCAACTACCTCTGGCCGGCCATGTGGGGCAAGGCTTTCAACGAAGACGACCCGCTGAATCCCGCGGTGGCCGATGAATACGGAATCGTCATGGGCACATCGCATCATGAACCCATGATTCGCGCCCAGCAGGAATGGACCACCAGCCATCAGCAATACGGCAACGGTGAATGGAATTATCTCACCAACGAGGAAGGACTCAAAAAATTCTGGGCCGAAGGCATCGAGCGAAACAAAAATTACGAAAGCCTCGTCACCATGGGCATGCGCGGGGACGGGGACGTCGCCATGCCGGATGCCGGCGGTCTGGAAGCGAATAAGAAATTGCTCGAAAAGATCATCACCGATCAGCGGCAGATCCTCGCACAACACCTGAATCCGGATGTCACGAAAGTGCCGCAGCTTTGGGCGCTCTTCACGGAGGTGCAACAATATTATGACGCCGGTCTAAAGCTGCCGGACGACGTCACGATGCTGTTTTGTGACGACAACGTCGGGAACCTTCGCCGCCTGCCCACGCCTGAGGAACGAAAGCGCAGCGGCGGCGCGGGTATTTATTTTCACATGGATATGCACGGCGGGCCGTTCTCGTACCAGTGGCTCAATAGCAGCCCGCTCCCCAAAATCCAGGAACAGATGAACCTGGCCTATGAATATGGCGCCACCCGAATTTGGATTGCCAACGTCGGCGATCTCAAACCGGTTGAAATTCCCCTGGAGTTTTTCATCCGCATGGCCTGGAACCCGGCGGCGATGACTCGAGATGACGTCGCCCCGTACCAACTGCGCTGGGCCGAGCGCGAATTCGGCAAACCACACGCCGCGGAAATCGCCAGCCTCGTTTCCAAATACGCGAAATACAACGCCTGGCGCAAGCCGGACTTGCTCAAGCCGGAAACGTTCAGCCTCGTCAATTATCGCGAGGCGGAAAACGTTTCCGCGGCGTGGAAGGACATCGCGATCGAGGCGCGCAAGCTGAATGACTCGCTGCCGGCAGAACAAAAAGCTGCCTTTTACCAGTTGGTGCTGCACCCCGTTTTGGCCTGCGGGAACCTCGTTGATCTTTATATCGCGGCGGGAAGAAATGTCCTTTTCGCCAGGCAGGGCCGCGCGAGCGCGAATGCCGAAGCAGCGCTCGTACGCGCACTCTTCAAGCGGGACCAGGACTTCAGTGATTTCTACAACAACGAACTCGCGGGCGGAAAATGGCATCACATGATGGATCAAACCCACATCGGTTATACGAGTTGGGATCCGCCCCGTCAAAATAACATGCCCAAGCTGACCGAGTTGACGCTCCCTGATACGGCGGACCTCGGTGTCGCGGTGGAAGGCTCGACCGCGACGTGGCCCGGTGACAGTGGAGACGCGGCCTTGCCGGTATTCGATTCACTGAACCCCCAGCGGTCTTATATTGATGTCTTTGCGCGCGGCGCCAGGCCGATTCAGTTCAAGGCCACGGCCGATCGTCCGTGGATTCGACTCATCGAGGGGGCGACGCCGTACTCCGAACAAGATCGGCGTTTGTGGGTGGAGATTGACTGGAGCAAAGCACCGGCGGGCGAAGCAGGCGGGACCGTCACCGTCGCCGGAAACGAAACAGTCGGCATCAAGGTAAAGGCGATCAAGGCGACCGGCGAGCAGGCGCGCGAAGCGATTGGATGTTACGGCAGCTTGACGGGACCGATTGCGTTTTACGCGGCCAACGCCGCAAAGAATATCCCCGCGGGTGGTGTGCGTTGGGAAAAACTCCCTGACTACGGCCGAGGTTTTGCCGCCATGGAAGTTTTCCCGGCCACCGCCGCCACCATTCAGCCACCCGCGCCGTCGCCGCGCCTTGAATATCCGGTTTACTTCTCCCGCGCTGGCAGTTTCAATGTGGATATCATTACCAGCCCGACCCTGGATGTGATTCCCACCCGCGGTTTGGGACTGGCTGTTTCCGTTGATGACCTGCCGCCGCAGGTGAAGAATGTTTTCACGGCGGCGACTTTCAAGGATCAGGATTTTCTCGGCCGGAGTTTTAATGAGAACTCAGCCAACAATGCCCGCGCCATGCATTTTTCGCAAACCATCGATGCCCCCGGCCGGCACACCCTGAACCTGATCATGGTCGATCCCACTGTTGTCGTGCAGAGAATCATCATTCACGACGCACCATTGCCGGCGTCGTACTTTGGGCCGCCGGAAAGTCCGCGCCATTAGAAATGATCCGTGTTCGGTGTTCGGGACGGACCAAAGCCGGCAGCCTGCCAATCTACGAAACCTGCCGAGTGTCACACGCGCTCCGACGTTGACATCGGAGCGCAAATCTTTGTAGCACTGGTGGGTCGCCCCCGTTGACGATACTCTTAAGATTGGCCAAACCAATCAGATTGCCGGTGCCTCCTCGTCCGAGGCTTCCCCGCCGAATACGCTTGTCCCACCGCTTTAATTCCATGAGTATCCTGCGCATTCAACGCCTCAAGACCGTGCCGCAGCGCGCAAGCGCGCGGTTTGGCGTAGTGAGGCGTTTTGCGAATTGTCGTGTGTGGGTCGAAGTCGAACAGGCGTGCCTTGCCGAACTTGACGCCGAAAGGGCGGCCAGTACTCCCCGGCAAAATTGGAATTTTCATGAACGAAATTTTTGTCATTGGTCATCGTAATCCAGATACCGACGCTATTTGTTCCGCGATCGGTTACGCGGAATTCAAGCGCCGTACCGGAATGCCTGAAGCGGTGGCGGCGCGTTGCGGCGACACAAACGACCGCATTGATTTTGTGCTCAATGCCTTCGGCGTTCCCGCGCCGCGGTTCGTGGCGAGTGTGTCGCCGACCATTGCCGACGTCATGCAGCGCCAGATCATGAGCGTCACGCCCGAAGCGACCGCGGCGGAAGCGTTGCACCTGATGGACAACTTCAACATCCGCATTCTGCCGGTGCTCGACCAGGAACGGCGGTGCCGTGGATTGCTCTCGCTCTTCAAGTTGAGCAAGTTCCTGTTTCCAGCCGCGAATCACCTCACTGATTCGCGCCGAACCCTGTCCTCGCTGGAAAATTTGGCCCGCACCTTGCAGGGCGAGTTGATCGTGAACTTTGAATCCGCGCGCGAAGAGGATTTAATCATGGTGATCGGAGCCATGAGCGCCGAAACCTTCGCGGCGCGATTGGAAGCGTTTCCGCGCGAAAAATTGATCGTCGTGGTCGGTGACCGGCGGGAAATCCAGGAGGCGGCGATCAACGAACGCGTCCGCGCCGTAATCGTCACGGGCGGATTGAAAATCGAGAACCACATCACCGAAGCCGCCAAAAGCAACCAGGTCAGTATTATCTCCTCACCCCATGATACCGCGACCACCGCCGGCCTGTGCCGCGCGGCCGTGAGCGTGAAGCACATGTTGAACGAGGAATTTGTCAGTTTTCGCGAACATGAGCCGCTGGCTGCCGCCCGCGAGGAAGCCCGGGCCTCCGGGCATCATGTTTTTCCAGTGCTCGACTCGGAACGAAGAGTGGCCGGCATTTTTTCCAAGGCGGACTTTCTCAAAACCGCCACGCGCAAATTGATCCTCGTGGATCACAATGAATTGTCCCAGGCGGTGCAAGGCGCAGACGAAGCGGATATCATCGAGATCATCGATCATCATCGCATCGGCGCGTTATCAACGCAGCAGCCAATCCTGTTCCGGAACGAACCGGTCGGCTCGACCAGCACGATTGTTGCCGACTGTTTTTTTCGCCTGGGCATCGACCTTCCGTCGACCATCGCGGGATTGTTGTTGGCCGGAGTCGTGTCCGATACCTTGAATCTCACGTCCCCGACCACCACGCCGCGCGATGTGGAAATCCTAAAAAAGCTCGAGGAACTTTCGCGCGTGAACGCCCGTGAGTTCACCGAGCGACTGTTTGCCTCCGGCTCGCTGCTCACGCTTAAATCCGCGCCCCAAGCGGTCACGACCGACTGCAAGGAATACGAGCAGGACGGCGTCAAATTCAGCATCGCGCAAATTGAAGAAATTGGATTCGATCAATTCTGGAAGCGTAAGGACGAATTGCTCCGGGCGCTCGAAACGTACCGCCGCGAACGTTCTTATTTTTTCTCCGGCCTCCTTGTTACCGACGTCGTGATGCAAAGCTCGTTGCTGCTGGTGGTTGGCAAACAGGAGTTCATGGACCAAATCGATTACCCGCGCGTCGAGCCCGGGATCTATGAATTGCGCGATGTCGTTTCGCGCAAGAAACAACTGCTTCCCTATTTCACGCATTGCCTCCGGCAAGCGAAGACGGGCTGACTTTCCCAAGCCGAAAAGTGACCCAATTATGGGTCAAGGGAATTGCTGTATTTCTGTTTCGGTTTCAGGAATAGGCCGTGCAGGGTGAACCTTCCATCATTTTAACTTCAACAAATCAGCATCGATCGTTTTGAATAAGTAAGCACGATGCTGTTTAATCCCGCCACCCCGCCTCTCCTCCGCCTCCTACAACCCATAAACGTCTATTGGCCACCGCTTTGGACGGATTCTCAGTCCAACGTCTATGGCCCGATTCTCGCTTGGTGCAGCCTATCGCATGATAATCTTGAAGTCACCCTTCAGCCTCTCGGTTGCGTTCGCGCTGTTTTATTCGACCGCGAGCGCGCTGACGCTGACGAACCCTATCGTGTTCGTCACGCAACCGCCCATTCCTCATGAAATCAACGGTTCCATTTCGAACACATTTCTCTCCGTGGTGACGATTTTCGGGAATCAACGGGCCGATACGGAACACGCCGCGCGCGGTGGCGATCTTTGGCTGATGACCACCAACCAGGGCCTGGTGAATCTCACCCGCAAAGCCGGTTACGGCACGAACGGAATCCAACATGGCATCGGCATCGATGTCCGCGATCCGCAGATTCATTGGAGTGGAAAGAAAGTATTGTTCAGCATGGTCGTCGGCTCGCCGATTAACTCCACCGACACCAACCAGTTTTTCTGGCAGCTCTATGAAGTAACCAATCTCGACGCCGTCATCGCCAACCCGAATACCACCACGCCGGCCATTGTCAAAATCTCCAATCAGCCGACGAACTGCAACAATGTGACGCCCTGCTACGCGACCGACGGGCGAATCATTTTCATGAGCGATCGCGCGTATAACAATCAGGCGTGGCTCTATACAGCCCTCGACGAATACAAAGGCCAGCCAACGGTATCAGGCATCTACAGCATCGATCCCGGAGCCAACGATTTGAGGATGATTGAGCATACCCCGAGCGGCGCGTTCAATCCTTTCATCGACAGCTTCGGCCGGCTGATCGTCACGCGCTGGGATCATCTTTCTCAGGACCCCATCGCCGCGGACGATCGTCTCGGCATCACCAATCTTGGCTCGGCGAGTTTGAATGGTTCATTTAACTACTTGTCGGAAACTCCCGGCTCGCCGACGCAATCCACGAACCTCATCGAGACCTTTCCCGAGCCTCGGAAATTTGACACCAACTATGACAAGGCCCTCGGAGTGAACGGCACTGATTTTAATTTGTTCCTCCCCTGGGCGCTGGATCAAAACGGCGGAAATGAAGAAGTCCTCAACCACGTTGGTCGTCACGAACTTTTTGTGCCCACCGCCGGCACGCCTTTATTTCAGTCCTTTATCGGCGACGCGAATTTATTTTCGCTGTCGAACCTGGTCCAGCGCGCGGCCTCGGGAGTGGTCAGCGCCAACACCAACAATCTCGCCGCCTTTTTTCAAATCACGGAAGACCCGCGCACCAACGGCCTATATTGGGGCGTGCAGGCTACGGACATTTCTCCTTTCGGCGGGACTCACTCCAGCGGCCAAATCGTGACTTTGACCGGCGGTGCAAACGTCAACCCCACGAACATGGTCGTCAGCTATATCACTCCGCCCGCTGCCGCTAGCGGTCCGTCCTCCCTCGGTATGTACCGCAATCCGCTGCCAATGTCCGATGGCACGCTCGTTGCCGTTTACAGCGATGCGGTCAACGGCATTCCTGGCATGGACACCAACATCGGTACCGTCACCTTGCCGGTTTCGAAATATCATTTTCGCCTGGTGACGCTCACCAACGCCGGCACGGTGTTCGGCGCCAACCAATTCCTCACCGGCGGCATCCAGAGCACCTCTATTTTCTGGCAGGGCAATATCCTCGTGACCAACGTCGCCACGCAATGGGAATTGCAGCCCGTCGAAGTCCGCGCAAAACCAATCCCCGCGCCGTTCGCGAGCGGTGTCGCGTCGGTTGAACAACAGGTGTTCGCGGAAGAAGGCGTCGATTTGCCCAGGTTCCAGGCCGACCTCGCGCAACGTGGCGTGGCGCTCGTCATCAGCCGGAACGTGACCGCCCGCGACGCCGCGGATAAACAGCAACCTTACAATTTGCAGGTGCCCGGCGGCGCGAGCTCCATCGCCAACGGCGGAAAAGTTTATGACATTACGCACCTGCAATTTTTGCAGGCCGATTATTTGCGCGGCTACGCCAATGGCCCGAATGGCCCGATGCCCGGGCGGCGCATTCTCGCGGTGCCTATGCACGCAACCACCAATATCAATTATGCCAGCAGCAAAACGAATGCACCGCCCGGCGGCACGGAAATCATGAGCGATGGCTCGCAGGCGACGTTTATTCCGGCGAACCGCGCGGTCACGTGGCAATTCACCGGTGATACGAATGAAAGTGTGGTGAAAGAGCGTTACTGGATTTCGTTTCGCCCCGGGGAAGTGCGGACGTGCGCGAATTGTCACGGCATCAATGCCGTCGACCAGCTCGGCCGCCCCTCCCCGACCAACGCTCCGTTTGCCTTGCGCCAGCTATTGCGCCTTTGGAGAACAAATTCGGCCAATGCCTACTCGCTCTCTATTACCAACGGAAGTGCCGGCGGAAGTTTCGGCGCTGGTTCCATCGTCACGATCACCGCCAATCCCGCGCCTTCCGGAAAAGCTTTCCTAAGCTGGATCGGTGCCTCCGGGATCAGTAATGCGGCCTCGATGACGACCTCATTCATCATGCCGGCGGCGGACGCGGCCGTCACCGCCGTCTACACCAACCTCCCAGCGCCCGTTTTCACCAATTACACAATTGCCGGCGGCACTAATATTTCGCTGTCGGCGCAGGCTTACGCGAATCAATCCTGGATTCTGCAAAGCTCCACCGACCTGCTGAATTGGATCAACGTCGCGACAAATGATTCCGCTTCCAATCAGCTCTATCAGGTGGGTGTTCCGATAAACGAAGCCGCGGCTCCGAAGCAATTCTTCCGGCTCGTGTCGCCTTGAGCAAAGCGCCTCACAAACGCTCGGCCACAAACACAATCAGGCTCGCGGCGGGAACCAGGAGCAACTGCGCCAATAACGTTCCCGCCAGCCGGCTTCCCACCAGCCAGACAATCGCCCGGCGAAAACTTGATTCGCTTTGCCGGCCCTCGATGACGTCGTCGGTCATCACAGACAATTGCGGGTCGATGACGACGAACATTAACATCGTGGCTACGCCGTTCACGATTCCCGACAAAGCGCTGGAAGTCGCGCGAAGTTGAGGGTTCAAATAGCCGGCGTATAACGCGGCGAAAACTCCCACCGTCCACAAGGAAACGGCCACTACGTTTAACGCAATCGTTCCCGTCGAAATGCTTTGTCCATCGCGCAGCGCCATCACGTTGCTCGACGCGGGGAGGCTCACCGAATCTTTAACCTGCGCGAGGCCGCCGCGAAAGCAGATGTGGAGCAATAACCGTGGAATCGAGCGATGAACCTGAAATTCCAGCACCGCCTTGCTAAAGATGCGTTGGAACGTCGGAATCAGGAAGGCTCCCACGATAGTCGCGACCGTCGCTGAAAAGAGCAGCCAACGGAAGTCGGCAATCAAGCTGTGCCACGCCGGGTGCAGGAGGTTCTTTTCCACTCGATTGGCGAGAAAGGGTCCCTGGAAAGAATTGGAAGTCCGCGAAACGAGCACGAGGATATTAAACAGGGCAAAAGAAACCGCAATGCGCCGCGTTCGCACTCCTGCAATGCGAACCGAGTACGCCAGCGTCCCAATCAAATGAATCACAAACGTCAGGAAGCAAATGATGCCGAGATTTATATCCATTCAGCTTTTTCGTTTCTTGGGACGACTTTCGGTGGTTGGGACAATTCCACGGATTTCGGCTCGTATAAAGCAAACGAGAGGTGGCAGCCAAATGAATGGCGCCACCTCTCGGGCTGATTTTTACGCCGCCACCGCGAATGTATCCAGGTCGTCGGCCGGTTGATCGCGTTTTTCCATCGTCTTCCGGATCGTTTTCAGCGCTTGTTCCTGGATCTGCCGGATGCGCTCGCGGGTCACGCCGAACCGTTCGCCCACTTCTTCCAGCGTTCTCTCTTTGCCATCGTTCAGCCCGAAACGCATCGCGAGAATTTCCCGCTCGCGTTCCGGGAGGGTGGCCAGGATTTCCTGCGCCAACGCCGTGTCGCTTTCATAAACGAGCTGCTCAGAGGGTAGGGTGGCATTCGGGTCGGCCACCACCTCGGACACGCGGTCGTTATTGTCATCGCCAATCGGCGCGTCCAACGATACCGGCGCGCGGGAAGCCTGGCGATAACGCCGGACGCGTTTCGCATCCAGGCCCAATTCACTCGCCACCTCTTCATCGGTGGGTTCGCGGTCGAGCACTTCCCGGAGCCGCATTTCCGCGCGGCGGATGTGCGCCACCTTGTCCACCACGTGAACGGGCAAGCGAATCGTTTTCGATTGATTGGCCAAGGCGCGTTTGATGGCTTGCTTGATCCACCACGACGCGTACGTGGAAAGCTTCGCGCCCTTTTTCGGGTCGAACCGTTCAACACCTTTCATCAACCCGATATTTCCCTCGTTGATGAGATCGAGCAGCGGCAATCCGAGGTTCTCGTAATCGCGGGCGATCTTCACGACGAGGCGCAAGTTGGCCTTGATCATGTGTTCGCGCGCGCTTTTATCACCGCGCTTGATGCGTTTGGCGAGCACGATTTCCTCCGCCGGCGTCAGGAGTTTCACCTGGCCGATTTCGCGAAGATAAAGCTGCAGCGAATCGCCTCTCGCCGCCGGTTCTTCGATTGGCTGCGCCGGTTCCAGTTGAACCGGGGCTTTCGCCTCGGGCGCGTCAAACTCGATGCGCGGCTGGGCGCCCGCCTGGCTCTTCCTTGGCCGACCGGCTTTCGTGCCGGCGGCCGCCTTCCGTTCCACTCCATTTCGTATTCTCATGTTTGCCTTCAATTCTTTTCTGTCATCACGAGCCTTGCATCATTCGTGAAAGGCACGGTTTAAATTTTCACCATCACACCGCCACCGCCACTGCCTCCAATGTGGAGACGATCGTTTTCTTGCTGACCACGCCGACCGTTTGCTTTCGCACTTCGCCGCCGGCGAAGTAGAGCAGCGTCGGAATCGACCGGATGCCGAAGCGCTCCGCGAGTGCCGAATTCTGGTCGATATTGACCTTGGCCACCTTGGCCTTGCCGCTCTGTTCGGAGGCAATTTCGTCGAGCACCGGCGCCAGCATCTTGCACGGTCCACACCACTCCGCCCAGAAATCGACAACCACCGGCTGCGTGGAGTTCAAAACTTCTGCTTCAAAATTTGTTTCGTTGATTTCAATGGTGGGTTTCATGTTTGCTCCTATTTTCAGTTATAATGTAATCGTTAGTGTTACATACTCGCACAAAAAAAGAGAACGTCAAACGGGCTGCCTCCGGGCGGTGGCGCCGCGCTGCGGCGTCCCGGCCCGCGCGGTAGCGGGCGGAACGAATTGAGCCGCGTGACCCAATGACGCTTCACGTTGCGCCGCTGAACGCGGCGCGGACGGCGCAGGCGCGCCGTCCCTACCAGGTTTGGATGCGTTCCCTCGGGCTTTCTGGGCCTCCAAACAAGTCTCTCTCGCCGCCTGCACGACATCGGCCAAAGTGGTCTTTTCCAAATCCCGCTCCAGCGCGCTTTCGGCCGAGGCAAACACTTTTTCGAGCGTTTTGCGAATGCAATGCCCTACTGGGCAACCGGCATCGGGCTTCTTGGAGGGTGAACTGAAGGCGTCATGGTTCTCCACCGCGCGATATATTTCCGCGAGATTGATGCGTTGGGGCGCACGGGTTAAGCGCGAACCGGCGCCGGCGCCTTTGCGCGTGTCGATGAGCCGCGCGCGTTTCAACGTCAGCAACAACCGCCGGATAATGACGGGATTGGTATTCACGCTGCCGGCGAGCAGGGAAGAAGTGACGGGATCGCCTTCCTTATAGGCAAGGACCGCGAGCACGTGCACCGCCATGGCAAATCGGCAACTGGTTTTCATTCGCTGGATTATATGTAACACAGGTGATTACATACGTCAAACGGCTCGCCTTGAAAAACGCCCGCAATGGTAGGGCGCGTCACTCCGTGCGCGCGGAAAAAACGATTTTAGCGGTGAACCGGTCTGAATGAACCTAATGCAGGATTGCCACGCATCCCTTTATCGAAGTAGTGGGCCAGGTGACGAGACTCAAATCTCCGCGGACGCCCAACTCTCGACCTCGTAGGAGACGACGTGAGGAGTCTCTAACTTTTTCCGGGTTCTTGCCGGATGCGCTCCAGTTGCTCCGCCCGAAAAGCCTGTGTTGCCCGGACTCTAATCGACGTGAATCCGTATCGATCCGCGGTTTAAAAAATGCCGTCAAATTTAGTAACTGGAGCGCCGAGCACCTGCTCGGCCCGTTTCAGAATTCGTGTTAATTCGTGAAATTCGTGCAGACGTTTTTCGGTATCCGTGTCCATCCGTGGTTAAAATTAATTTCTTTCCCATTGGTCCGGCTAAAATGCGAAACCGTTTCGCATTTCACTGAAAAGCCCATTTTCATTGCCTTTTCTTTACGCTGGCTCTTCAACCCCCTTCAATAACGGCCACATATTTCGACCCGTTTTTCGAAAAAAACCACTCGGAACA
>Ga0265338_10005669_pt1 | contig 16190 bp, 26 predicted proteins | sample 42126metaG_FD_193579 | JGI IMG/M metagenome (GOLD analysis project Ga0265338, IMG submission 193579) | Rhizosphere microbial communities from Carex aquatilis grown in University of Washington, Seatle, WA, United States - 4-21-26 metaG | ecosystem: Host-associated > Plants > Roots > Rhizosphere... | reverse complement strand
GAAGGCCGGCGCCGTGTACACCAACCCACCGGTCAACGCGTTGCCGCCGACGTCGGTGGCGATGGCGGGCCTGCTCGACGCGCCGTTCGGATTGCCGGACGTTCCGGGCGGTCTCATCACGTACGCAGTCGGCGGGTACCTCGCCTACCGTTACTTCAGCAAGAAGAGGGCACGATGAGCTACTTCCCGAAAGGTCGCCGCCGCGCGCTCCACGACGATAGCGATCCGTTCGTCGACGGCGGCGATGGCACGTCCATCTCCTCGAGCACGACGGTGCAAGACACCACCGTGTCGGCATCAGGCGCGACCATCGGCGGTCAGGATTCAGGCGTACCGAGCGTGCCGCTGTCGGACTGGAAGAACATCGGCGGTGTCTGCTACGCCACGAACAGCACGTTCCTGGGCGCGCTCAAGGGTCTTCAGCGGCAGTTGAATCGCATCTGCTCCGTGCATGGCATCAAGCTCCTCGTGATCGATGGCCAGATCGGAACGAACACCCTGGCGGTGCTCGCCACCGTGTCCCAGCAAGCCGGGTTCTCGAGCCTGATGTCGAACCCCGACGTCTCGACGTGCGACGCGGTGTGCTCGTCGATCCAACTGATGACCTCGGCGACGCAGCAGTACGCCGACTCCCTCGGCGTCTCGAGCTCGGTGAGCTCGCCGTCGCCCGCGAGCACGCCGGTCACGTACAACCAGACCACCGGAGCACTCCAGCCCCAGGGCCTCGCCGACTCCGCTGCTGACGTCTGGGGGAACATGTCCTCCACGATGCAGTACGGGCTCATCGCCGCGGCGGGCCTCGGCGGGTACTTGGTCTATCGCGAGACAAAGAAAGGCAAGCGCTAGCCGTGTACGTGCCTGTTCGCAAGCGCGCGCTCGGCGACGACACGACGTCGAGCTCCACGACGGCCACGCCGGCTGCGACGCCGGCGCCGACTCAGTCGTTGCACGACGCGCTGACCTCGGACAACGTCTGCACTGCGGCGATGATCGCGCTCGGCTACCACGGATACAAGCGGACGGGCTCCATCATCTGGGGTCTCGTCTACGCACTCGCCGGCCGAGAGTTTCCGTTGGAATCGGTCCCCATCGCGCTCGCACAAGGATTCGGGCAGAAGAAACCCTGCCCGTAAAGGACCATCGTCATGAACTACAAGTACGTCTACGAGCGCGTCGGTGGCCCACTCCTGTCATGGTCGGTGACGATGCTAGTCACCGCATAGATTTCCCGTCGATCGAGCCGCCCGACGCGCTATTGCAGCCTACCCAGGAACACTCATGAATTACAAGTACATCTACGAGCGAGTCGGTGGACCGCTACTTTCGTGGAAGCACGGTCCGCCGCGCTCGAGTTATCAGGCATCGACCGGGCTCGGCTCACTCGGTGACGCATCGCTCGTGCTGCCGGCGCCCGGTGCACCCGAGCCCATTCAAGGTCGCGGCGCGCTCGGCGGCTACTCTCGAGCTGGCATGCGAGCGGGTACGCCGCGCGGTGGGCTCGGCGATTGCGGATGCTCGGGCAAGAAGTCGATGGGCGACGTCAACGTCACCTGCGGTGGCGGGCAGAGCAGCTTCGCCGACTTCCTGGAGTTCGTAACGTCGAACGAATTCCTCGGTGGGTTCGTCGTCGGCACGCTGATGTACAGCCTCGGCAAGAAGCTCCTCTAGTCGAGCTCATGCGCTACTCGGTCTACAACTACGATCGTCGGCAGTACGACTACTACGATGGTCCTGGCCCGAAGGGCACGCACGCTGGATCTCCAAAGCCCGCGCGCGGCCGCAGCCAGCTCGGCGCGACGCCGGAGCAAGCCGCGTGGCGTGTGCCCGCGACCGCGCGCCGTGTTGGATCTGGCACGATGCCGCAGGGTCGCGTTGCGACGTTGAGCGCCGCCGATCCGCTGGGAGATCTGACCTCCGAGCTCAGCAACCCGTGGGTGCTGGGAGCGATCGGAGTCGTACTGTACTACTGCTACGGCAGGCACAAGTAGGGAGACACGATGTCGTACACGAGAACAATCATGCGTCGTCCGACTCGAGTGGCTCGAGGGATGGGGCGTCGGTATCGAGCGTTCGCTGACGACGCCGGTGACAACGCCGACAACGCCAACGACATGCTCACGCAGGACGCTGACTCGGTGTGCGGAACGTCGCCGGACATGGTGACGCTCGAGGCGCAGATCCAAGACCTGTCGATCAACTGGAATCCGACCGGGCTCTACAAGGCGTCCGACGTTGCCAAGATCGCCACCGCAGCCGGCACCGTCGTGATCAACGCGACCAACCAACTCTTCGCGCAGGCGATTCCGAACGTCCAGCCGAACAGCGACTGGTTCAACTCACTCCAGTCGGCGCTGGATGCCGCCAACTCGACCTTCCAAGGGATGTATCCGTTCATCGACGCAGTGAACAAGGCAGGCGGCAACACATCGTCGAACCTCGTCAACGCGCCTGGCCTCAAGCAGTGGGTGCTCGACATGATGACCGTCGCGGCGAACGGCTTTCAAACCGCCTACCTCTCGGCGTGCGCCGAGCCGTGGTGGACGAGCGCCGCGGCATCGATCAACTCGGCGTTCACCTCGCTCAACTCGGTCTGCAAGAGCGTGGTCTCCGCCGTCGCCAAGGTCGGACAGACCGCGGTCAACGTCGTCTCGGGCGGACTCGATCTGCTCGCGTTCGTATCGCAGTACGCAGTGCCCATCGCTGTCATCGGCGGCATCGGCGTCCTGTGGTACCTGTACGGCGACAAGCTGAAGGGGAGTGCGTACGCGCCATGAAGTCGAAGGGCGGCGGGCAGTCGCGCGACGCTGAGCGCGCCATCGAGACGTACGAGCGATTCCATCGGTACGCTCCGAAGAACATCGGCGAGTTTCACAAGAGCTTCGCGATCCCGAGCTCGCTCGTGAACCTCGGCCGCGGCAAGTGGGTCACGTACCGCTCGGGCAAGGTCGATCCGGCCACGCTCAAGAAGCCGCGCGGCACCGTCGACTACATCCACGAGTTTGACTCCGGCGTGAACGTCTACGTCCCGGGCTCGAACAAGAAGGCCACGCTCAAGACGCCGAGCGAATTCGTCGAGGCCGACGCGCTCACGCTGCTCGGGACGTGCTTGGGCTTCTGTTACAAAGATCGCGGCGACGACAACAACGCGCGTCGCGACCTCGGCATCGAGGTAGCAGCGACCGCGCCGTACCCCGAGCTCTACACGGTCGCATCGGGTCGATGTCTCGTCGTCGTTCAGTCGAAGCGTGAGGTGCTCGCGCTCATCTATGGAGGGAGCCTCGGCGTGTTCGCCCGAGGCATCGACGGCTGATGGAGCCGCTGGTACAAGCCGGCATCCAGGGTGGCATCGGCATCCTCGTCGTCGTGATCGTCTACTTGCTCGCGAAGCAGATGCTGAAGACGTTCCGCGAGGCCGAGAAGGAGCGGACCGCAGCGATCAAGTCGGGCTTCGAGGCAGTTGTGGTGGCGCACGAGCGCGTCACCGCCGAAGATCAGAAGTCGCACCTCGCCATCATGATGGGGATCAATCAGATCTCGAACCTCATGTTCCAGATTGACGGCAAGATCTCGACGGCGCTCGACCTCACGCCGGTGCACGGCATGATGCGCATCGAGCCGAGTGTGATCGTTGCGTCGGAGCTTCGTCAGCAGGACGACGACGTCACGCCGGTCGACAACCCGCGCACCGCGCAGAGCTCGGGCGTTCCACTCGCGCGGCCAGCGAAGCGAGCGCAGTCCCAGCCCGGCGCGGTGAAGCCCGGTGCACCGAGCACCGAGTGGGGACCCATCGTGAACAAAAAGAAGCCCTGACGGTGACCGCGTGGCATCGCGAGACAAGACGCCACCGGAGCGGCCGTCGACGCCGAGTGCACGCTGTCCGCACTGCGGGCGACGCATCAATGTGACGCCAGCTGGGCTATTCGCGATCCATGTCGTCGTCGGTAGATGGGCGCGGTCGATGTGTCGCGGTAGCGGGCAGGTTGTCAGGTCGAAGGGCTAACAGCCCATCCTTTTCGTGTCCGAGGTCGTGCTCACCCCGGCAGAGATACCGACCTTGTTCGCCGCGTCCGAGGTCGTACTCGCCTCGGCAGAGATGTCCCATCCTACCATGGTGCAGATCCCGCCCGTGCGAAATCTGAAGGTGGGTAGTTGACGTGCGTTTGGAGCCATGTCGACCTAATCCGGACTCGTACGTCGCGCCCTCCTCTCCGGGTCGAGACTCCACGCAGCCGACCGGAGAGCTATGCCGATCCTATTCGTGAACCCAGGCCACAAAAAACGACGCGGTGTCCGCGTACGTGGTCGCGCGAAAGTGAAGCTGACCGCTCGCCGCAAGGCTCGTCGGAATCCGACCCTGAGATACGGGCAGAGAAAGACTCCGAATCTGCGCACCACCGTGAAGATGCCCCGCGCATCCGCGACGGTGAAGATGACGCGCAGGATCAAGAGTCGCCGTCGTCGTGCATCGGCCACTCTGGTCGACCGCAAGCCGAAGCGGCGCGTCGTGCGTCGGAAGAGGAAGCTCGCCGTGGCTAAGAAGAAGCGTCGCAAGTCTCATCGCCGCGGTCGTGCAACCGCGGCCCGTCTCGGTCATCGCCGCCGCCGTCGCAAGGCGAAGGCATCCGCGCCCAAGCGCCGTCGTCGGCGTCGGGCTGCGCCGAAGCGCCGTCGTCGCGCGAAGCGCCACGTGGCGCGCAAGCGTCGGCGTCGGTCGCACCGCCGTGGCCGTGGTCGTCGTACCGCTGCCAAGCTCGGTCATCGCCGTCGGCGTCGCCGGGCCAAGGGTCGCACGCGCCGTGCGACCGTGATCATGGGTCCGGGCGGCACCATCAAGGGCTTCAAGACCAACCCGCGGCGCCGTCGGCGCGCGCGGCGCGGCAAGGCCCGTCGTCGTCGGTCGCGGCGCGTGCATCGCCGGTACTCGCGGGGCTATCGCCGCAACCCGGGCGGCATGCTCGTCGATCTCGCCAAGCAAGCGCTCCCGCTGCTCCTCGGCTTCTACGGCACCCGTCTCCTCGTCGGCAAGTTGTCGACGATGATCCCGGGCGTCTCGAGCCTCGGCACGCTCGCGGGTCCGGTCACCGGCGTCGCGACGTTGCTCGGCCTGAACTTCGCTGCCAACAAGGTCGCGGCGATCGGGAAGTACAAGTCGTCCCTGCTGCTCGGTGGCATGGCGGCTCTCATCGACTCGCTCGTGTCGGCGTTCGCACCGGCTTCGGTGAAGACGCTGATCGGCGTCGGTGACGTGTACGACCGCGCGCTCGGCGACTACGTCGGCGTGGGCGAGTACGTCGGCCTCAACGGCATGGGCGCGATGCCCCTCAACGAGAACATCCAGATGTCCGACTACGTCGGCGTCGGTCTCGAAGAGGAGCTCGGGCTGTCCGAAGAGCTCGGCCTCGAGGAGGAGCTCGGAGACGACTCGGACCCTAGCCAAGGGGTCTACGGGCAGGCAGGCATCGGCGGGATCGCCCGCGGCGTCATGACCAAGCCGGTGGGCTCCATGGCGTTCGTGTCTCCGGTCCCTGCGCGGTCGTTCACCAAGCAGATCCCGGGCATGACGGGTGCGTACGACAGCGCGGACGCTGCGTACGCGGGCATCTTCCGCGGCGGCTTCTAGTCGACCGCGGCCGAGCGTCGGCGGGTGAAACCGCCGGCACTCACTCTCGAGCATCGTGCATTGGCGGGGAGCGGCACCCGCCTGACGCCCAGGAGAATGCTCTCCGAAAGCTTCAAACCAAACTTACCGCTAGAACTGGACAACTACGATGCCCCGCGTCTCTGGCTACCGTGAACGGCTCCATCAACCCTTTTGGGATACTCTCATTCGTGGCACTGGCGATCCGTCGCCGGCCATCATCAACGGAACGAGCCTCTTCGGCAATTCCAACATTGGCAATCTCGCCGAGACCAACCTGCAGGTCGCAGGACAGCTCGCGTCGGACCAGACGTACGTCATCCTCGCGCTGCGTTGCTGGCTCTACTTCGATGGAACCAACAGGCGCGCGAACTACCTCAACGTCACGAGCCAGCTGTTCTGGACTTTGATCGTCGGCAACAAGCCGATGTTCCAAGCCCCGAGCTGGTACCACCCGGCCGGTGGTGGCGTGTGGGGCTTCGACTCGACCACGAGCATCTTCAGCAACGGAACCCCGGAACAGGGCTCCATCCTGAAGCTGGCGCGGCCGATCATCGTGCCCGTCCGCCAGAACTTCGCGGCGCGTGCCGACTTCTTCAACATGGGCTCGGTTTCCGCGCTCGATGGGTTGAACAGCGGCGCGACTGACGACCAGAAGAACATCGCGTTCATGATCGACGGTCTCCAGACCCGCGACGTGCAGTAGTACGACATCGACTCCACTTGGAGTCGAACGCCCGACGGCGCTTGACCGTGTCGGCGGGCACCATGTAGGTTGAAGGCACGGAATACTTGCGGATGCAGTCTTCGCATCCGAAGAGGGGTCACCGAGATGTCTCTCCCTGGACTCTCATCGTCGTCCCGCTGAACACCACGAGTATCGAGTTGTCACCGCCCCGCGTCGCTGGGCGAGTCACTACACCGGGAGAGACATCTCGGTGACCCCTTCCTGGGAGATGCTCGATGGCTACGCAGACCGACGTCACGCTCCAGAACCACGCCGCCTTCATGCGCAAGCTCGCTGCTGGCCAGCAAGCCTCGGCGCAGCAACTCTCGGTCTTGCAGCAGATGGTCGCGAACATATCGTCGCGTCCGCGCTCGGTCACCGAGGAGATCGACTCGATCCCCGGCCGACGCATCGAGAGCGCGCTCGTCGGCGAAGTGACCTTCACCGCCACCGACCTCGGCAGCCGCGGCAAGCCCATCACGATGCAAGTCTCCCAAGACGGCCCGTTCGTGATGACGCACTACCCGATGGCGCTGTGGCGGCCGACCGCCCCGTCGAACACGACGAACCTCAACCGGTGGCGCCCGGTCTCGAGCGACCTCCTGCCGACGCAGCAGGTTACCACCGACTTCATCGATATCATGTACGAGCTCCAGGACGGCGGCGCACAGCGCCTCTTCCAGAACGAGCCTCGCGGTCCGATGCTGTCGCGTCCCGACAACCTCATCCCGTGCCCGGTGCCGACCATTTGGTCGCCGAACGCCGCGGTGCTCTTCATCCCGACGTACCTCGCGCTGACGTGGAACTCCGAAGTCCAGCCGACCGAGGGCACGCTCCACGTCGACATCCCCGGCTACCGCATCGTCAACCTCTAGCCCATGAGCTACCACCGCCCCGGTCGTGCCCGCACTGCGGGCCACTCGCACCGACGGAGTGGTCAAGGGATGGGTGCGTGCTGTTCGTCGTGCGCCGACACGGCGCCATCGTCTGGCATGGGCGATGTGCAGTCGACGATCGACTCGCTGATCGGAGCGGGGACCTCGGTGCCGAGCGGCATCGATCCGTACCTGTTCCTCACCGCGCAGGTGAACCGGTACGCGAGCGCGCCGGCGGCGTACCAGTACGTGCAGACGCCGTTTCCGCTCGTGTCGGGCTCCATCTCGGAGAACGTTGCGACCGCCGCGCTCCTCATCAACCAGGGTCGCGCACTCGACGCGGTCCAGGCCGGCACGGGCACCGTCGCGAACGTCGCGAACGCGAGCGCGGGGTTTGGCGATCCGGTCACGACCGTCAACGCGCAGCTGGCGGCGATCACGAGCTCGGTGGCGACGTGGGCTGACTCGCTCGGCCTTCCCGCCGCGCAGTACCCCGGCGCGCCCTTCGACTACTCGAGCCTGCTCGTGCCCGCGCTTATCGGCGCCGGCATCTTGCTGTTGATGTGGAGGAAGTAATGGCGACCACCGCAACAGCTATGACCACGATGGACGTTCATCAGGCCGCCGTCGAGCTCGCCAAGATGAAGCGCTCGCTGAAGTCGTGGCTAAAGTACCGCCAACTCGGCGATGCGATTCTCGCTGGCACCGCGCCGAGCCTCAAGAAGCCGCTCGCGTACGCGCAGAACATCATCCTGTCGTACCGCACGAATGTCGCGGCGGTCACCGATCAGGACCTCGCGAACAAGCTCTACGCGCTGCTCTCCGAGGTCATGCCGGACGCGCAGCTGCCGAGCGCGGACCTCACCGCGAACCCGACCGCGACCTCCGACCTCGCGCAGATCGCCATCACGGGACAAGCGCCGCTCGCGTCCACCGTCGCTACACCGACCGCGACGTCCGGTGTCGGTGTCACGCATCCGTGGCTGTGGCCGGTGCTCATCGTCGGTGGGCTCCTGCTCGCGGTCACCACCGCGATCAAGAGCGCGGCCGACGTCGCTTCGCAGTCGGAGCACGACGCGTGCATCGAAGCCGGTGCGTGCACCGACTACGGCATGTGGTTGAAGGCCGGCGGCATCGTCATGCTCGCGTGGTTCGCGTGGACGCAACTGGGCGTTCGCGATCTCGTAAAGAGGAGGGCCTCGTAGGTTCAACTCTGCGCTGAGGTTGCTCGCTCTCTCGATGCTGTCGTGAGAGTTGAGGGCCCAAAAGGTCATCAACCGGAGAGGCATGCCGGTAGACAGATGGCGAGCATCCCCAGCGCAGACATCCCCATCGAGGCAAGGTAATCACCATGGCGTACGCACGCAAGAGTCCCCGCAGTATGAGACCCGCGCAATTCGCGCGGGCCGCGGCGCGTCGTCGTGCGCTCGGCATGGGCGACGTCGTGTCCGAAATCGAGAACGCGGTAACCACCGCGCTCTCGGCGGTGAGCGATCCGTACCTGGGCGAAGTGATGTGCCACATCGGCCAGCTGCAGCAGGTCAAGTCGGGCCAGGTGCCCACGCCGTGCACCGAAGTCCCGTACGGCCAGCCCGGCGGCATCGGCCTCGACAACGTCGCGGTCGCGCTCCGCGGCTACGTCTACGCCCAGGAGAATCCGTGGGTCGTCCCCGTCGCGATTGCGGCGGTCGTCGGCATTCCATTCTTCCTCGGATATATGATGGGGAAGGGCTAAGCCGTGGCCTACGCCAAGGACAGCGGCTTCTCGCGTGGCGTCGGCGCCATCGCCAGCATGGACCACAACAAGTCGCGCCAGCGTCGGCGCGTCGAGGTGGCTCGTGCGCTGGCCAAGCGTGATCGCGCCCTGTCGAAGCTCACCATGGGACCACGCGGCGGGCTCGGCTCGAGCGGCATGGTGACCTCTGGTGGCGGCGTGCGCGGCGCCGCGACGTCACCGGCCATCGGCCAGTGGCACCTCGCGCGGCCAAGCGCGATCGGGCCGAGCGCCTCTCCGATCGTCACGGGTCGCCCGTACATGCGTCCGGTCACGTTGACGCCCGTCGTGGTGATCAACCCGGGCAACAGCATCGCGACCGGATCTGGAACGTCAGGCGGCACGACGATCGTCAGCACCGATCCGACGGGCGGCGCAGGCATCGCCACGAGCTCGGGAACCTCGACCGATCCAACGTCGACCGATCCCACGACCACACCGCCGACGCTCGCGCCTCCGATCATGATCCCGGATCCGGGCGCACCCGATCCAGGCGACGGCAGCGACGGCCTCACGCCGACCACCGTGACCACGGCGAGCACGCTGCCGTTCGGGCTGACGTCGACCGAGCTCCTGATCGGCGCCGCTGCCATCGCGGCCGGCCTCTACTTCTACTCGAAGCGAGGCAAGTGATGCGCTTCCGCCGCCGCTCGCTCGGCGACGACCCAACCCGGACCACGTATCAGGTGGCGCCGGGGCTGGGGTTCACCACGCCTGCGCCTACGCCCACGCCTGCGCCGACCATGTACATGGCGGCTACGGCTGCGGCCACGCCGGCGCCGACCATGACGTCGTCGTACCAGGTCGCGCCGGGATTCACCCCGGCTGCGACTGCACCGGTAGCTGCGAGCACGGATGGCTCCGTCCTCTTCGGCTTGTCCATGACCGAGCTGCTCATCGGCGCGGTCGCGATCGGTGCGGGCTGGTACTTCCTCCGGAAGCGAGCCAGCCCATGACGCGCGCGCTGACTCGCAACCTCCGCACGGACTACATCCGGCATCCGGACACGTTCGGCGACGCGTTCAACACGACGTGGATCTCGTCGGCAGACGCGAACGCGGCGGCCGTGGCTGCAGGCACCATCCCAGCGCCGGCCGGCACGCCAGCTGCGGCGGCAGCCGGCACGTCGATGATGACGTACGTCGTCTTCGCCGCGCTGGGCCTCGGCGGCTACCTCCTCTACAAGCACTACAAGAACAAGGGCAGCGAGACCGTGCACGTCACGTCCGATGGCTCTATCTCGCCTCGGCAGATATCCACGTATCGTACCACGAAGACCCGCCGTTCGGAGGAGCCGTAATCCATGTACGCCATGTCCCGTAGAGCTGCTCGAGTCGTGCCGCCGTTGGCGGGTGGTAAGCCGTTCGGTCGCGCGCAAAAGCGCCCGCCGATCGGTACGACCGTGATGCGCATGCCCAAGCGAAGCCGCGCGCTCGGCTCGCTCGGCGATGACACGCTGCAAGCCGGAACGACACCAGCCCAGGCGGTCGCGACCGTACCGGATTGCTCCGATCCGAACACGTGGGCCACCGATCCGTACTGCCAGGCGGAGTACCCTGTCACGCCGAACACGACGACGCCTGCGCCGAACGCCACCACGGCGCTCCAGAACTCGATCCTCAACCCGGCCAACTGGACGTTCGCATCGGCGCCGGCAGCAGGCTCGCCCACCAACGCGACGCAGGCGTACCAGAACTCGATTCTCAACCCGGACAACTGGACGTTCTCGCCGGCGACGCCGGGCGCGCCGCCGGTGCTGCTGATCGCTGGCGCCGTCGGTGTCGGCGTCTACCTGATCTTCGCCTCCGGCAAGTCAAAGGCGAAGAAGTAGCCATGTCGTTCATGCGTCGCGTCGTGTCGTTCGATCGGGCCGGGAGGATGCACGTCCTCTATCGGTCGATGGGTGATGACGGGGATTGCTCCGGCGATCAGGTCTACGACGCGCAGATGGGCACGTGCGTTGATCCGTCCTCGGTGAGCTCGCAGTCGCAGCAAGCCTCGACCGTCAACCAGATCAACGCAGCGAGCCAGGCGGATGCCAGCTACTCCAACTCAGGGTCGAACTCGAACTCGAGCTCGATCGCGTCGGGCATCGCCTCGGGCTTTGCCAAGCTCTTCGGCGGCTCGCCGACCGTCCCGGCACAATCCGGCATGTCCACCGGCACGATCTTGGCGATCGGCGGCGCAGCGTTGCTCGTCGTCATCGTCGCGATGCGGAGGGAGTAGCCATGGCGTACGTGGGCATGGGCGACTCGTCGTGTCCGGCTGGGCAGGTCTACGATGCCGAGCAAGGGATCTGCACGGCCACGCCGACCGTTCCATCGACGTCGGTTGCGGCGCAGAATGCCTCGCTGCAAGCCGCGGCGATGACGCCGTCGATCTTCGCATCGCTCACGTCGAATCCGTTACTACTGGTCGGAGGCGCTGTGCTCGCCCTGGCGCTCGTGGTGAAGTTCAAGCCGAGAAAGAGGAGATAGCGCTATGGCGTACATGCGTGCAGGAATGATTTCTCGACGGACCGCGCTGGGTCGCGCGCAGTATGCGGGCGGAGCCTTGCGAGGCTCGACGAACTCGGCGTTCGACAATCGCCAAATCGGTCGGCGCGGCGCCTTAGGTTGCGACCCCGATCCGAGCACCGATCCGAGTATCTGTGGCTACCCGGATCTGTGGGATTCGAGCTCGTGCACCTGCGTTCCCTACTCGGGTACCGCAGCGCAGTCTGCAGCGGCTACCTCCGATGGTGGAAGCTCGAATTCCAACCCCGGGACCACTCCCAGCAACAACGCGTCGAACAACGCGTCGAGCAACACCACCAACTCGATCGCGTCCGGCATCGGCACGTTCTTCGGCAAGCTCTTCGGCGGCTCGCCGACCATCCCGTACCAACAGCAGACGGGCATGTCGACCGGGACCGTCCTGGCGCTCGGCGGCGCCGCGCTGGTCGTCGTCCTCATCGCGTCGCGGAAATAGCCATGTACGTCCGCTCCCAACTGATCTCCCGTCCGCTCGGCGACACCACGTCGTCGACCACGACGTCGTCCGGAAGTTGGTGGGACAGCCTCATCTCGGGGTTCGGGACCAGCGTGAATCAGACCACGCAGGCGCAGACCGACCTCAACAAGGCTGTGCTCGCGCAACAGGCGCAGTCGAGCGATATGTCGACGTACCTCATCCTCGGCGGCGCAGCGCTGCTCGCCGTCGTGTTGCTCAAGAAGAAGAAAAAGCCGTCCACGTCCTCTCCATCTCCGTCCTCTCCCTAGGAGCTTCGCGCATGACACTCAACATCAACCTCGCCGATCCGAACGTTCGCCGTCTCATGGGCGAGAACGACTCGCGCGTCGTGGGCGCGCCTGCCAAGCGCGAGCTCGTGCACCTCGCCGGCGATGCGCCGGATCCGTACGGCACCGACAAGCGTGGCCTCTCGAGCACGGTGAGCCTGAGCCGCTCGGCCATCGCGCACCCGTACGTGTTCTACGGCGACAAGGTGCTCGTGCTCGACGCCTACAAGGCCGATGGCGAAGCGTTGAAGCTCCACATCACGTGCCCGCGGTGCGGCAACAACTCGATGATCTCGTCGGACCGCAAGGACATCGAGCTCGACCTGAACGCGCTGCCGCCGGCGGACAAGCTCCGCGAATTGCCGCCGCATGAGCAGCAAGAGGCGGCGCAGGGCGGACGGATCAGCGTGAGCGTCTTTGAATGCTCGTGGGAGCTACCGAACGCCGGCGCGCACCGACCGGGTGCGTTCACCGTCGGTGAGACGCTCTGCCGTTGGCGCGTCGGCATCAGCAAAAACATCGCGAAGGACGCGTAACCAATGAACGCCGAGATCCTCCAGTCGATGACCGACACGCTGTGGCACCACGCTACTCGAACGCAGCATGCTGCTCGAGCCGTGGCGCGACACCGCGTCGACGTCGCGCCGGCTGCCGCCAGGAAGGCGGCCGAGGATCTCTACCGACTGTACGTCGAGCTCAACGGCGCGGCGGAGATGAAGCGCGCGATCTCGGAGTCCATCGGCGGCGGGATCATGGGTCACGTCATGGCCACCGCAGCGCTGAGCGACGCGTCCAAGCAAAAGGTCACCGACACGTACGGTATCGCCGTTCCGTACTTCGAGTGCCGACTTGAGGACGACGAGCTCGTGTGGCAGGGAGATGCCGGCCGCAAGCCTAGCGTGCAGAAGATCAACCCTGCGCGCAGGACGCGATCTCTCGGACACGAGGAGATGATCGCGGAAGCCGCATCGCTCCTCATCGCCGTCGCTGACGACAGTGGAAAGAGCCTCGTCGATGTGATCGCCAACATGGAGCGCTACATTCTCAAGGAGACCAAGGTCGGCGGTAATGGCGTTCGCGGTCGGCGGCGCTACGCGCAAGCCTACGGACGTCTCGTAGAGGTAGATCAGTCTCCCGAGAGGTAACGACGAATGGCCAACCAATTCTTCAATCTTCCCGCTCCGACTCCTCTCGGTAATGGCCAAGGCGCTGCCGTCGACTTCTCGACGTTCGGTAACCTCAAGTCCATCGTCGTCAGCGGCGATGCGACCGCGAACATCTCGATCGAGATGAACAACGATCCGGCGCAGGCGGGCTCGTGGCAGTCCATCTACAGCGCGCAGAACACCGGTGGCACCACGGTCCTCGTCGCATGCCGCTGGCTGCGCATGAACGTATCCGGGTACAACTACACCTTCGGAGGCACGCCGGTCGTCAACATCGGCGGCACCGATGACGGCACGCAGTTCGTGGCGCTGCCGGTCCCCGCCGACAACTCCGCCGGCGCACCCGTGTCGACCGCGGCGCTCGGGCTCTTCAAGAGCATCCAGGTCGCCAACGCGTTCCGCGGCACGGTCGTCGTCGAGTTCTCCGAGGACGGCACGAGCGACTGGGCACCCGCTGCATCGTTCGGAAACCCGGGCACCCAGTCCAACACCTACGCGGCCGACTTCATGCGCGCGCGCCGCACGGGCGTGCCCGGCATCAATCCGGGTACGCCGATCTGCAACGTAGGCGCGACGTCTGGCGGTAGTGGTGGCGGCGGCTCTGGCCCCACCGGCCCCACTGGACCACAAGGCGTCACCGGTCCTACGGGCCCCGCAGGTGTCACGGGTCCCTCTGGCGGTCCGACGGGGCCCGCAGGTCCGACGGGGCCCGGCGGCGCTTCTGGTGGTCCCACCGGCCCTACGGGTCCCACAGGCACGGCGGGCACCAACGGAACTAACGGCACGAACGGCGCTACCGGACCGACCGGAGCTGCTGGCGGCGCAGGCGGTACCGGATCGACCGGCCCCGCAGGGCCGACGGGACCAACCGGAGCTTCCGGCGGCGGTGGCGCTACCGGACCGACAGGGCCAGGTGGTCCCGTCGTTACGCCGTTCAACTACACCGTGCTCGGCACCGAGGGGGATTTGGCGAACCTCGTGATCCCGCTGCCGGGCGCACAGCCCAACACGGGCTACTACGTAGTGCCGTGGCAAGCCGCGAACACGAACTTCCTGCTCATGGCCATCCCCGATAGCGGCAAGACGACCACGCAGTTCGTGCTCGCGCTGTCGTCGAATTCAACGGCCGGTGACGTCTTCAACTTCATCGTGATGCACCCATGAGTGACCCGCTGCATAGGATCGTCGAGAAGGAGTCGCCGACCGTTAGCCGCGGCGCCGGCGTCTTCAAGTCTTTCGCTTTCGCTGTCGCTGTCTTCCTTGGCCTCGCCGGTGTCGTCGCGGTGGCGATTCCGAGCTCGTCACCACCGACGGTGAACGTCAACGTGAACGAGGGCGCTGGCGCGCCGGCGGCTCCGATCACCACGCAGGGCACCAACGTGTCCGCGTTGTCCGTCGGCATTATCGCGCCGGTCACCGGGCTCACCGGCACGATCAACGACTGGGCCCCCACCGGCTTCTCGACGGCGATGTTCGTGCCGTTCACGACGTCGGGGACCGTCACACTCAACGGTATCGCCGCGGGCACCACGGGGCGCCTCATCTGTCTCATCAACCTGGGCACGAACCCCGTCCTCGTCATCAACGAGGCAGCCGGCGACAGCACGGCGGCCAATCGCATCCTGACGATCAACGGCGCCACGTGGACGCTGGCGGCCAGTGCGTCCGAGCCGATGTGTCTCCTCTACGACGCGACCACCGCGCCCGCCACCCCGCGGTGGAGGCAGTGGTCCGGAGCGCTACCGCCGGCCGGCACCATCGCTACGACGCCAAACATCCTCGAGGGCGACAACGCCGGCAACGCGGTCGCGTCGTCGATGTTGGACAACGGCTCGTCGATTACGACCACCGAGCCCATCTCCACCGGTGGCGCGACGATCACCGGCGCAACGTCGGTGCAGCGCTTCATCGAGAACGTGGTCTCGCCCGCATCGCTCGGTGGCGCGGGCTCCATCAACGACTACACGTGCTCGCCGACGGACTGCTCGACCGCGACGATCATCAACCTGACGTCGACGGGTATCATCTCGTTCGATGGTCTAAACATCACGAACACGCCCGGCCGAATCATCACGCTGCGAAACACCGGTGGCCAAGCGATCAACATCATCAACGGCGCCGCTGGCTCGTCGCCTGCCAACCGCTTCGCCACCGTCGGTGGCACGACCTGGGCGCTCGCGGCGGGGCAGTTGGCGAGTGCGACGTTCTACTACGACGGCGGCGCGTCGCTCTGGACCCAGATCGCAACCGAGACGCTCTCGGGACTCACCGTCACCAACGCCGCGACCATCAGCGGCGCCAGCACGCTCACTGGCGCGGTCACACACTCGAACACCGACACCTGGTCCGGCGCGACGTCGCACATCAAGTCGACCAGCACGTCGCCGTCCCTGTCGGCCGGATGCGGCACCGGCGCGACGATCACCGGTGGCGACATCTCGGGCACCGTCGTCGAGAACTCCACGTCCTTCAGCGCACCGTGCACGCTGACGTTCGCATCGACGTTCACGACCGCGCCCACCTGCGTCGTCACGCCACGAGGCATCCAGGCCGCGTTCTCCTATGTCTCCGCCGCGACCACGCTCGCGGTCACCAACACGAGCGCTGAGACGTTCGACTACGTCTGCATCGGACACTAAGTCATGACGACGACGCCTGCTGACGTCGCTACCACTCAGATCCGCCTCAACGTGGTGGACCTGATCTCGGGGACGATCGATCCAACTGGCGGC
>Ga0265338_10005668_pt1 | contig 16194 bp, 18 predicted proteins | sample 42126metaG_FD_193579 | JGI IMG/M metagenome (GOLD analysis project Ga0265338, IMG submission 193579) | Rhizosphere microbial communities from Carex aquatilis grown in University of Washington, Seatle, WA, United States - 4-21-26 metaG | ecosystem: Host-associated > Plants > Roots > Rhizosphere... | reverse complement strand
ACGCGACGGCGCGCTTCGTGACGAGGTTGTAGACGTTGTTCGACCAGTTCTGGATCGTCGTGTAGCGGCAGCGCGCGCCCTTCTTGACGACGATCTCGACGACTGCGCTGTGCAGCGAGTCGGTCGAGTAGATCGGCGCGGTGCAGCCTTCGACGTAGTGCACGTAGGCGCCCTCGTCGACGAGGATCAGCGTCCGCTCGAACTGGCCCATGTTCTCCGCGTTGATGCGGAAGTACGCCTGCAGCGGCATGTCGATCTTCACGCCCGGCGGCACGTAGATGAACGAACCGCCCGACCAGACGGCCGAGTTCAGCGCCGCGAACTTGTTGTCGTTCTGCGGGATGATCGTCCCGAAGTACTGCCGGAACAGATCCTCGTGCTCCCGGAGCGCCGTGTCGGTGTCGAGGAAGATGACGCCCTTCTTCGTCAGGTCTTCCTGGAGCTTGTGGTAGACGACCTCCGACTCGTACTGCGCGCCGACGCCGGCGAGGTACTTCTTCTCCGCCTCCGGGATGCCGAGCTTGTCCCACGTGTCCTTGATGTCGGCCGGCAGGTCTTCCCAGGAGTTGGCCTGATTCTCGGTCGGCTTGATGTAGTAGAAGATGTTCTCGAAGTCGATCTCGGCGACGTTCCCGCCCCAGGTCGGCAGCGGGCGCGCGAAGAAGTAGTCCAGGCTCTTGTGCCGGAACTTGCGCATCCAGTCGGGCTCGTTCTTGTGCGAGGAGATCGCGTCGACGAGCTCGTGCGATACACCGCGTCCGGACTTGAAGAAGTAGTCCTCGGTGACGTGAAAGCCGTACTTGATCGCGTAGTCGGAGCCGATCCCCTGAACGACTTCGGTCTCGGTCTGCGCCATTAAGCGGGTACCCCCTCGTAGGGCGCGTAGCCCTCGTGTTCGAGCTTCTTGGCCAGCTCCGGTCCGCCTTCCTCGACGATTCGGCCGCCGATGAAGACGTGGACCTTGTCCGGCGTGATGTAGTCGAGGATGCGCTGGTAGTGCGTGATGACGAGCGCGCCCATCTCCGGGCCGACGAGCTCCTTCACGCCGCCGGCCACCACCCGCAGCGCGTCGATGTCGAGGCCGGAGTCGGTCTCGTCGAGCACCGCGAGGCGCGGCTTCAGCATCGCCATCTGGAGGATCTCGACGCGCTTCTTCTCGCCGCCGGAGAATCCGTCGTTGAGATAGCGCGAGGCGAGCTCGCGGCTGACCTTCAGCCGGTCCATCTGCGCGAGCAGCTCCTTGCGGAACTCCGGGATCGGCATCGGGTCGTTCGAGCCGGAACGCGCCTTGCGCACTGCGTTGATCGCGCTGCGCATGAAGTTCGTCACCGTCACGCCCGGGATCGCGTGCGGGTACTGGAAGGCGAGGAAGAGGCCGCGCTGCGCGCGCTCGTCGGCGCCGAGCTGCGTCACGTCCTCGCCGTCGAAGAGGACCCGGCCCTCGGTGATCTCGTACGCGGGGTGGCCCATGATCGCGTTCGCGAGCGTCGACTTGCCGGAGCCGTTCGGGCCCATGATCGCGTGGACCTCGTTCATGTCGACCTCGAGGTCGACGCCCTTCACGATCTCGGTGCCGTCCTCCAGCGAGACGTGCACGTTCTCGAGCTTCAGCAATGCCACGAAGTTCAACCTCTTTCCAAGGGAAAGCAGGGCAATCACCCCGCGCGAACCACCTCGGCCAGTCTAGCCGACACACGTGAGCGGGAGACCCCGCGAGGCGGGCGGCTCAGCGGAACCTGCGGCCGGAGCTCCCATGGGATGGAAACGCGCTACGCTGGAGCCATGACCGGCTGGACGAGCCCGACGCACATCATCCTCCTGCTCCTCATCGCGCTGCTGCTCTTCGGCGCGAAGCGGCTGCCGGAGATCGGGCGGTCGCTCGGAACGGGCATGCGCGAGTTCAAGGACTCGGTGACGGGCAACACGCCCCCCGAGCCGCCGCAGCTTCCGCCGGCCGAGACGCCCGCCGCCTCGACGCCGGCCGCCTCGCCGCCCGCCGAGCACGAGACCCACTAGCTCGCGATGCCGCTGTTGCCGCGCCGCCTGGGCTTCGGCGAGGAGGCGACGCTGATCGAGCACCTCGAGGAGCTGCGCGGGCGGCTTTTCATCATGATCGGCGCCGTCGCGGTCACGACGATCGTCGCGTTCGCGTTCCACACGCACATCCTCCACTGGCTGAACCAGCCACTCCCGGCGAGCCGCGGGAAGCCGGTGACGCTCGGCGTGGCCGAGCCGTTCACGATCTCGATCACGATCAGCCTCTACGCCGGCTTCGTCCTCGCGCTGCCCGTGATCCTGTGGCAGGTGTGGTCGTTCTTCGCGCCCGCGGTCGACCCGAAGTCGGAACGTCGCGTTATTCGGCTCGTCGCCTTCGCAGTGGTCATGGCCGCCGCCGGCCTCTCGTTCGGCTACTGGGTGCTTCTGCCGCGCGCGGTGCACTGGCTGACGAACTACGACAAGAAGCAGTTCCACATCATCGTGCAGGCGAAGGCGTACTACTCCTTCGTGTCGACCGTGCTGCTCGGCATGACTGTCGTGTTCGAGCTGCCGCTCGTCGTGCTCGGGCTCGTGTACATCGGCGTGCTCTCGTCGGCCGCCCTGCGGAGGAACCGGCGGCTCGGCTACTTCATCGTCGCGATCGTCGCCCTCGGGCTGCCCGGGCCCGACCTCCTCACGACGGCGCTCGAGCTCCTGCCCATGTGGGCGCTGTTCGAGGGCTCGATCTGGCTCGCGTACTTCACCGAGCGGCGGCGCGAGGCGGCGCCCCGCGAGGCGCTACTCTGAGCCGTCCATGGCTCGCGCAGCAGTAAAGGCGAAGCAGGCCCAGAAGGCGAAGACGCACCCGGCGCAGAAGGCGCGCGCACGCGGGCGCCGGAAGCACGCAGGCGGCGGCAATCCGAACCAGCAGCTGTTCTTCGTCCGCATGCGCCGGAACGCGAAGCCGGTGTACGTCGTACTGGCGGTGCTGTTCGCGGCCACGTTCGCGTTCCTCGGCGTCGGCTCCGGCTCGAGCGGCCTCGAGGGGCTCTTCAGCGGCCTGAACATCTTCCACCACAGCGGCACGTCGATCTCGTCGGCGCGGAACGGGGTGGAGAAGCGCCCCACGGATCCGCAGGCGTGGCGGACGCTCGCCACCGCGTACGAGGCGCACGGCGACACCGACCTCGCCATCGGCGCGCTTCAGCGATACACGGGGCTGAAGCCGAAAGACCCCACCGTCTGGGGCGAGCTCGCGGGCCTGCAGATGACGAGCGCGCAGGGCCTCGTGACGCAGTACCAGGATGCGTATACGGCCGAGCAGGTCGCCACGCCGTCGGCGCCGCTCCTTCCGAAGAGCACGAGCCCGTTCGGGAAGGCACTCGGGACGAACCCGATCGAGCGCGCCGCGGCGACCGAGCTCAACGGGACCGTCACCGATCTCGCCACGCGGGCGCAGGGCGCGTTCGCGAGCGCTATCGCCTCGTACAAGCAGGTGGCGACGCTCCAGCCGAACAGCACGAATGCGGAGTTCCAGCTCGCCCAGGCGGCGAGCGCCGCCGGCGACACCGCGACCGAGATCGCCGCGTACAAGGCGTACCTGAAGCTGAACCCGGACAGCTCGACGGCCGCCCAGGTCCGGCAGCTCATCAAGCAGCTCGGCGGTTAGGAGAGGCGCCTCTACCTGTTTTCCCGGCCCGCCGTCGGGTTAGACTCGGCGCGACACGAGGCCAGCGAGCCGGGGGGATTGCGGTGAACTTCGACATCAAGACCGAGCAACTGAACGACGACACGTACGTCATCTCGCTCGCAGGCGAGGTCGACCTCTACACCGCGCCCGAGTTCAAGCAGCAGCTGCTCGAGGTGATCGGGCAGGGCGGCAAGGAGGTCGTCGTCGACTTCAGCGGCACGACGTTCATCGACTCGACGACGCTCGGCGTCCTCGTCGGCGGCGTGAAGCGCCTCCGCTCGAACGACGGCCAGCTTTCGCTCGTGTGCAGCGACCGGAACATCACGAAGATCTTCGAGATCACGGGTCTCGATCGCGTGTTCACCATCTACCCGACGCGGGACGAGGCGGTCGCGAAGTTGGGGACGACCAGCGGAGCGCCACCCGCCTAGTGGTCCGCCGGGTCGTCGGGCTTGGGGTTGGGGCGGTGGTCGCCGTGCTGCTCGCGGCCGGCTGCGGCACGGGCGGGCGCGCGTCCTCCCACGCCGACGCCTCCAACGGCCAGAAGCTGTTCACGGGCACCTGCGGCGCCTGCCACACGCTCGCCGCCGCGGACACGAGCGGGACGATCGGCCCGAACCTCGACGACGCCTTCCGCGGCGACCGCGCCCAGCACTTCAAGCAGAGCACGATCCAGAACGTCGTCCTCGACATGATCCGGCTCGGCTCCGGCCCGGTCGCGGGCAGCGCGTCGATGCCCGCTCACCTGTTCAGCGGCGAGAACGCACAGGACGTCGCCGCCTACGTCGCCTCGGTCGCGGGGCTCGGCAACGCCACTTCGACGCCGCCGTCGCAGCTCGGCACGGACGGCAAGGCGATCTTCAACGCGAAGTGCGCGAGCTGCCACACGCTCAAGGCGGCCGCGTCGACGGGCACGATCGGCCCGAACCTCGACCAGCTCAAGCCGCCGCTCGCCACCATCGTGCGCCAGGTCACGAACGGCGGCGCGGTGATGCCGGCGTTCAAGGGCAAGCTCAGCCCGGCGCAGATCCAGGCAGTCGCGAAGTTCGTCTCCTCCTCCGCAGGGAAGTAGATGGCCATCGTCCGGCCGGCGGCCGTCGCGGACGCCGCCGCGATCGCGGCGGTGCACGTGCGCACGTGGCAGGCCGCGTACGTCGACGTCTTCGGCACCGAACGCCTCGCAGGCATGGACGTCGACGCGCGTGCGGAGCGCTGGCGGCGCTGGCTCGAGGACGGGGAGGCGGCATTCGTCGCCGAGCTCGACGGGCGCATCGTCGGCTTCAGCTGGGTGGGGCCGAGCCGCGACGAGGACGCGGAAGGCGAGCTGTACGCGATCTACGCGCTACCGGACGCGTGGGGAACGGACGCGGGCTCGCAGCTGATGGACGCGGGCGTCGAGTCGATGCGCGCGTCCGGCTACCGCGACGCGGTGCTCTGGGTGCTCGAGGACAACCCGCGCGCCCGCCGCTTCTACGAGCGCGAGGGCTGGTCGCTCGACGGCGGCCGGAAGGACGCCGAGTTCGTCGGCATGCGCGTTCCCGAGGTGCGCTACCGCATCACGCTCGGCTGACCGGGATCGTCACCCGGCTGCGGACGCTCTCGACGAACTCGTCGTCGCCGGCGACCACGATCTCGTCCGCGCCGAACTCCCGCAGCGCGTCCTCCACCGCGAGCCCGGGATCGTCCGCGCCGACGCGGGCGCGCGCGTTCGGGATGCGAGCCGCGAGCGCCTCGGCGGTCCGCTCGGCGTCCGCGCGGCGGTCGTCCACGCCTCCGGTGAGCGCCTCGACCTTCGTCGCCAGCGCCGGCACGACGACGACGACCTCGGCCGCGCTGTTCGCGAACCGGACCGACTCGGTGCCGGGCGCGGCCACGAGGAGGACGCGATGGGTGCCGGCCGGGGTCGACGACGTGAGCTTCGGCGCTGGGTCGGACGCGCCGGGGACGGGCTCCTGCTTCAGCCACCAGCCGACTCCCACGACGGCGGCGATGGCGGCGGCGACGCCGAGCCACGTGTTTACGTACGCCGCGCCGACGATGACGAGCGCGCCGACGATGACGGCGACGAGGAACCGGAAAGCGTCGGCCTCGCTGCGGAGCGGGTTGCGCATCGGCTCCTTGCTTACCCGTTAATCAGAGAATGTAGACCGTCATGTAGACGACGATCCACATGACGTCGACGAAGTGCCAGTAGATCCCGCCGATCTCCACACCGTGGTGGTGCTCGGCGGAGAAGTGCCCCCGGAAGGCACGGATCGTCATGAAGAGCAGGATCGACAGGCCGACGAACACGTGCACCCCGTGCAGGCCGGTGAGGCAGAAGAAGATCGTCGCGAACGCCCCGTCGGTCGTGTTGAAGCCGATGCGGGAGTACTCGACCGCCTGCGTGATGAGGAACGTGAGGCCCATGAGGAACGTGAGGAGGAGCCCGGCCCGGAGGCCCCACACGTTCCCGCGCTTGATCGACTGCAGCGCCCAGTGCATTGTGAAGCTCGACGTCACGAGGATGCACGTGTTGACGAACGCGACGTAGACCGGCAGGTGGAACGGCGGCGTCGGCCACGGCGTGCCGTTGACGACGCGCACGAAGAAGTAGGCCGTGAAGAACGAACCGAAGAGCATGATCTCCGAGGCGATGAAGAGGAACATGCCGAGGACGCCCGGCGTGACCCGCGAGCTGAAGTGCGGCGCGGGCGGGCCGTGGTGCTCGACGTGCTCGGCGTGCGCGTGCGCAGCCATCAGGCGACGACCTCGGCCGGGATGTCGACCTCGACGTGCTCGATCGGCAGCTTCGTGTCGTTACGGAGCCGGTCGAGCAGGTCCCGGCGGAGCCATCCGGAGCGCACGCGCGGGAACGTCGAGACGATGATCTCGTCGACGCGCTCGTCCTCGACGGCGTGCAGGACGGCGGTGTACGGATCGGGATGCGAGATCTGGCCGTGCACCTCGAGCCCCTCCGCGCGGAGGCGCGACACGGCGCGCAGCAACCGCTTCTCCGCGGCCTCGTAGGCGCCGCCGCCGTCGCCCTGCGGCGAGACGATGAGGAAGCCGGCGGGGCTCTCGGCCGCGCGGGCGCGGATGCGCTCGAGCAGCGTCTCACCGAGCACCGTCTGGTTGGCGACGACGAGCACGTTCGCGGGGCCCGACTCGCGCGTGAGATCGACGACGACGTGCTCGAACGGCAGCGGCTCGGCGACGCGTCGCATCTGGTCGACCGCGTTCCGGCGGAGCCAGCCGGACTTCTGCTTCGGATGTGTCGAGACGATCACCTCGTCGGGCTCGAGCTGGTCGATCGCGTCGCGCAGCGCCGCGACCGGATCGGCCTCGACGACGACGCCGGTGCCGGGGATGCCGTGCGCCCGCAGGAGGTCGAGGGTCTTGTCGAGACGCCTGCGCGCGGCCGCGCGGCGGGTGTTGTAGTACACGACGTAGCCCTGCCGCGGCTGGTTGACCGGCGCGACGACCGTCACCTGCACCGGATTGCCGTCCGCGCGGCGTTCGATCGCCCGGACGAGCGTCGGCGAGACGACGGTCTCGTTGGCGACGACGAGGACGTGGCGAGGCTCAGGCGCGCTCACGAGGCTCCCACCTCCTCCACCGTGCGCGTCGGCGCCGGCGCGAGGATTGCGTGCTGCGCGCCGGGGACGCCGTACTCGTACGGCGAGCCGACGACCTGCGGGATCTGGTCGAAGTTGAAGACCGGCGGCGGCGAGGTGACGAGCCACTCGAGCGTCATCGCACGCCAGGGGTTGGACGGCGCGATGGGGCCGTTCCGCCAGCTCGTGATCATGTTGTAGAGGAACACGAGCACCGACGCCCCGAGGCCGAACGACGCGAGCGAGATGAACATGTTCAGGCCGGCGAACTTCGGGGCGTAGTCGGCGACGCGGCGCGGCATCCCCTCGGTGCCGAGGATGTGCATCGGGAAGAACGTGAGGTTGAAGCCGACGAACGTCAGCCAGAAGTGGAGCTTGCCGAGCCGCTCGTCGTACATGTGGCCGGTTATCTTCGGGAACCAGTAGTACATGCCCGCGAAGATCGTGAAGACGGAGCCGCCGAAGAGCACGTAGTGGATGTGGGCGACGATGAAGTACGTGTCGCTCACGTGGATGTCGATCGGCACGGCGCCGAGCATGACGCCGGAGAGCCCGCCGATCACGAACATCGAGAGGAAGCCGAGCGCGAACAGCATCGGCGTGTTGAAGTGCAGCTTCCCCTCCCACATCGTCGCCAGCCAGCTGAAGATCTTGATGCCGGTCGGGACGGCAATGAGCAGCGTCGTGATCATCATCGGCACGCGCAGCCACGACGCCATGCCGCTGACGAACATGTGGTGCGCCCATACGGAGAAGCCGAGGACGACGATCGCCATGAGTGAGAGCGCCATGAGCCGGTAGCCGAAGATCGGCTTCCGGCTGAACACGGATATGACCTCGCTCATGATTCCGAAGCCAGGCAACATCATGATGTACACCGCCGGGTGCGAGTAGAACCAGAAGATGTGCTGGTACCCGAGCGGGTAGCCGCCGTTGTTCGGATCGAAGAACGCGGTGTGCATCACGTGGTCGAACATCGAGAAGAACTGCGAGCCGGCGATGAACGGCGTCGCGATCACGACGAGCAGCGACGTCGTGAAGTTCGCCCAGACGAGCAGCGGCATCCGCCAGAAGGTCATCCCCGGCGCGCGCATCGTGATGATGGTGACCAGGAAGTTGAGCGCGGTCATGATCGACGACGCGCCGGCCCACTGGACGCCCTGGTTGAAGAACACGGCGCCGAGCGGCTCGTGCGTCGAGCACAGCGGCACGTAGCCCGTCCATCCGCAGGCGAAGGCGCCGCCGGGGACGACGAACGACGAGAGCATCATGATCCCGGCGATCGGCAGCAGCCAGAACGAGAGCGCGTTCAGGCGCGGGAACGCCATATCGGGCGCGCCGAGCATGAGCGGCACGACGAAGTTCGCGAGGCCGGCGAACGCCGGGATCACGAAGAGGAAGATCATGAGCGACGCGTGGACGGAGAAGAGGCCGTTAAACGTCTGCGTGTCGACGAACTGCATGCCCGGCTTCGCGAGCTCCGCACGCACCATGAGCGCGAGGAAGCCGCCGACGATGAAGAAGAACATCGTCGTGACGAGGTACTGGACTCCGATCACCTTGTGGTCGGTGTTGACGCGGAAGTAGTCCCGCCACGACTTCGCGCCGTGGCCGGAGTGGTCTTCCTCGCGCGTCGGGAAGCCGAGCGCGTAGTACACCCAGTAGTCGAACGCGCCGATGCCGGCGAGGAACCCGAGCGGCCCCGCCACGAGCAGCGACACGAGCGTGATGTCCTCCATCTTGAAGAGCGGCTGCCAGCCGCCCCACCAGCGGAAGGCGACGACGATGCCGAAGCCGATCGCGCCGAAGAGGCAGAACATCCACGCCGCGCGGACGAAGCCGGGGCGGAAGAGGAGCCGCCACACGCCGCCGTGGCGCGGGGCGAGGTGGTGCTCGTCGAAGGTCGTGGCGGTCATTTGCTCCCGTTGGTCGTCAGGTAGGTCACGAGGGCGTCGAGCTGCTGCTTCGGGATCGACGTCCCGAACGTCCCAGGCATGACGTTCTTCGGATAGCCGGCCTGGACGTACGCGTTCGGATTGACGATCGAAGAGCGGACGAAGGCCGCGAGCGGCTGCTTCGCCTGCTTCGCGTACGTCGTGAGCTTGTCGAGGTCGGGGCCGACCTTGCCGGCCGCCCCGGCGGCGGTCAGCGTGTGGCAGGCGCCGCAGCCGTTGTTCTTGAAGACGGCTGCGCCGGCCTGCCCGGCGTTCGGCGACGTGACCGCCTTCGTCTGCGAGGCGATCCACTTGTCGAACGCGGCCGGGGTCATCACGACCGCGGTGCTTCGCATGGTCGCGTGGCCGAGACCGCACAGCTCGGTGCAGATGACCGGGAACGTGCCGAGGCGGTCGGGTGTGATGTGCAGGGTCGGGTGGAGCCCCGGCACCGTGTCCTGCTTCTGCCCGAACTCGGGCACCCAGAACGAGTGGATGACGTCCTTCGACGTGAAGGTGAGGAGCACGGAGCGGTCCTTCGGCAGCATGAGCGTCGCGCTCGTGAGGTTCTTCGAGTCGGGGTAGCTGAACGTCCACGCGAACTGCTGCGCGATCACGTTGATGTGGAGCACGTTCTTCCCGAGGGCGTCGTCGTTCGAGAGGACGATCGCGCTGCTGATCCCGATCGCCGTCACGAGAAGCGTCGGAACGATCGTCCAGGCGATCTCGAGCCCCGTGTGGCCGTGGATCGGCGGGCCGTCCGAGTCGTCGTCCGGCGCCGCCCGGAAGACGACGACCGAGTAGAGGATCGCCGCCACGACGATGGCGAAGATGACGATGCAGATGATGATGACGAACCAGAACTCGAAGTCGATGCGGCTCGCCTCGCGCGACGCCGGCGTGGGCAGCCACGGGAGGGCGACGGCGACCGCCGCGGCGATGCCGCCTGCGACGACGCCGATCCCTAGTAACGAAGCGATCGAGCCCCTGCGCATCCGCGTCGGAGCCTAGACGAAAGCCCGGCAGCGTTCTGGAAAGACCGCACCTTCCGCGGGCCGTTGTCCGTTACCCCCGCTGGCCCTCTAGTTCGAACGTCCGAAGGAAGGAGAAGGCATGGGTCTCGGAGTCGGCTTCTTGCTCGCAGCCGTGGGCGCGGTGCTCGCGTTCGCGGTGAACACCACGGTCTCCGGCGTGAACATCCATGCGGTCGGCTGGATCCTGCTGATCGTCGGGATCGTCGGCGTCGCGCTCTCGATGATCTTCTGGTCGTCGTGGGCGGGGCCGGGCTACTGGTCGACGCGCCGGCGCACGACGTACGTCGACGAGGCGCCGCCGCCCTACTAGAAGGAGCTCGGGAGGGCGATACTCGGCGGGTGCGTGCCCTCGCCGCCGTCATCGCCTCCCTGTGGCTGCCGGCCGGCGGGACGTTCTCGAGCGTTCGGCCGGCCGGCAATGCGCTGCTCGTCTCCGGCTCCGCCGAGACCGGGACCGGCTGCATCTGGGCGACCGTCGACCCGAGGCGGCTGAAGCTCCAGCGGACGCACCGAGGCTCTTGCGACGAGTTGGCGAAGGCAACAGGCCGGCTGACGCCTTCGATCGTCTTCGATCCGAAGTCCCCGTGGCAGGAGGTCGTGCTCCCCAACGGCCGCGTGGTCTTCCAGTACGAGGATGCCTCCAACACGAGGCCGGAATGGACGTACGGGCCGGGGGCGCTCTGGATCTACGACGTCTGGACGAAGGCGGGAGCCGAGGTGGTTCGCGTTTCGACGCCGACCGGCCGAATCGTGCAGCGGGTCCGGATGCCGAAGATGTTCCGGCCGCTGCTCGCCGCCGACGCGGACGGGCTCTGGCTCGTCCCGGCGACGAACGGGAACCTCGGAAACGGGCCGCAGCAGCTCCTGCACGTCGCACCAGGCTCGATGTCGGCGACGGTCGTCCATCGCGGCGGGCGGGCCGCGTTGTGGATCCTCGCGCGCGGTCACACGGTCTGGATGGAGCAGATCGCCGGCAGCTCGACGGTCTCACTGTGGCGCTTCGATGGAACGCGCGGCCGGCGGCTTCGGACGCCCGGCTTCACTGCCGCCGCGGCGGTTTGGGGCGGCGGGAGCATCTGGGCCGCCGGTGCGAATCTGAAGTGCACGCACGAGCACGTGATGCGGATCGATCCGGCGACGGGCAACGCGACGCGCGTCGCGAACATCGCCACCGGCTCGTGCGAACCGCTCGGCTATGACCCGCAGGGCCTCCTATGGGCGGACGGCGCGCTGTTCTTCGTCGACCAGCCCTGGTTGCACCGGATCCGCCCCTAGAAGATGGAACAGGCGGCCGAGGCGGAGTACCGAGCGAGTGGGCCGTGCAGGGATCGAACCTGCGACCTTGGGATTAAGAGTCCCCTGCTCTACCAGCTGAGCTAACGGCCCGAAGCGGCGGCCATTGTAGCCTCGTAGCGATGAGAATTCTCTCGGTCGTCGGCAACCGGCCGCAGTTCATCAAGTCGGGGCCCGTGTCCGTCGCGTTGCGCGAGGCAGGTCTCGACGAGGTCGTCCTGCACACGGGACAGCACTACGACCGCGAGCTCTCCGGCGTGTTCTTCGACGAGCTCGGGCTCCCCGAGCCCGCCTACCGGCTCGACCTGCACACGGCCGATCCCGACGCGATGCGGCCGGGCATCGTCGACGCGCTCGAGCGCGAACGGCCGGACCGGGTGCTCGTCTACGGCGACACGAACTCGACGCTCGCCGGCGCCGAGGCCGGCGTGTCGGCCGGCGTTCCCGTCGCGCACGTCGAGGCGGGGCTGCGCAGCGGCGACCTGTCGATGCCCGAGGAGCGGAACCGCATCGCCGTCGACCGGATCGGAGCGCTCCTCCTCTGCCCGGACGAGCGCTCGGCCGCGACGCTCCGGACGGAGGGCGCGCCCGGCCGCATCGAGGTCGTCGGCGACGTCATGGCCGACGCCTGCTTCCGGCTCGCCCCGATCGCCCGCGACCGCTCGCAGATCCTCGGGCGGCTCGGCGTCGAGCCGGGCCGGTACCTCGTCGCGACGATCCATCGCGAGGCGAACGTCGAGCCGGAGCGGCTGGCCCGCATCCTCGACGGCCTCGGCCGGACCGGCGAGCAGGTGATCTTCCCGGCGCATCCGCGCACGCGGTCGCGCCTGGCCGGCGTGCCCGGGAACGTGCGGCTCGTCGAGCCGCTCGGCTACCTCGACATGGCCGCCCTCTGCTCGCAGGCGCGCGTCATCGTCACCGACTCGGGCGGGCTCCAGAAGGAGGCCTACTGGTACGGCGTCCCCTGCGTCACCGCGCGACCGTCGACCGAGTGGGTCGACACGGTCGAGGTCGGTGCGAACGTCCTCGTCGACGACGACCCGGAGGCGCTCGCCCGAGCCGTCGCCGGCGCCCGGATGCCGGCCGACCGGCCGCCGCTCTACGGCGACGGGAACGCTTCTCCGCGGGTCGCGTCCGCGTTGCGGCTACCGTTGCCGCGGCGTGAAGCCTGACATCGCCATCGTCGGCGCCGGCTACGTCGGAATGCCGCATGCCCAGACCTTCGCGGAGGCTGGAAAGCATGTCGTCCTCGTCGACATCCAGCAATCCGTCGTCGACGGCATCAACCGCGGCGAGAGCCACATCGAGGACGTCGCCTCCGCCGACCTCAAGCGCCTCGTCGACGCCGGGAACATCTCGGCTACGACGGACTTCGGCATCGTCCGCGACTGCGCGGCCGTCATCATCGCCGTGCCGACGCCGCTGACGCGGCAGCGTGAGCCCGACCTCCGCTACATCGAGCGCGCCGCGCGCGACGTCGCCCCGCATCTCAAGAAGGGCCACGTCGTCGTCCTGGAGTCGACGACCTATCCGGGCACGACGCGCGAAGTGCTGAGGCCGATCCTCGAGGAGGGAAGCGGGCTGGAGGCCTGCACCGACTTCTCGCTCGCGTTCGCGCCGGAGCGCGTCGACCCCGGACGCACCGACTGGACGGCGAAGTCGACGCCGAAGGTCGTCGGCGGGCTCGACGCGGAGTCGACAAAGGCAGCGGGTGCTCTCTACCGCAGCGCGCTCGACAACGTGCACGAGGTCTCGACGGCCGAGGTCGCCGAGCTGACGAAGCTGCTGGAGAACATCTTCCGCTCGGTGAACATCGCGCTCGTCAACGAGCTCGCACAACTCTGCGACCGGATGGACATCGACGTATGGGAGGTCATCGACGCGGCGGCGACGAAGCCGTTCGGCTTCATGCCGTTCCAGCCCGGCCCGGGCCTCGGCGGCCACTGCATCCCGCTCGACCCGTATTACCTCGCGTGGAAGGCGCGCGAGTTCGACTTCAACACGCGCTTCGTCGAGCTGGCGGGCGAGATCAACAACAACATGCCGTACTTCTGCCGCTCCGTGATCTCGCAGGCGCTGAACCACGGCGCGCAAAGGTCTCTGAAGGGGTCGAAGATCCTGCTCATCGGCGTCGCGTACAAGGCCGACATCGGCGACGTGCGCGAGTCGCCGGCGGAGAAGCTGCTCAAGCTCCTGCGCAACGCGGGCGCCGACGTCGCCTACCACGATCCGTACGTGGCGGAATTCGACGGGCTGCGGTCCGTATCGCTCGACCCGGAGGCATACGACTGCGTTGTGATCGTCACCGCGCACTCCACGATCGACTACGACGCGCTCGTCGACGAGGCGGCGATCGTCGTCGACCTGCGGAACGCGACCGGTGCCAGGGGCACCGCGTCGGCCAAGGTCTTCAAGCTTTAGATGCCGCGCCCGACCGTGCATCGTGGTCTCTCGGACGTCCTGAGCTGCGCGATGCTGCGTCCTCGGTCGGCCGCGGGCTGCCTGCCCGCGGCCTCCCTGCGTCCTTGCCTCGCTTGCTCATGACGCCCGAGAGTTCCACGGACACGGCCGGGCGCGGCATCGGGGTCGTCGGCCTCAACTACTGGGGCCCGAATCTTGCGCGGAACTTCGCCGAGCTCGGCGTGCTCTCGTGGATCTGCGATCTCGAGGAGGAGCGGCTCGCGAAGGCGAAGGCACGGCATCCGGCCGCCACCGCCACGCTCTCCTTCGACGAGATGCTCGCCTCCGACGTAACCGGAGTCGTCATCGCCACCCCGGTACCCACGCACTACGAGCTCGCGAAGCGCGCGCTCGAGGCGGGCAAGCACGTCCTCGTCGAGAAGCCACCTGCGATGCGCGGCGCCGAGATCGACGAGCTTGTCGCGATCGCCGCGGACCGCGACCTCGTGCTCATGCCGGGCCACCTGCTCCTCTACCACCCGGGCATCCGCAAGCTGAAGGAGCTCATCGACGCGGGCGAGCTCGGCGACGTCCTCTGCATCTACGGCAACCGCCAGAACCTCGGCATCGTGCGGACGAACGAGAACGCCCTCTGGTCGCTCGGCGTGCACGACCTCTCCGTCATGCTCTACCTCCTCGACGAGGAGCCCGAGCTCTGCGTCGCGCACGGCCGCGACTTCCTCACCGAAGGAGTCGAGGACGTCGTGTTCTGCTACCTGCGCTTCCCGAGCGGGAAGATCGCGCACATGCACCTGTCGTGGCTCGATCCGCACAAGATGCGCCGGATCACCGTCGTCGGCCGCGAGAAGATGGTCGTCTTCGACGACATGGAGCTCGAGCGCAAGGTAACGATCTACGAGAAGGCGCCGTGGAAGCGGACCGACAGCTACGGCGAGTGGCAGACGCGCTCTGGCGACATCTCCATCCCGAAGATCCCCACTGACGAGCCGCTCAAGCTCGAGTGCCAGGAGTTCCTCCGTCTCGTCGGTGGCGAGGGCGACCGGCGCAAGGTGGCCGAAGACGGCGCTCGCGTCGTCCGCGCGCTCGACCGTCTCACGGAATCGCTCCGTGCCTGAGATCCATCCCAGCGCGATCGTCCATCCCGGCACCGTCCTCGGCGAAGGCGTGAAGATCCTCGAGGGCGCGGTGGTCGGGAAGCAGCCGTCGCTCTCGCCGCGCTCGACCGCCAAGCGTGAGCCGCTGCCGCCGGCCGAGATCGGCGACGGGACGATCGTCTCGACCGGCGCGATCGTCTTCGCGGGCACGCGGATCGGCGCCCGCGTGATCGTCGGCGATCAGGCGTGCGTGCGCGAGCGTGTCGACATCGGCGACGACGTGGTCGTCGGCCGCGGCGTCCTCGTCGAGAACGACACGACCATCGGCGCCATGACGAAGATCCAGGCGGACGCGTACATCACCGCCTACTCGACGCTCGAGGACAACGTGTTCATCGCGCCCTGCGTCGTGACGACGAACGACAACTTCATGGGCCGCACGGAGAGACGGCATGACCTCATCAAGGGCCCGACCATCCGCCGCGGCGCGCGCGTCGGCGGCGGAGCGATCCTCTGTCCCGGCGTCGTCGTCGGCGAGGAGGCGTTCGTCGGTGCCGGCGCGGTCGTGACGAAGGACGTCGCTCCCGGCATGCTCGTCGTCGGCAACCCTGCCCGCGTGTTGCGCAGCGTCAGCGCCGACGAGCTGCTCGAGAACCAGTAGCGCGTTTCGAGAGCTTCAGCGTGTACGGCGTGAAGTCCGGCGAGACGGACCGCACCTCGAGGTAGTACCAGCCGCGTCCCGGTGCGCGGAACGACAGGTGCTGCGACGCGCCAGGCGCGGCGGCCTTGACTGCGAGCAGGTGCTGCGAGCTCGGCCGGTCGACGTGCACCGTCCCGGGCCGCCAGAGCTCGAGGCTGAGGCTCGCGCCCGCTCCCGCCGCGGTGAGCTGCGCGCGTAGCTGCTCGTGCCCGTCGAGAACGACCTTGTAGACGTCGACCGGGTCGTCCCAGTAGTCGACGGTGGCGGCGATGGTGTCCTTCTTGCCCCACACGGACGGCGCCTGCGTCCCCGCGTCGTCGTTCGTCTCGAGCGAGTCGGGCGGCGGCAGCGGGCCGGCGAGCGCTTCCACCGCCTTCGCCACGTCGAGGCGGCCCCAGCCGCTGAGCTGGTCGCGCTGGATGCCGCACCTCGGGCAGCCGTTCGTCGCGTTCACG
>Ga0265338_10005667_pt1 | contig 16195 bp, 12 predicted proteins | sample 42126metaG_FD_193579 | JGI IMG/M metagenome (GOLD analysis project Ga0265338, IMG submission 193579) | Rhizosphere microbial communities from Carex aquatilis grown in University of Washington, Seatle, WA, United States - 4-21-26 metaG | ecosystem: Host-associated > Plants > Roots > Rhizosphere... | reverse complement strand
TCCTGGAGGCGCCGACGGAATGGACCGACAAGGTGGGTTCCAAGGTCGCGCTGGGGCGCACGTCGTTCACGATGTTGTTGTCAGTGATTCGGCTGCGCTGGATTTATTCGCCGTTCGCCGGTGTTCTCAAGGTCTTCAAGCCACTTGAGAACTGGATTTATCGGAAGTTGCGGGCGCCGGCGCCAAATCCCGATCCGCCGCGCCGCCGGTGACGCGCCTGTCGCGGCAGAACCACGCCGCCACCGCGCACAACGCCACGCACGAGATTCCCAGCGTCTGAATGATCCGCGTGAAGGCGTCGAACGACGTCATTTTCGCCAGGCGCGGCGCCTGAAAACACAGCGCCGCCGTGTAGCCGATCGGCACGAGAACCAGCCATTTCGCCGCGTCAAAGCGCGAGCGCGCCAGCACATTTTGCACGAGGACATTGGCGACCGTCAGCGGCAGCAGGGCCCAGCCAAACCACGGCACCAGCGGCGCCGCCGCGAGCATTTCCGGGTTGTTGAAATACATCAGCCGCAGCGGCAATTTGGGAAACACCGTGCAACCCAGGGCCGCCGTGCATCCGAATAGCACGGTCGCCGCCAGGGTCATCTTCATCCCGTCGGTTTGTTCCGCGTGGGCCACGGCCCGCACAATCCTTGGAAACATCACCGTCGTCACCGGCGCGATGAATTGAATGATCGCGTAGCCGGTCAGCATCGCGCCGCCGTAGAGCGCCGTCTGGCGCGTGTCCGAAAAGAAGCTCTGCACAAAAATCATGTCAATGCTTGACATCAAAAGCACCGTTCCCAGCCCGACTGTCAAAGGCAGGGCGCCGCTCATCCAACCGCGCCAGTTGAAACGCGCCCCGCGGTGGCTCGTCCATGCCTGGCGTGTGAGCCATCCGCCGATGCACAACGCCGCCAATTGCCCAAGAAACGCCGCCATCATCGCCGACGCCGCTTTGCCGCCGAGCAACAAAACGGCCACCAGCGTCACTGTGAACCGGCCGACACCGTCGAGGATTTGCAGCCAGCCCAGGCCGCCGAACTGGTGGTTCCCTTGCAACAACCCTTTTACGATGGGCCCCCAGAGCGACGTCAACCCAACCGCGAGTGTCAAACATACCGCCACCGGATTGGACGCTTTCAGCAGGCGCGACACCGGGCCCAATTGAGCCAGAACGGCGATCGCCGCCAATAGCCACACCGCGAAGGTCCATCCGAAAATCGCGCGAGCCGTCGCCGAGAGTTGGCGTTGGCGCTCCTCATTGGTCGCCGCGGCCGCCTGCTGGGCGAAGACCGTTTGCAGCGCCGCCGACGGAATCCCCAAAATGATCAGCACCCGCAACAGCGTCACAAACGTCGAATAATCCTCCGGCCCCATTTTCCTGGCGACCGTATGCACGAGCGTCATGAAGATGCCGCCGGAAAACGTCGCGATCACCATCCATCCGCTCTGCTTGAAGAAGCCGCTCTTGCTTTCTGAATTCATGGGAGGTCCTGCAAGAAGCGCGTCAGAAGCCGAACCGCCGTGTCAAGAGAACTCAGGTCAATCCATTCGTCCGCCGTGTGGGCCTGCGCGATGTCCCCGGGCCCGAAAACGACGCTGGGCGTCCCTCCGCCAGCCAGCACCGCGCCGTCGCAGAAAAACGTCACACCCGCCGGTTTCTTCTGGCCGGTCAGCGCCAACAGTTTCCGCACCAGCGGCAGCTTTGGGTCGGTCTCCATCGGCCCGCAATGCAGCGACTGAGTCTCGACGATCTCCGCCCGCAGTCCGCGCGCGCGCAGGAGCGCCTGAATCTCGGCGCGCACGCTGCGCAACGTCTCGCCGGGAATGGTCCGCCGGTCCAGGCTCGCCACGCAAGACGCCGGGACGATGTTGGGCTGCGTGCCGCCGCGGATTGCGCCGACATTGATCGTCCCCCGGCCAAGCAGCGGGTGAGCCCGGCTTTTTTTGAGCTGCGCCGCGTAATCCGTTTCCAGAACGTCCACGATTTTGGCCATTTCGTGGACTGCGTTTCGTCCGCGTTCCTGGCAGGAGCCGTGCGCCGCTTTGCCGCGAGTGCGGAGTTCGAGCCACAAAGCGCCTTTGTGCGCCGTGACGAGTTGGAGGCGCGTTGGCTCACCGATAATGGCCAAATCTGCTTTCCATCCCTGTTTGACAAGCGCGCTTGCGCCGCTGTGTCCAATTTCCTCATCAATCAAACCTGCAAAGATAATTTCAGTTTGCTTCGGACGCTGGGCGCTCGCGGCGACGTTGAGGAGCGCCGTCATCATCGCCGCGATGGATCCTTTGGTGTCGCAAGCTCCGCGCGCGTAAAGCCGCCCGGCTCGAATCCGCGGTTCAAACTGGTCATCGGTCCCGTTGACGGTGTCCAGGTGCGGGGCGAGGAGGAGGCGATGGCGTTTGGCGGCCGAGGGTGAGAGGGTCGCGAGCAGGTTCGGGCGTCCCGGCAGCGCCTCCTTGAGTTCCACGTCCAGGCCTCCTTGCGCGGCGGTGGCGGCAAGGAATTCGGCGACACGGCGCTCGCCCGCGCGCGGATGGCCCTCCGGCAGGAACGCCGGGTTGACGCTCGGCAAGGCCGTCAATTCCCGCAGTAATTTTTCAACCGCCTGCAAATCGCGCGCATCATGCGCTGAGGCGCGCTTCTTTTCACTTTAATTCTTCTGCGGCGCTGTCTAATGTCGGTTTGTGCAAAACGAACCCTTGCTGCAATTGGATCTCCCTGGAATCAAGAAGCTCAAGAGCGGCAAAGTGCGTGAGGTATTCGACTTGGGCGACTCGTTGCTGTTCGTCGCCACAGATCGCATCTCCGCCTTTGATTGCGTCATGCCCAACGGCGTGCCTCGCAAAGGCGAAGTTCTGACGCAGCTTTCGCATTTCTGGTTCGAGCAGACCAGTTGGATAGTCCCCAATCACGTTCTGGCCCAGGCGGGAGCGCCATTGCCGCCGAGCCTGGAGCCTTTTTCGCCGCAGTTGGCGCGCCGCAGCATGATTGTCAAAAAAGCAAAGCCTCTTGCCATCGAATGCGTCGTCCGCGGTTACCTTTCAGGTTCGGGTTGGAAGGATTACCAGCGCACCGGGCACGTGTGCGGCATCAAGCTGCCTTCGGGTCTTCAAAATTCCTCGCAATTGCCGGCGCCGCTTTTCACTCCGGCCACCAAGGCGGAGACCGGCCACGACGAGAACATCTCCTTTGAAGCGGCCTGCGAGATCACCGGCCGTGAAATCGCCGAGAAGGCGCGCGACCTGAGTTTGAAGCTTTACACGTTTGCCGCCGAGCATGCGCTCAAGAGGGGGATCATCATCGCCGACACCAAGTTTGAGTTTGGCCTCCTGGATGAGCGCCTGATTCTGATCGACGAATCGCTCACGCCGGATTCCTCGCGATTCTGGCCGGCCGACTTGTATTTGCCGGGGCGCAACCAGCCCAGTTTCGATAAGCAGTTCGTCCGCGACTATCTCGAGACGCTCTCTTGGAACAAGCAGCCACCCGCGCCGGCGCTGCCGCCGGATGTCATCGCCAAGACGACACGCAAGTATCTCGAAGCCTACGAGCGGCTGACGGGGAAGTCTCTGGACTAAGTAATTTGGCCTTCAACCCTTCTTGACCTGGCGCGTTTCGGCCATTGTCGAGGCGCAGGACGGACAGACACCGTGTGAAAATTCAATGCCGGAATGGGACCGCAGATATTGGTCCACGGTCATCCAGTAGCCTTCGTCGCTGCGGACTTTCTTGCACCAGGCGCAAATCGGCAGCATTCCTTCCAGCGTCTTGACCTGGTCCAGCGCGGTCTGAAGTTTGCCGATCAGTTCTTCGCGTTCCCGCTCGGCGCGGTGCTTGTAAAGCGCAATTTCGATGGCCATCCGCAGCGAACGATCCTCAAACGGCTTGAGCACGTAGCCAAAGGGGTCGGTGTCGCGCGCCTTGAACATCGTGGTCTCGTCGGAGTTGGCTGTCAAAAACACGACCGGCAACCGCAGCTCCTGGCGAATAATCCGCGCCGCCTCCGCGCCGTCCATGTCGCCGCTCAAAATGATGTCCATCAACGCCAGGTCCGGCTTCAATTCGCGGGCCAGTTCGACGGCCTTTTCGCCGGAGCCGGTCGCGCCGGCGATGGCGTAGCCGTAGCTGATCAAACGGTCCTGGATATCGGCGCTGACGATGGCTTCGTCTTCGACGATGAGTATTCGGGCTTGGGGGGCGTCCTGGCTCATGGCGAAGGCGTTGGGGCAGCGGGCCGGTCGTGGAACGTCAATACGAACTCCGCGCCGCCAGCGTTCTTCCATTCCATTTGACCTTTGATTTGATCTGTAAGAATTCTCACCAGACGCAGGCCTAACGACGTGCTCTTCTCCAGCGCAAAGTCCGGCGGCAATCCGCAGCCGTCATCTGCGATGGTTAAGAGTAGCTGGCTGGCATTATGGCTTTTCAGCGCCAATCGGACAAGCCCCTTTTCGCGGCCCGCAAACGCGTGTTTGAGGCAGTTTGTCAACAATTCATTGGCGATGAGCCCCACCGGGATCGCCACATCCATCGTCAACTCCAGCCGTTCGATGTCAAATTGGTGGCGCAAGGTCAGCGAGCGGTTTGTCTGTGAGCGCAGCAGCATGCCGGCAAGGCTTTCCAGGTAAGCCTTGAAATCGATGCGGGCAAGGCCCTTGGATTGATAGAGCATCTCGTGGATCAGCGCCATCGTGCGGATGCGCCCCTGGCAATCATGAAAGACCTCTTGAAGCTCCGGGTCCTTGAGATAACGGCTTTGGAGGCGCAGGATGCTGGAGATGATCTGCATGTTGTTCTTGACGCGATGGTGAATCTCCCGCAACAGCGCTTCTTTCTCCGCAAGCGACGCCGTCACGGCGCGCGTCCTCTCTTCCACGCGGCGCTCCAGAGTCTCGTTTAGTTCGCGCAACGCGTTCATCTGCCGTTTGCGCTCGGTCACGTCGACGATCGACGCCATGACAAAGCTGCCGGCATCGGAGAGAAGATTAGTCAAATCTATTTCTACGGCGATTTCCACCCCGTCCTTTCGCATGCCCGTCACCTCCCGTCCGCGGCCCATCCGCCGCTGCAGGGTCTCGTTTAAAAACTGCTCCCGAAGGGCCTTGTGCTCCGCGCGAAATCGTTCCGGGGCCAGAATCTCGAGAGTCTGCCCGACCAATTCCTCAAGGGTGTAGCCAAAAGTCGCGCATGCCTGTTCGTTCGCCAGCGTTATGCGCCCTTCGCGATTCGTCATGATCACGCCAACCGGCGCCGCCTCCACAATCAGCCGGAAATACTCCCAACTCCGGCGCAGCTCCGCCTCCATTTCGGTGCGCCGGCGGATCTCCTTCTGGAGCGCCTCGTTGGTGTCGTTCAACTCGGACGTCCTCGCCGCGACCAATGTCTCCAACGATGTATATTCTTCAGGCATCTGTTTGGGAGGGAATCCCGTCAATGCTGTCAAAAACTCAGTTTCCAATCTCTTTATCGGTCAATCATGCCGAGGGAATAACGCAAATACTTCTCCGATCTTGCGTTCGGCTTCGATTTTTTTGGGCGCCGCGGCGAAATTGGGCGCTTTTGGCTGAAAACCCAACTGGCCCTGTATCTTTTCCGCCGTGCCGGGAATCACCGGCCAGAGCAGATCTCCGAGCGTCGCGCACACTTCGGCCAGTGTGTAAAGTATGTTATTCAGCGCCGAAGCCTTGGCCGGGTCCTTGGCTATTTTGAACGGGCTGGTCTGGTCGATGTACTGGTTGGCGCGCACGACCAGGGCGCCGATGCGCAGCAGCGCCTCTTGCAACTGGTTGCCGCGATAGGCCGCAACGGTCTGCTCCCAACATCCGCCAATCTCCCGCGCTAATTCGTTTGTTCCGCCTGGAATTACGCCGTCGCGATAGCGTTTGATCATCGAGAGGGATCGATTGACGAGGTTGCCGAGGCCGTTCGCCAATTCGGCCTGGTACCGCGAGCGGAAACCCGCGTCAGTCCAGTTGCCATCAGGGCCGATGTCCAGTTCCCGCGTCACATAGTAACGGAACGCGTCCAATCCCCATTCGTTGATCACGCCGATGGGATCGACGACGTTGCCGGTGCTCTTGCTTATTTTCTGGCCGTCCTTTTGCCACCAGCCATGCACCAGAATCTGGCGGGGCAGGGGAAGGCCCATCGCCTTGAGCATGATCGGCCAAAACACAGCGTGGAACTTCACAATGTCCTTGCCCACGACGTGCGCGTCCGCCGGCCAAACGTTGAAATGCTCGTCGCGCTGGCTCAAATCCAATGCACTCGCCACGACAGGATCGCCAAGAGAGCCCGGCACGCTGATGTAATTCACAAGCGCGTCGAACCAAACGTAGGTGACGTAATTGGTGTCGAATGGAATCGGTATGCCCCACGCCAGCCGCGCCGCGGGACGGCTGATGCACAAATCCTCCAGCTCCTCGTTCTTCAAGAAGCCCAGGACTTCGTTGCGCCGATGATCCGGAGCGATGAATTCCGGGTGGGCCTCGATGTGAGCGATCAGCCACGCCTGATGCTCTTTCAGCCGGAAATAGTAGTTGTCCTCCTCCAGCTCGATCACTTTTCCCCACGCCGGGTCAAACGACCCGTCCGGCAACCGGTCCTTCTCAGTCAGGAAGGTCTCTTCCTTTGTGGAATAGAATCCCTTGTGGATCTTCTTGTAGAATTGGCCCGCCGCATTGAGCCGCTCCAGGATTTTCTGGACCACGTCTTTGTGCCGCTGCTGGGTCGTGCGCACAAAGTCGTCGTTCGTCAGGCCAAGCTTGGCGACAAACTGCTGCCAGGTGGCGGCCAATTCATCGCAATAGGCTTGCGGCTCTTTGCCTTCCGCCTGCGCCGCCAACTGCACCTTCTGCCCATGCTCGTCCAGTCCCGTCAAAAAAAAGACTTCCTCGCCGAGGCAACGCCGGCTGCGCGCAATCACGTCCGCCAGCGCCTTTTCGTAGGCATGACCAAGGTGCGGTTGCCCGTTGACGTAGTCGATCGCGGTCGTTATGTAAAATCGCTTCTTCATTGAACGCGCCCAGCATAGGTTTGAGCCGCGCCTTGGGCAAAGCTTTCCTTTGTTCGAGTTAAGGACATAATGGTGTCGTCGTGTCTTCGCCAGCCCTTGATTTGCCCTCCCAGATCGGTATTCTGTCGCCGTGAAGACGCACCTGGCGACTCCCGCCCATATTCGATTTGACAAGCAGGGCCGTCCCTGGGTGGACGACACAAACACCAAAGTGATTGAGATCGTCCTCGACCATGTCGCTTACGCTTGGGATGCCGAGACGATTCAGGACAATCATCCCCATCTGTCGCTGGCGCAGGTGTATGCGGCCCTGGCGTGGTATTATGACCACCAGGCTGAAATGGATTCGGAGATTGCCCTCCAAGAGAATAGAATCAAGGACTTCCGCGAGGCCGTTCAACCGTCGGCCCTTCAGAGGCGGCTGGCGACTGCACGACGCGGCCGATGAGTCTGGGCCTCTACATGGACGTCCACGTTCCCCGAAGACGCTCAAGGACAAATCCTATTTCTCTAAGTTCGATCCTTTGCCGGATAAGCGTAACCGGCTTGCCCTTTTGGCTTGCGCGGGGGTTCGGCGGGCGTAGCGTTTTTGTCAGGAACTCAAGCATCATTATGAAAACAGATTTAGCTTTATCCACTCTCGCGTGTGTTTGCCTGCTCGCAATCAGCGCACAGGCCCAGGATTGGCCTCAATGGCGCGGGCCTAACCGCGACGCAAAGGCAACCGGTTTTGAGGCGCCAAAAACCTGGCCACAGGCTCTCGCGCTTAAATGGAAAACGACCGTCGGCGACGCCGACGCAACTCCTGCGTTGGTCGGCGACAAACTCTACGTCTTTTCGCGCATTGGCGATTCAGAAGTCCTCCAATGCCTCGATGCGGGCGCGGGCAAGGAATTGTGGCGCACGGCCTACGAGGCTGGCCCCGCCACCGGTCCGGCGTCCGGGCACCCCGGCCCGCGAAGTTCGCCCACGGTTGCCGAAGGCAAGGTCGTTACTCTCGGCGCCCGAGGCACGGTGTCATGCGTGGACGCAGCCACCGGAAAGGTCTTGTGGCGCAAGGACGATTACAAAGGCTGGCCCCAGTTCTTCACTTCAATGTCGCCGCTTGTGGCTGACGGCTTGTGCATCGCGCACGTCGGCGGCAAAACCAACGGCGCCGTGGTCGCTTACGATTTGGCTTCCGGCGATGAGAAATGGAAGTGGACCGGCGACGCTCCTGGTTACGATTCGCCCGTGCTGATGGACATTGGAGGTTCCAAATTGGCCATCGTCGAGACCGCCAAGGAAATCATCGGCCTCGATCCCGCCACCGGCAAAGTTGAGTGGGAAACCGGCTTCGCGCCCAAAGGCATGGGACAAAACTGCGAAACGCCAATCGTCAGCGGCGACACGCTCATCTACACTGGCGCCGACCGGGGGGCGGTCGCCGTCAAGCTTGAAAAGCAGGGCGACGCCTTCACGAGCAAGGAGCTGTGGACCAACCCCGAGAATTCGCCGCGCTTCGCGACGCCCGTCCTTAAGAACGGTTTGCTCTTTGGGCTTTCGGGCAACGGCAATTTCTATTGCATTGATGCGCAAACCGGCAAAACCGCGTGGACCGAAGCCGACGCCAAACGCGGCCCATTCGGCTCGATTGTTGACGCCGGGGATGTCATGCTCGCGCTCACGCCCAAATCCCAATTGATCGCCTTTGCGCCAAGTGACAAGCAGTTCTCGCAATTGGCCAGCATTAAGGTCGCCGATAAGGACACCTACGCCTACCCTGTTGTTTCCGGCAAACGCCTGTTTGTCCAGGATAAGGACTCGGTCGCGCTCTGGATGTTTGAATAACTGAAAATGAATCTAAGACTCATTAAGGTAGGGACGCCTCGCCGAGGCGTCCTAGGACGCCTCGGCGAGGCGTCCCTACCAAAAAAGTTGGCGGTTGCGGCGGCATGCGCGACCTTGTTGACAACGACGTCGCACGCGCAGGATTGGCCGCAATGGCGCGGGCCGAATCGCGACGCGAAAGTCGCCGGCTTTCACGCCCCCAAAACGTGGCCCAGCCAACTGTCGCTCAAATGGAAATCAACTGTCGGCGTGTCCGACGCCACGCCGGCGCTGGTTGGCGGCAGGCTTTACGCCTTCTCCCGCATCGGCGATGAGGAAGTCCTCCAATGCCTCGACGCCTCCACGGGCAAGGAACTTTGGCGCAATGGCTACGAGTGCGGGCCGGCGACCGGTCCCGCTGCCTCGCATCCTGGTCCTCGCAGTTCGCCGACCGTTGCCGACGGCAAAGTGATTACGCTGGGCGTCAAGGGCATGTTGTCGTGCGGGGATGCCGACAGCGGGCGCGTGATCTGGCGCAGGGACGATTTCAAGAGCTGGCCACTGGCCTTTGTCGCGATGTCGCCGGTCGTCGTCGATGGGATGTGCATCGCGCATTTGGGCCGGGAGACCAATGGCGCCATCATCGCCTACGATTTGAAAACGGGCGCTGAAAAGTGGCGCTGGTCCGGCGACGGCCCTTCCTACGCCTCGCCTGTCGTGATGAAATTTGGCCGGACGAAGCTATTTATCACGGAAACCGCGGAAAAAATCGTCGCGATCGATGTCAGGGACGGGACGCTGGCCTGGTCGGCGCCGTTTCCCGTCAAACAATTCACGTCCAATTCGGAAACTCCGTTGGTCGACGGGCACACGGTCATCTATGGCGGGGCGAATCGGAGCGGCGCCGCTGTTAAGTTTACAAAAGAACAGGGCGCCATCGTCGGCAAGGAGTTGTGGCGCTCCGCTGAGAATCCCCCGTCCTTCACCACGCCTGTTTTCAAAAAAGGCCGCCTCTACGGGGTGTCGCAAACGGGGAAGTTTTATTGCCGGGACGCCTCCAACGGCAAGACACTCTGGGCGCAGGATGTCACCGGACGAAAGGACGGCTATGGCTCTGTTCTTGACGCTGGCGACGTCCTGCTGGCGCTGACTCCCAATTCCCAACTGATCGTTTTTGCCCCCAGCGACAAGCAATTCACGCAACTGGCCAGCATTAAAGTCGCCGAGAAGGAAACCTACGCGTATCCAGTCGTCGCGGGCAAACGCATTTTTATCCAGGATCAGGGATCGGTCGCGTTGTGGATGTTTGAATAGCTGGAGATGATTCTAAAAATCGTTAAGGTAGGGACGCCTCGCCGAAGCGTCCTGTGACGGCCCGATGATCTCCTTTTTGATTGCCACGCTTCGCTGCCATGCGCGCAGCCACCTTGGCGCGCTTCTCGGAGTATATGTCGCCACCGCGGTGCTCGTCGGCGCGCTGGCGATTGGCGATTGCGTTCGCGGCAGTCTAACAGAAATCGCCATGGCGCGCCTCGGCAAGACCGAATTCGCCGTCGCGCCCGGCGACCGCTTTTTCCGCGCCGCGCTTGCGGACGATCTTCGGGATGGCGTTTCCAATGGGCTCACCGCCGCGGTTCTCGAATTGCCGGGCATCGCGGCAACTCCCGATGGGTCGGCTCGCGCCAACAATGTGCAGATTCTTGGCGTCGACAGCAATTTCTGGAGGCTGGCTTCGCAAGCCGCGGCTTTCAGCCTTCAAGACTCAGTTCTGCTTGGCGACACTCTGGCAAGGCAACTCCACGTCGCGCCGGGGGACGCCATTTTGCTTCGAGCGCCTAAACCATCGCTTCTTTCCTCAGAGGCGCCGCTGTCGCCGCGCGAAGATGTGGCCTCCGCGTTTCGATTGACAGTTGGGGGCGTCGTCTCCGATAAGCAACTCGGCCGCTTCGGTCTCCAGGCCGGCGCGGCGCCGCCGCTTAACGCGTTCGTGCCGATTGGTTTCCTCCAAGGTCAAACCGAGCTTTCCAACAAAGCAAACCTCCTTCTCGCCGGGCCGGTCGCGCCCGGGGTTGACCTCACCAACGCTATTCGCCAACGCTGGCAGCTTGCCGATGCCGGTCTTTCTTTGCTTGACGTGTCGAACAACGCTGTCGAACTCCGATCCGACCGCGTTTTCCTCGATCCCGAAGTCGTTGCCGCCGCCGCCACTTCAAACTCCGAGCCGATCCTGACCTATTTCGTCAACGAGCTGCGCGATGGTTCCCGAGCGGCGCCCTATTCGATGGTCGCCGCCGCCGGCCCGCCGTGGACATCGCCAGATCTCCGCGACGACGAAATCGAAATCTCGCAGTGGCTTGCCGATGACCTCTCTGCCAAACCCGGGGACAATCTCTCCCTTAGATACTTCGTCCTCTCCGCCTCACACAATCTCACCGAGGAAACCCGCGGTTTTCGGATCGGCGCCGTTGTTCCCATGCAGCCGCCTTGGGCGGATCGCACGCTTATGCCCGATTTTCCCGGGATCTCCAAAGCCGAGAAAACCGAGAATTGGGACGCTGGTTTTCGCATCGACATGGCCAAAATTCGCGCGAAAGACGAACAATACTGGAAAGAGTTCCGGGGGACGCCCAAGGCCTTCGTCACGCTCGCGGCGGGTCAGCAGATGTGGAGCAACCGTTTCGGCGGGCTCACTGCCATCCGCTTCCCGCGTGCCGGCAAATCTGTTCGCGGCGACTTGGAAACCGCCGGGAGAGATGTCCTCTCCGGCCTCTCTCCATCGACCTTTGGCCTCACCCCGCGACCCGTGCGCGCCCTCGCGCTCGCCGCAAGCAGTCAAGCCGAAGATCTTGGCCAGTATTTCCTGACCTTCAGTTTTTTCATCATCGCCGCCGCGCTCATCCTGCTGGCGATGCTGTTTCAATTCGGGCTTGAACAACGCGCGGGCGAGATCGGCGTTTTGCTGGCGTTGGGCTGGCGGCCCAGGCACGTCCGCCGCCTCTTGTTGTTTGAGGGCCTTGCCATTTCGATTTTGGGCAGTCTTCTCGGAATCCCTGCCGGCCTGCTTTACACGAAGGCAATCCTTTATGGCCTGGCTCATTATTGGGGCGCCGCAGTCAATCACACCGAACTTGCGTTTCATGTCACCGCGCAGACGATTGCCACCGGGGCGTCAAGCGGCGTGATTGTGAGTGTCGTCGTCATTTGGTTCGCCCTTCGGTCCCAAACCAAGCGTCCTGCCCGCGAACTCCTTGACCGCGGCAACGAACTTGAGGCGCCGCCCAAATCCAGGCGCTACGTGCTGTGGGTTTCCGTTGTTGCCGCCATTTCCGGCCTTTCATGGCTCGGCAGCGCGGTGGCCCACGCGCACAGCGCCGACGCCGAGGCGTTTTTCGGCTCCGCCACGCTACTTCTGATCGCCGGGATCTCCGCCATCGCCGCCTATTTCCGCCGCCTCGATTCGCGCATCACGCATCACGCATCCCCGCTCACATTCTCTTCTCTTTCCCTTCGCAACGCCCTCCGCCGCCGCAAACGCAGCCTCTCCACCATCGCTTTGCTCGCATGCGGCTGTTTTCTGATTGTCGCCGTTGCCGCCAACAAGCTCGATGCCACCCAAAACAGCTTCGCGCGCGACTCCGGCACGGGCGGCTTCGCGTTCATAGGCGAGTCCGCGCTTCCCATTGTGCAGGACTTAAACACGCCGGCCGGCCGGGAGTTCTTTAACCTGGATTCCGAGGCGCTTTCCAAAGTTTCATTCGTTCCGTTCCGCGTCCATGAAGGCGACGACGCCTCGTGCTTGAATCTCAACCATGCGCAGACGCCCCGGCTTCTAGGCGTCGATCCAAAGTCGCTCTTCGAGCGCCATGCGTTTGCGTTTGCTGAAGCTCCGCCCGACGGCTGGCTTTCGCTCACCAATAGCGGCGAGGCCGTTCCCGGCATCGCAGACGACGCGTCCATCAAATACTCGCTGCACAAATCCATCGGCGACACCCTCGACTACGTCGACGAACGGGGGCGTCCTTTCAAGGTCCGCCTCGTCGGGTCGCTCGCCAACTCGGTCTTGCAGGGCAATGTCATGATCGCCGACGCCGCGTTTCTGCGCGCGTATCCGGGCGACAGCGGCGCGCGTGTGTTTCTAGTTGACTCGCCGTCCAATTCTATGCCGGCTGTTTCCGCGGCGCTCACGCGCGGTTTGCAGGATCGCGGCATGCAGTTGACAGAAACCGCCGCCCGCCTCAACGCCTACAATGCCGTCCAAAACGCGTACCTTGACACGTTCCAGGCGCTCGGCGCGCTTGGCCTGCTCCTGGGCAGCGCTGGCGTCGGCGTTGTCGTCTTGCGCAATGTGCTGGAACGCCGCGCCGAACTTGCGACGCTGGCCGCGACTGGCTTTCGCCGCAGGGCGCTCGGAGGCCTCATCCTCGGCGAACATGCCTTTCTGGAATTTCTCGGCGTCTCTCTCGGCATTGGCGCGGCCCTCCTGGCCGTTCTTCCGGCGTTGCTGTCGCCTCGCGGCCAGATTGCCTATGTTCCGCTGGGCGCCGCCTTGGCGGCAGTCCTGGGCGTTGGATTCCTGTCCACGTATGTGGCAACGCGTCTTGCGCTTCGCGGCCCGTTGCTCGACGCTTTACGCAATGAATAGAAGTCTTCTCATAAATAGGCAAGAAGGGCACGGCGAGGAATTTGGGCCGGCGGCGAGGCGCGCGGAGGGAGCATTCCCGCCGGGGACTGTGACCGACGCGCAACAAAGCTGCCGGCCCAAAGGCCCGCCGCAGCCCTTTTCGAGTATTTATGAGATGGCTTCCAGGCTTTTATTCACAGCGCTTGCGTCCCTCGCCTTGGCGGCGCATGCCTCCGTTCTGTATCAAAACGACTTCGAAAAGGAGGATCTCGACAAGTCGCCGCCGAGCTTCCTCGTCCTCGATGGCGAGTTCGCGGTCAAACAGGCGGACGGCAACAAATTTCTTGAATTGCCAGGAGCGCCTCTCGACGCTTTTGGCGCGTTGTTTGGGCCCGCCACCAATGCCAACATCGCCGTCACTGCGCGCGTTTTCGCAACGAGCAAAGGCCGCCGCTTTCCGATCTTTGCCGTCGGGTTGGACGGCGGCACGGGGTTTAAGCTCCAGGTTTCGCCCGCCAAGGGCGCGCTCGAAATTTATAAGGGGGACGCCGCCATCGCCAGCGCGCCCTTTCAATGGAAAACCGGAACGTGGACGGCGCTGCGGTTGCGCGTGCGCGAGGGGCAGGGGAGTTGGCGCATCGAAGGCAAGGCCTGGCCTGAAGGCGCAAGCGAACCGGCGGAGTGGCTTGTGACCGCGGAGGAGAAGACGGCGCCTGCGGCGGGCCGTCCGTCGATCTGGGGCAGCCCGGTTTCAGGGACGCCGATCCGGTTTGACGATATAGTCTTGACTACAGAATGAAACGCCGGTCGCGCATCCTTTTGCGGTTGGGTGTCGCGTTCCTGTGCGCCATTGCGATTATGGCCGGATTCCGTCGCTTCGAGCATCGTCAAGTCTACTACCCGTCGCGGATTCTCGAATCCAGCCCGGCCGCCCTGGGCATGCGTAGCGAAGACGTCTTTATTCCCGTCGAGAACGGCCAATCGATCAACGCCTGGTATTTCCCGGCGACGACCCGATCGACGGCGACGGACGGATGCGTTTTTCTCTATTGCCACGGCAACGCCGGCAATATCGGCGATCGCCTCGGCATGACGCAGTCGCTGCTTCAAGCGGGCGCAAGCGTCCTGCAATATGACTATCGCGGCTACGGTCGCAGCGCAGGCGAACCGGGCGAGGAGAATACGCAGCGGGACGCCCAGGCGGCGTTTCGTTGGCTGGTTGACAGAGGATTCCCGGCGCGCCGCATCATCGCCTATGGAGAATCTCTGGGCGGCGGAGTCGCCTCCGAGCTTGCGATTCGCGAACAGATCGGCGGCCTGGTCCTGCATAGCACGTTTACGTCCATTCCTGACCTCGGTTCCGAGTTGTTCCCGTGGCTGCCGGTGCGCCTGGCCGGCTCGATTCGCTACGACACCCTAAGCAAGCTGCCGCGCATTCGCGTCCCGGTCCTTGTTTTGCACAGTCGAAGCGACGACCTTATTCGCTATCGCCATGCCGAGCGCAATTTTGCCGCCGCCAACGATCCGAAGTTCTTTTGCGAATTGGCGGGCAGCCACGGCGAGAGCATCGGCGAGTTGCCGTCCGCGGCTCAGGAGGCTGTGAGGAAGTTCCTTGCCCTGGTGTCAACGAACGCCTCCGTTCCCGCAAAGATCCAAAAGTAATCAACGGGCCGCCGAAAGTCTCATCGCCAGGCCTTTCGCCAGGCGCTGCAATGCCGGTGATCGGTCGTTCTTGTCCAATTGGACTTCAATCAAACAAAAGCTGCGCGTCCACCGGCTCGCTTCCGCCAGCGCGCTCTCCAGCTCCTGTTCGGTCTTTACTAGAAAGCCGCGCCCAGCGCCGAGAATCTCCGGGATTCGGCTGTAATGCCACAGGGCAACGTCGTTGTAGGGGCCGTCCTGTATTTGACGCTCCGTGCCATAGCCGAAATTGTTCAAGACGATGACAATTGGGTTCAGGCCATACCGCGCCGCCGTCGCCAGCTCCATGCCTGTCATCTGAAACCCGCCGTCCCCCACCAGAATCAACGGGCGCAAATTCGGCTCCGCCAATTGCGCTCCAATTCCCGCCGGCACCGCGAAGCCCATCGACGCGTAATACGCCGGGCCGATGAACTCCGTGCGCTCGCGTATATACAAATCCGCCGCCGCAAACAACGCCTCGCCAACGTCCGTCACCACGACCGTGTCCGCGCCGATAAAATCGTTGAGACGTTGAAACAGCCGCTTGATTGTGAGCGGCGCGCCTCCTTTGCGGGCGCGGAACGTCCCTGCGGGGTGCGGCTTCGGCGCTTTGCCCGGCCCGCGCCGGCGCAATCGCGCCTTGAGCAACCCGCGCATGAAATCACGGAATCGAACGTTCTCGTAAGTGTGGTAACGGATCGAGAGTTTTTCGCTGTTGGAATAGATCGACCGCAGCGGATCCAGCCGCGCCGTGTAAACGCCAAGGTTTATGTCCGTCAGAAAGGCGCCCAGCATCACCAGGCAATCGCTCGTCTCCACGAACCGCCGCACTTCGTCCCGGCCCAGCGCTCCTTCGTAGACTCCAAGGAAAAGCGGGTGCTCCTCGCCGACCACGGATTTGCCGAGCACCGTCGTCGCGAACGGAATGTTCGAGCGCCGCAACAGCCGCAGCAGCTCATCCTGCAACCCAAACCGATGCACTTCCACGTCCGCCAAAATCACCGGCTGCTTCGCCTTATTGATCATTTGTTCGGCTTCCGCCAGCGCGGCGCGCAACGCCGCCGGATCGCTTTCA
>Ga0265338_10005666_pt1 | contig 16196 bp, 19 predicted proteins | sample 42126metaG_FD_193579 | JGI IMG/M metagenome (GOLD analysis project Ga0265338, IMG submission 193579) | Rhizosphere microbial communities from Carex aquatilis grown in University of Washington, Seatle, WA, United States - 4-21-26 metaG | ecosystem: Host-associated > Plants > Roots > Rhizosphere... | reverse complement strand
TGCGGTCAGCCAGGCGGCCGCGGCAAGCGGGACGGCAGGCGCCGACGGGACTGCGAGCACGGTGGCGGCGAGCATCGCGGCGCCGAGAACCGCGGCCCCCCACCGCCCGCGAGCATGCGCGTACGGCAGCGCCAGCGCGACCGCCGCGAAGACGGCCGCCTCGATCACGAGCCCCGGATGCGCGCCGGCGGCGCGAGCGAGCGACCCGGCGACGTCGAGCGGGTCGCGTGCGCCCGCGATGCCGAGGCCGAGCGGCGCGTGGGCGCCGACGAGCGGCAGCGACGCGTGGCGTACGCCCGCCACGATCGCAGCGACGCCCACAGCGGCGGCGGCCTGCGCGGCGCGGCGCGGGCCGGCGCGCAACGTCGCGGTGGCGAGCGGGATGAGCCCGAGCGCGCCGAGCGGCGCGAGCAGCGGGCCGAGCGCGAACAGCAGGCCGCCGCGCGGCTCGCGCCAGCTGAGGACGAGCCACGCGATCGCGACGCATCCGTAGAGGGCGGCGAGCCCGAGGGAGACGTTCCCGAGCGGAAGCACCGGGACGGCGAGCGCGACGGCAAGGCCCGCTCGCGGACGGAGGGCGGTCACCGCCGCGGCGGCGACGGCGAGCCCGGCCGTCCACGCGGGCGGGTAGAACGGAAGCGAGAGGGCCGTCCACGCGGCGAAGACGCCTGCGAGCACGGCGGCGCCGGCGCGGCCGGCCTCGGAGGGGACGGAGAGCCCGAATGCGCGTGCCCGCCGGTGCCGCTGCGGCGCAGCGGCGCCGCGGAGCGAGCCGGCGAGCTCGGATGCAGACGGGCGGCGGCCGGGTGCGCGGGACAGCGACCGGTCGACTAGCTGCACGAGCCGCCTCGGCAGGTCGGGGCGGAGCGTCGCGAGCGACGGAGCGCCGGCCTCGATCGCCCGCGCGGTGTCGAGCATCGACGTCTGCCAGAACGGGTGCCGCCCGGCGAGGGACTCCCAGAGCATCACACCGACCGACCAGACGTCGGCGGCCTCCGTCGCGTCCGCCCCGGCGAGCCGCTCGGGCGAGATGTAGGCGAGCGTGCCGGGCACGTCGCCCTGGGCGGTGAGCGTCTCCGCCTCGGCCATCCGCGCGAGGCCGAAGTCGAGGATGCGCGCCGACACGCGGTCACCCTCGGCGAGCAGCACGTTCGACGGCTTCACGTCGCGATGGAGAATTCCCGCGCGGTGGGCGTGCGCGAGGCCCTCGCACACCTGGGCACACGCCTCGATCGCATCGGCGTCGGCGAGCTCTCCGGCGCGCAGCGCCTCACGGAACGTCCGGCCCGGGATGAACTCGTACGCGATGTAGACATGACGCGCGTCGTGCGCGAACGCATAGGCGCGAAGGCAGCTCGGGTGGCGCAGGCGCGCGGCGGCGGCGGCCTCGCGCTCGGCGCGGGCGGCGGCCTTCCCCTCGCGCGCGACGATCTTGAGCGCGACGTCCAGCCCGGTCTGTTCGTCCCGGACGAGCCAGACCGAGCCCGACCCTCCGCTCCCGAGCGGACGCAACGGCCGGTAGCGACCGAGGACGGGCTCGCTTCCCTGAAGAGCGAGCGCGGCGCTTGACATCGGTCAGGTCAGGTTGGCGACGACAGGCGAATTTCCTCTGAAATGCACGCCCGTGCCAGGTACCAGGGTTTCAGCCCTTGGCTCCATTGCGCGAACCCCGGGTGCCTGGCACGGGACAAGTCATGAGGCCCGCGTTACAGTCTGGCCCGACCGGATGACGGCATGAGCACCTACGACGACGATCGCATCGAGTTCGACTTCTTCGACGAGCCCGAGACGGAGGAGGCGCCGCGCACCCGGAGGCGCCCGCGCCGGAGCGGCGGCGGAGGCCCCCGCCGGACCCGGCCGCCCCTGAAGCCGCCGACCGGGATCGTCCCCCTCGCACGCCTCGTCGGGCTGATCGCGATCGCGATCGTCATCGTCGTCGCGTTCGTGTTCTGGGTCGGCGCCTGCCAGGGCAAGAGCAAGCACGACGAGTACGCGTCGTACGCGGCGAGCGTCCACACGCTCGCGGCGAGCTCGAACGCGCTCGGCCGCGCGTTCCAGACGAAGTTCACGTCCACGTCGAAGCAGGCCGACTTCGAGACGCTGCTGCAGCAGTACGCGCAGCAGGAGCGGCAGGAGTACGACCAGGCGCAGCAGATCCGGCCGCCGGGCCCGCTGCGCGCCATCCACCAGCGCCTCGTGGACGCGCTCGAGCTGCGTGCAAAGGGATTCACCGCGCTCGGTGACGCGCTCGCGCTGTGGAACCCGAAGAACGCCGCATCGACCTCCTCGACGACGGAGGCGCTCGCGACGCAGGGAGCGCTTCTCACCGCGAGCGACGTCGACTGGGAGCAGCTCTACCGCATCCCGGCGACGCAGGAGCTGAAGACGGTCGGCGTCACCGGCGTCGTCATCCCGAAGTCGGCGATCGTCCCGACCACCGACCTCGTGAGCGCACGCTCCTTCCAACTGCTCCTCTCGCGCCTCACCGGCGCATCCACGGGCGGCACGCCGGGCGGCAAGCACGGCGACGCACTCGTCTCCGTCACCGCCAACCCGGGCGGGACGGCGCTCTCGACGTCGACCGCGACGACGATCAAGGTCTCCGCCGACCTCAGCTTCGTCGCGACCGTCGAGGACTCTGGCGGTTCGCAGGAGACGGGCGTCGTCGTCCATCTGACGATCACCGCCGGCAGCTCGACGATCAAGCGCAACCAGACGATCCAGCTCATTCAGCCGGGACAGCAGCAGACCGTGACGTTCGGGAACTTCAACCTCCCGGACGCCGCCTTCGGCAACAGGGCGACGGTCCGGGTCGACGTCGCCCAGGTTCCCGGCGAGACGAACGCGTCGAACAACACGGCCACCTACACCGTCTTCTTCACGCTCAGCTGATGCACGTCAGCGCCTCCGTCGCAGCGTGGATCGCCGTCGGCGCCGCTGCTGCTGCCGCCGTCGCCCTGCTCCTGTCCGTCGGCTACTTCCTGTCGCTCCGACGGGTGCGCCGCTCGCAGCTCGTGCTGCTCGGCGGCGGCAAGTCCGATCTCGTCGACTTCGCCGTGTCCCTGCAGAGCAGGATCGACGACCTCCACCGCGCGGTCGACGAGATCGCCGCCGGGCTCGCGCGCGTCGACCGGCGCGTCGACGAGAGCGTCTCGAAGACGGCGATCGTCCGCTACGACGCGTACGAAGGGAGCGGCGGGCACCAGTCGTCGTCGTTCGCGATGCTCGACTCCGCCCGCAGCGGCATCGTCGTCAGCGCCATCCAGGGCCGCGACTACGCGCGCATCTACGTGAAGGAGGTCGAGCGCGGCAGGGCCGCGGTCGCCCTCTCCCCCGAGGAGCTGGAAGCCGTCGAAAGAGCGATGGCGTCCTCTTAGGCCGCTGTGAGCTCGACGTCGACCGGGGCCGGAGCGAACGCGCAGCGTTCGTGGAGGCCGGACCAGCGCGCGGGGATGGCGTAGCCACCACCGCGCGCGCAGAACGAAACCGCCGCCCACGCCCATAAGAGCTCGCGGGCTTGGCCCGCGAGCGCTCCCCGAAGGGGAAACTCAAGAAGGCGGAAAGTGCGCAGCACTTTCCGCCTAGTAGTCGGGCTTCGCTGGTACCTTTTTGCCCACTACATGGGGCATGTCCTCGTCCTGAACGCGAGCTACGAGCCGCTGAACGTCTGCACCGTTCGGCGGGCGCACGTGCTCGTCTTCAAAGGGAAGGCGGAGGTCATCGAGCACCTCGACCAGCCGCTCCGCTCCGCCACCGGCAGCTTCGTCCGGCCGCACGTGATCCGGCTCGTCCACTATGTCCGGGTGCCCCGCGCCGTCCAGCGGAAGATCTCCCGGCGGGCCCTGTTCGCCCGCGACGGCTGGCGGTGCGTCTACTGCGGCGCCTCCTCCGGCCGGCTCACGCTCGACCACGTCGTCCCTCGCTCGAAGGGGGGCGAGTCGGTGTGGGAGAACGTCGTCACCGCCTGCGCCCCGTGCAACCTGCACAAGGGCGACCGGACGCTCGAGCAAGCCGGGATGGAGCTGCACATACCGCCCCGCGCCCCGCAGCCCGTCCTCTTCATCAAGCTCGCCGCGCCGCGGATCCCCCACGGCTGGACGCAGTACCTCGGCGACCTCGGCACGAGCACCGCCGCAGCGTGATGTGACGTTCCGCGTGCCCGGTGCCGTATACCGGGCATGAAAACGCTTCTAGCAGGCATCGCAGTCGCCGCCGTCGTGCTCGCCGGCGGTGCGGACGCGGCCACCGGCCCCTCGAGCGCGAGCACGAACACCGTCACCGTCACCGGCACGGGCAGCGTCACCGCCGTGCCCGACCAGGCCTCCTTCGACTTCACCGTGACGACGAAGGCGGCGACCGCGGCAGCAGCGCTCGCGAAGAACGGCACCGACGTCCGCGCCGTGATCGCCGCGGTCAAGGGCGCCGGGGTCGACGCGGCGGACATCCAGACCGAACAGGTCTCGCTCGACCCGGTCATGTCGAACGACGGGACGTCCATCGTCGGCTTCACGGCCTCCGACACGATCTCCGTCACGAAGCTGTCGATCGCGAAGGCGGGCGGCATCGTCGACGCGGCCGTCGGCGCCGGCGCGACGAGCGTCTCCGGCCCGTCCCTCACGCTGTCCGCGCAGGACACGCTCTACAACCAGGCGCTCAAGGCCGCCGTCGCCCAGGCGAAGACGAAGGCGCAGGCGCTCGCGGACGCCGCCGGCGAGACCCTCGGCGCGATCGTCACGATCGACGAGAGCGGCGGATCGTCGCCGATCCCGTTCGCGAAGAGCGCGACGGACAGCACCGGCGGCACGCCGATCGAGGCGGGTACGCAGGAGGTGCAGGCGACCGTCAGCGTGACGTTCGCGATGGGCTAGTAGTCCCGCTCGAGCGGCAGGCCGCGCGTCGACCAGTCGCTCCACGAGCCGGGGTAGAGCAGCCCCTCGCGCCCACGCAGATGCGCACGGTGGAGCACGACGCACGCCGTGACGCCCGAGCCGCAGTACGCCACGAGCTCCCCGTCGGGGAGCTCGGGCTGCTCCTCGTTCCACGGCGCGTTGACCGCCCCGGGGATCCGGCCCGCGACCGCGTCGACCGGGCTCGGCTCACCGCGCCAGCGCGCGGCCGAGCGGGCGTCGACGAGCACGAGCCGCGGATCCGCGAGCCGGCGCGCGAGTGCCTCCGCCGCGACGGTGTCGTCGCTGCGCTCCCGCGGGACGAACTCGGCCGGCGCGATCTCCTCCTCGCCGGCGCGGAGTGGCCCGGCCCAGGCGTCGATGCCGCCGGCGAGGACGGCGCAGTCGTCGTGGCCGAAGTGGCGGAGGAGCCACCAGAGCCGCTCCGCCCCGCCCATGCTCCCGTAGGCGACGACGTAGGCGCCCGGCCCGATGCCCGCCCGTGAGGCGGCCGCAGCGAACCGTTCCGCCGACGGCAGCGGGTGGCGTCCCTGGCCCTCGACGGAGAGATCGGACAGGTCCTCGTCGAGGTCGAGAAACGCGGCCCCGGGCACATGGCCGGCGAGATAGAGCTCGCGGCCACGGCCCGGCGCACCGAGCTCCCAGCGGCAGTCGACGAAGCGGTACTCCATCGCGGGGATTGTTTCCAATGGCACAGACGGGTACAACGTGCACCTGGAATGCGCAGGCGGCTTCTCGTTGCTAGCGGGATCGTCCTGGCGATCGTCGCGGTCGCCCTCTCGGCGGGCGGGGCCTACGCCTACTACTGGGACAGCGGGCGCACCGACGTCATCGCGTCCGGCGTGACCGTGGCGGGCGTCGACGTCGGCGGCATGCACGTCGCCGAGGCGCGCGCACTGCTCGAGAGCCGGCTCGTCGACTCGCTGCGGCGGCCGCTGCGGCTGATGGACGGCACGCACTCCTTCGTCGTCGACCCGGCCCGTGCCGGCCTCCGCGTCGACGTCGAGAGGATGCTCGGCCGCGCGCTCGCCGGCAGCCGGAGCGGCGGGCTCGCGCACCGCTTCCTCCGCGATCTCGAGGGTCGCGACGTGCACGTCGCCGTGCCGCTGCAGGCGACGCTGGCGGACGGCACGCTCGCCCAGTTCGTCGACAATGTCGCGACCGTCGTCGACCGGCCGCCTCGGCCCGCACACGTCGTCGCGTCGGCCGCGAGGCTCCGCGTCGTCCCCGAGCGCACAGGGATCGCCGTCCGCCGGGACGCGCTCCGGAGCGAGCTCGCCGCCGCCCTCCTCCGCCCGGACCGGCCGCCGACGCTCGCCGTCCCGACGCGCACGGTCGAGCCGCGCTGGACGGCGGCGACGCTGCCGCGGCGCTACCCCGCCTTCATCCTCGTCGACCGTGAGACGTTCACGCTGCGGCTGTACCGCGGCCTGCGGCTCGCGAAGACGTACCCGATCGCCGTCGGGCAAGCCGGTCTCGAGACGCCGGCCGGCCTGTACCGGATCAACAACAAGCAGGTGAACCCGTCGTGGCACGTGCCTCTGAGCGCGTGGGCGGGCTCCCTCGCCGGCCGCATCATCCCGCCGGGCCCGTCCGACCCGATCAAGGCGCGCTGGATGGGCTTCTGGGACGGAGCCGGCATCCACGGCACCGACGAGACGTCGTCGATCGGGCACGCGGCCTCGCACGGCTGCGTGCGCATGCGCATCCCTGACGTGATCCAGCTCTACGGCCTCGTCCCGCTCGGGACGCCGGTCTACGTCGGCTAGACGACCTCGGAGCGGCGCTCGAGAAGGAGGACGTCGCGCCACGCGCCGTCGAGCTCGCCGAGCCGCTCGCGGACGCCGACGAGCCGGAACCCGCACGCGAGGTGCAGCGCGACGCTCGTCTCGTTCTCGGGGAAGATCCCCGCCTCGAGCGTCCAGATCCCCTCCGCCTCGCTCCGCTCGACGAGCTCGTCGAGCAGCGCCCGGCCGACACCGCGACCGCGCGCCCAGGCGGCGACGTAGACGCTGTTCTCTGCCACGCCGCGGTAACAGCACCGGGACGACTTCGGCGAGAGCGCCGCCCAGCCGGCAACGCGGCCGTCGAGCTCCGCGACGAGCGTGAGCGAGTGCGACGACGCGAACTCGTCCCACGACGGCGCCTCCGTCTCGAAGGTGGCGTTGCCGGTGCGGATGCCGTCGACGTACGCCGCGGCGACCTGCGGCCAGTCCGACTCGTCGAGCGCCCGGATCTGCATGGCGCGCTACGCGGCCACGACCTCCTCGGCGAACACCGGAACCGTCTCGATCGTCTGCAGGATCCGGCCGGCGATGCGGTACGGGTCCCCGAGCGAGTTCGGCCGCCGGTCCTCGAGGTATCCGCGGTAGCCCTCCCGTACGAAGCTGTGCGGGACCCGGACCGACGCACCGCGGTCGGCCACTCCGTGGTTGAACCTGTCGATCGACTGCGTCTCGTGCAAGCCGGTGAGGCGCAAGTGGTTGTCGGGCCCGTAGACGGCGATGTGGTCGTGCTTGTAGGCGTCGAAGGCGTCCATCAGCTCCGTGAAGTACGCCTCGCCGCCGACCTCGCGCATGTGCATCGTCGAGAAGTTCGTGTGCAGCCCGGAGCCGTTCCAGTCGAGCTCGGCGCCGAGCGGCTTGCAGTGCCAGTTGACGTCGACGCCGTACCGCTCGCACAGCCGCATGAGCAGGTACCGCGCGACCCAGAGCTCGTCGGCGGCCCGCTTCGAGCCCTTGCCGAAGATCTGGAACTCCCACTGGCCCTTCGCAACCTCGGCGTTGATCCCCTCGAGGTTGATGCCCGCAGCGAGGCAGAGCTCGACGTGCCCGTCGACGATCTGTCGCGCAACGTCGCCGACGTTCTTGTAGCCGACGCCCGTGTAGTACTCGCCCTGCGGCGCGGGGAAGCCCTCCTTCGGGAACCCGAGCGGAGCGCCCTCGCGATAGAGGAAGTACTCCTGCTCGAAGCCGAACCACGCGTCTGGGTCATCCGGGATCGTCGCGCGGCTGTTCGACGGGTGCGGCGTCTCATCGGGAAGCAGCACCTCGCACATGACGAGCAGCGCGTTCTCGCGGGTCGGGTCGGGGAAGGCGGCGACCGGCTGGAGGAAGCAGTCGGAGCTCGAGCCCTCCGCCTGCCGGGTCGAGCTGCCGTCGAAGTTCCACAGCGGCAGCTCGCCGAGCGTCGGCGGCGTCGCGAACGCGGCGATCTTCGTCTTGCTGCGCAGGTTGGGCGTCGGCTCGTATCCGTCGAGCCAGATGTACTCGAGCTTGAACTTGATCATCGTCGCCTCCGGGTTGGACCATGAAAAAAGCCCCACGACTCGACCGAGTCGCGAGGCCCCATTGCCTCGGCACGCCCGCCTTCGGCGGCGGACAGCCCGGCGAGAATGTATCAGCTCGAGCGGTTGGGAGACCAGACCGCGGCCGCGACGCCGAGACCGATGAGCACGGAGCCGCCGAACCAGCGCTCGAACCGGGCGATCGCTGGCGACCCGCGCAACCGGTCGGCGACGGTTCCGGCGACGAGCGCGTAGCCGGTGTCGCTGAGGAACCCGAGCCCGGCGAAGCTGAGCCCGAGCACGAGCACCTGGAGCCACACGTGGCCGGCGTTCACGTCCACGAACTGCGGGATGAAGGCGAAGATGAAGACGATCGTCTTCGGGTTGGTCAGGTTGACGACGATCCCCTGTGTGTAGGCCCGGCGCCGTGTGCGCGGCGCGCGCGACTCGCCGACGGCCTCCTCGCTGCGCGTCAGCAGCCGCCGGATGCCGAGGAAGACGAGATAGGCAGCGCCGACGTACTTGACCGCGTCGAAGGCGGCCTTCGAGGCGAGGATGAGCGAGGAGAGCCCCGCCGTCGCGAGCGTGACGTGAACGACCGTCCCCGTCGTGATGCCTGCGACGGACGAGACGCCGCCGGCGCGGCCCATCTCGATGCTGCGCGTGACGACGTAGAGCACCGCCGGCCCGGGGATGGCCAGCAGCACCATCGCGGTGGCGAGAAACACGGCGTACGTCGAGAGGGACGGCACTCAGGGAACGTACAACGCGGCCACCGCGCGGGCAGTCGCAGCGACGCGGTCGCGCAGCTCTTCGGGCGCGAGCACCTCGACGCCGGGGCCGAGGCGGAGGAGCTCGCGCTCCGCCTCGTCGAGGCTCGGGAAGGCGAGCGTGCGGACGCCCTTCTCGCCACGAACGGTGACCTCGATGCTCGGCAGGCTCTCCTCGAACGCGCGCGACCACTCGTCCCAGAACGAACCGAGCTCGAAGCCGGGCGGCCGCTCGAGCTCCTCGTCGAGCGGGCGGACGGCGACGATGCGCGACACACGGTAGACGCGCATGCCGGCGACGCGGTGAGCGACGAGGTACCAGGCTCCCGCCTTGAGGACGAGCCCGAGCGGGTCGATCGTGCGGCGGACGACGCGCGGCCCCTCCCGGTAGCGGATGTGCACGCGGCAGCCGCGCCAGACGGCGGACGCGAGGGCGGGCAGGTGCGGCACCCGGTCCTCCGCCCGGAACCAGCCGCGCGCGTCGAGGTGGAAGAGCCGCTGCGCGCGGGTGGCCCGCTCCTGGAGCTCGGACGGCAGCGCGGCGAGCACCTTGAGGCGCGCGGCGGCGAGCTCGCCGCCGAGGCCGAGCTCGGCCGCCGGCCCGGGCATGCCGGCGGCGAAGAGCGCCTCCGCCTCGTCCGCGGTCAGGCAGGTGAGGCGCGTCCGGTAGCCGCCCGCGAGCCGGTAGCCGCCCGCCGGCCCGCGCACGGCCTCGACGGGCACGCCTGCGGCGGCGAGGGACTCGACGTCGCGGTGGACGGTACGCACCGACACCTCGAGGCGCTCCGCGATATCGGCCGCAGTGAGCTGGCCGCGGGTCTGGAGGAGGAGCAGGAGCGAGACGAGACGGGTCGCGCGCACGAATTTCGAGGATAGGCCAAATACATGACAGAAGGTGTCCTCTTTATCTGTCAGTGTCCGCGGGCATGAACATCTGGGACGACGAGTGGGGCGAGCAGGCGGAGGACTGGTCTGGTGGTGGAGCGCTCTCCAAGCGCCTGGGTCCAGGCGGCTGGGAGCACCAACTGGGCGCGTCCCTGTACGAGCTCGGCCCGGGGAACTTCGCCGTGTACCACACGCATCACGGCTCGGAGGAGCTGCTGATCGTCCTGCGTGGACGGCCGACGCTGCGGACACCGGACGGCGAGCGGCAGCTGGACGAGGGCGAGACCGTCCACTTCACCACCGGGCCCGCGGGCGCGCACGGCCTCCGCAACGACACGGACGCGCCGGTGCGGTACGTGATGGCCGGCGTGCGCGTCTCGCCGGAGATCGCCGAATACCCCGACCTGAAGCAGGTCACGGGCCAGTCGCGGCACGGGATCTTCTTCGTCCACGACGTCGAGGAGGAGACATGACGGAGCCCGAGACCGGCGGGACGGTCGTCGAGCTGCTCCTGCGTGAGCCGGAGATCGTCGCGTGGCTCGACGACTACAGGCCCGAGCCGGAGGAGACGGACGACGACGATCCGCCCTCCGCAGCCTGAAACGCACAACACGGAATCCGCGACAGGCTCGGCCGCCGTATTCGATGCGATGCCGGAGCGGGAGGACAAGAGAACGCTCGCCGAGCTGCTCCTCGGCGAGCCGGAGATCGTGGCGTGGCTCGAAGACGCCGATGCATGCGACGACGAGACCGACGAGCGCAACGCGTCGTCCTGCGCTGCGTGAACGTCCTGCTCAGCCGCAGGATTTGACGTTGTCCGGTTAAGCACTTATCGTTCAACGACCATGTTGCTCGGTTACGTGATGAACACGCCCACGGTCAGCTGCCTCGGCAGCGCCGTGGTCCCGCGCGAACACCGTTAGGTCCGCGCGCCGCCTTCGCCGGCGGTCTCCCGTTCTCCGTATCCACCTCGTTTCACAAGGAGCAGCATGTCCACGCTTGCAGCAACCACATCTCTGAGCACGTCCGTTCGCCGTGACGTCCCGGCGGTCGAGGTCGAGCACCTGACGAAGGTGTTCCGCCGGCGTGACCGGAAGGCCGGCCGCTTCGCGCGCAAGAGCATGCCCGCGCTCGAGGACGTCACGTTCAGCATCGCGCGCGGCGAGTGCGTCGCCATCCTCGGCCAGAACGGCTCGGGGAAGTCGACGCTCGTCCGCCTGCTCTCGACGCTGCTGCTCGAGGACGGCGGGACCGCGCGCGTGTTCGGCAACGACGTGTTTCGCGAGGCGCGCACGATCCGGCGGCTCGTGAACCGCGTCTCGGTCGAGGCGAGCTTCTTCAAGAAGATGTCCGCGGACGAGAACCTTTCGTACGCGGCGCGCTTCTACGGGATGTCGCCGAAGGTGACGCGCACGGCCATTCCGGAGATCCTCGAGAAGGTCGGCTTCCCGCCGGACCGGCGCGGCGAGTCGATGCAGAACCTGTCCCGCGGGATGCAGCAGAAGGTCGCGCTCGCGCGCGCGTTGCTCACCTCACCGGTCCTGCTGCTGCTCGACGAGCCGACGACGGGTCTCGACCCACGGTCGAAGCTCGAGGTGCAGGACTTCATCCGCGAGGTCCGGCGCACACACGACGCGACGATCCTGCTGTGCACGCACGACATGGCCGAGGCGGAGGCGCTCGCCGACCGCGTCGGCCTGCTCGACCGCGGACGGCTCCTGTTTCTGGAGCCGGTCGCCGACGTGACGCGGCGTTACGGCGTGCAGACGCTGGAAGAAGCGTTCTTCGCCGCCACCGGGCGCAGCTTCGAGGAAGAAAACGACGAGGACGACGAGTACAGGGAGGTGTTCGGATGACCGCCATCGGAGCGACGATGCGCAGCGAGCTCATCGGGCTCGGCGGCATCGTCGAGCGAAACGTCTACCTCACGAAGCGCTACTTCCTCTGGGACGTCGCCTTCATGATCTGGACGATCGCAAACACGCTCACGATCGTGTTCATCGCCCGCTCCGTGCACCTCACGGCGGCGGCCGAGAACGTCCTCGCGACGAGGCTCCTCGTCGGCGCGGTGATCTGGGCGTTCCTCGGGATCATCTTCGAGTTCATGACGGAGACGGTCGCGTGGGAGCGGTGGGAAGGGACGATCGAGTACACGTTCATGGCGCCGATCTCGCGCGTCATGCACCTGGGCGGCCAGGGGGCGTACGCGGTGCTGTACGGACTGATCCGCGCGACGATCCTCTTCTTCGCTGTCGTGCTCTTCATCGGCATCCACATCCCGCACGCGAACTTCGGGGCGGCGTTCGCGCTCCTCGCGATCGCGTCGCTGTCGTTCATCGGCGTCGGGATGATGACGTCGGTGCTGCCGCTCATCTCGCCGGAGAAGGGCGCGCAGCTCGGCTTCGTCGCGCAGGGGCTGATGCTCGTCGTCTCGGGCGTCTACTACCCCGTGTCGGTGATGCCGAACTGGATGCAGTTCCTGTCGAAGCTGTCGCCGGCGACGTACGCGCTTCGCGGCGACCGGGCGTCGATCGTCAACGGAACGGGGCTCGTGTGGGCGGACGTGTGGCCGCTGCTGATCATCGCCGCCCTGGCGACGCCGATCGGACTCGCCATCTTCCACCGCGGCGAGCAGCACGCAAAGAAGCACGGCAAGCTCAAGCGGTCGGGATGAGCAGGGCGATCCGGCTTCCCATCGAGACGGAGCGGCTGCTCATCCGCCCGCTCCGTCTCGAGGACGCCCGAGATCTGCGCCAGTCGATGGACTGGGTTCGCGAGAAGGTCGACCGTTTCGCGCGCGACGGAGGCATGAGCCTCTGGGCTGCCGTCGAGCGGGAGACCGGTCGCGCGGTCGCACTCGCGGGGCTGCAGTGGGAGCAGATCGACAGCCGGCGCGAGCTCGACCTCGGATGTGTCGTCGCGCCCCACGCGCGGCTCCGCGGCGCGCGTTCTCGAGAAGCTGCACTTCACGCCGCACGGAGAGACGGTCTTCGACGGACGCCGATACGCGCTCTTCGTCAGGCGTGCAGCCGCGCCAGGCACTCGCGCAGCCCCTCGCGCCAGTGGGGCAGGCGCGGGGCATCCGCGCGCTCGCTCCTGAGCACCGAATACGCGGGCCGCGGCGCCGGCCTGCCGAGCTCGGCGGTCGTGATCCGGCGGACGCGGCAGTCGATCCCCGCCTCCGTGAAGATCGCCTCGGCGAACTCGGCCCACGTGCAGTCGCCGCCGGCAGCGACGTGCCACACGCCGCGCGGCAGCTCGACGAGCTCGCGCGTCGCAGCCGCGAGATGGCCGACGAAGGTCGGCGAGCCGCGCTGGTCGTCGACGACGGCGACCTCGTCCCGCTCGCGGCCGAGACGCAGCATCGTGCGGAGGAAGTTGTTGCCCGTCCCGCTGAAGAGCCACAACGAGCGGACGATCCACGCGTCCTCGCCGGCGGCCGCCTCGCCGTGGAGCTTCGTGCGGCCGTACGCGGACAGCGGATTCGGCGCATCCGACTCGAGGTACGGCTCCCGTTTGCGCCCGTCGAAGATGTAGTCGGTCGAGAAGTACACGAGTGGCGCGCCGAGCGACGCCGCGTGCTGCGTGCCGCCGACATTCGCGGCGGCGGCGGCCTGCGGGTCGGCCTCCGCGCCGTCCACGTCCGTCCACGCGGCCGCGTGCAGCACGAGGTCGACGGCGCCGAGCGGAGGCGGCGGCAGCGTCACGTCCCAGTCGTCTCGCGTCAGCGCGATGACGTCGGCACCTGCGAACTCCTCGCAGAGGGCGGCGCCGAGCTGGCCGCCGGCGCCGGTTACGACGACGCGTCGCGTGCGGAGAGGATCGGCGATGACGTGCTCCAGAGATGGCGGACGCGCTCGTCGTCCCACGGGACGCCGTGCTCGTCGGGATCCGCGCCGTCGTACTCCTCGGTGACGAGGTACGCGAACAGGGAGTCGGTGAGCGCCTCGTAGCCGTGCGCGTGAATGCCGGGCACGTAGATGGCGACGGGGTTGTCGTCGCCGATGTCCTCGGTGAACGTCTCGCCCGACGTGCGGTCGAGGACGACGACGCGGACCGTCCCGGCGAGGCAGACGAAGACGTCGTCCTGCCCGCGCTCGTGGTAGTGGAGCCCGCGGATGACGCCCTTGCGCGAGCGGGACAGGTTCGCCTGGCGGATCGGCTTCGGCAGCACGCTCGCACGCACGAGCTCCGTGAACCAGCCGCGATCGTCCTCGTGCCGCGCGAGCTCGAGCCGCCGCAGCCCGTCGATCACCGGTTCACCCCGGAGCGGCGGACGAAGTCGTTCACCGCGTAATACGTGTCGATCGACTCGCCCGCGTCGCCCCAGAAGCCGTCGACGACGTCGGCCTCCATGAGGCCGCGCGAGACGTACCAGTTGTTCACGTCGGTGATCTCGAGCTCGCCGCGGCCCGACGGCGTCAGCGCCGGGAGCACGTCCCACACCTGCGCGTCGTAGAAGTAGACGCCGGTGACCGCGAACGTGCTCGGCGGCGACTCAGGCTTCTCGACGATCTCGGCGACGCGGTCGCCGTCCATCCGCGCGACGCCGAGGTGGCGGAGATGCTCCTCCTCCGCGATGTTCGACAGGACGATGCGCGCGCCCGCGCTCTGCCGCGAGAAGTTCTCGACGATCGGCCGGAGCGAGTGCTCGAAGACGTTGTCGGCGAGGAGGACGCACACCTTGTCGCCCCCGACGAAGCGCTCGGCGAGGCCGAACGCCTCGGCGATGCCGCCGGCCTCCTCCTGGTAGGCGTAGAAGAGCCGGTCGACCCCGTGCTCCTGCCCGTTGCCGAGCAGCCGGAAGAACTCACCCGCGTGCGTCCCGCCGGTGACGAGCATGACCTCGTCGATCCCGGCGCCGACGAGCGCCTCGACGGCGTACGTCACCATCGGCCGGTCGTAGAGCGGCAGGAGGTGCTTGTTCGTGATCCGCGTCAGCGGATGCAGCCGGGTGCCGGTGCCGCCGGCGAGGATGACGCCCTTCATCGGTGCATGATCCTACGTGCCTCGCCGTTCGCCGCCGCCGAGAGGTACGGGAGGAAGGGAGGAGCCCCTCGGCGGCGCGAATGCGAACGGGTTATGGGTGGACCGGAAGCACGAGGAAGAGCACGGTCAGGGCTGCCGTCAGGGTGACGATCAGGCGCATGTCATGCTCCTCGACTTCATGCACACGACCTTACGCCCGCTCCATCAGGGGTCCGTTTCGGGTGTGCAAGGAAACGGTTAGGTTTACTGCGATGGCGACACGCCCCCGCCGGACCTGCCTGGCGGTGCCGGCCGCGAGCGCGAAGATGCTCGCAAAGGCGGCGACGCTGCCGGCCGACGAGATCGTCGTCGACCTCGAGGACGGCGTCCCGTCCGAAGCGAAGGAGGAAGCGCGCGGCCGGCTCGGCGAAGCCGCGGCAGCCGGCACCCTCGCAATCCGCATCAACGGCGTGCGCACGCCGTGGTGGCGCGACGACCTCGCCGCGGTCGCCGAGCGCCGCCCGGACGTCGTCGTCGTGCCGAAGGTCGAATCGCCGGACGACGTCCACGCGGTGGCGGCCCTCCTCCCCGAGGGCGTCGCGCTCGAGGTGCAGATCGAGACGGCGCGCGGCCTCGTCGAGGTGGAGCGCATCGCAGCCGCCGGCGGCCCGCTCGAAGCGCTCGTGTTCGGCCCGGGCGACTTCGCCGCCTCCCTCGGCATCCCCGTCCTGACGATCGGGAGCGGCTCGTTCGAGTACGCCCTCGCCCGGATCTCCGTCGCCGCCCACGCGTACGGGCTGCAGGCGGTCGACGGCCCGTACGCCGACCTCGGCGACCTCGACGGGCTGCGGCGCAGCGGGCGGCAAGCGCTCGCGCACGGCTTCGACGGGAAGTGGGTCGTCCACCCCGACCAGATCGAGCCGGTGAACGAGGTGTTCACCCCGACCGACGAGGAGCTCGAGCGGGCGAGACGGATCCTCGCCGCGGGAGACGGCGCCTCGCGCCTCGAGGGGGACATGGTGGACGTCGCAACGAAGCGGCTTGCGGCGGCCGTGCTTGCGCGGGGTGCTCAGCGGGTACCCCGCGGAGCGTGACGGGGAGATCGCGGAACGCCGACACCCGCGCGGTCGGCGTAAAAACGAAGGCGAGGGGTAGGATCGAATCGACCAACGGACGAAAGGACCGGCTGAAGATGCCCAAGACGACGGACAAGGTCTCGGATGCAGCCGCGACGGTGAAGCCGTACTTCGAGCGCGCGCTGCACGACGCGGAGCTGCGCGACAACGTGCGCAACGCCTACGACTCCGCGCGGGCGATCTACGACGAGCTCATCGGCAACCGCGGCGTCTCCGGCGTCGCGAAGCGCGTCGCCACGGATCG
>Ga0265338_10005665_pt1 | contig 16197 bp, 4 predicted proteins | sample 42126metaG_FD_193579 | JGI IMG/M metagenome (GOLD analysis project Ga0265338, IMG submission 193579) | Rhizosphere microbial communities from Carex aquatilis grown in University of Washington, Seatle, WA, United States - 4-21-26 metaG | ecosystem: Host-associated > Plants > Roots > Rhizosphere >... | reverse complement strand
CGAATACTTTCGTGATACATAGACCTGCTGTTCCGCGAATTCCTTACCTATAACATTGAAGTAGCAGTTGCAGTTCCCCTTGTTCTTATCCATCATTTGCTGCAGTGTTGTCATTTTCCCTCCGTCGATTTCGTCGGCATTGATGAGGAAGAAGACTCTCTTGGCAAATTTTTCCCGCACTTTGTCCATCGCGATGATGTCGGTCGCGACGATCTTGATCACGTCTCCGCTGACCTCTCCATTCCCTTCAACAAACACCATCGACTCGGTCTTCAATAACTCCTCATGCTTCTTGTACAAACTTGAGAAAACGACGCATTCGGCCTTCCCGGTAAAATCTTCGAGGGTCATGAACGCCATCGTTCGGTTGTTTTTGTCGATCTTCTTCTTTACTGCGGCAATAATTCCGCCCGCACGAACGGTGCCGTTTTTTACTCCTTCAACGTCTCCAAGATGAAGCGTGGCGAAGGAATTGATCTCGTTTTCATACTTCAGCAGCGGGTGCCCCGAGACATAGAACCCAAGAACAGCCTTTTCGTTGGACAATTTTTCCGACTCGCTCCACATCGGCATCGCCGGAAGCGGAGGGGCGCTCAGCGGCGAGTCTTTTGAGCCAGTCCCGTCAAAGAGGTTGGATTGTCCCCGTTCAGAATGCGCTTGAATATTTTGCGCTGCCGCAATTGTCTGCTCGACGGCGTGCAGCATTTGCGCCCGGTTCTTGTTGAGCGAATCGAAGGCGCCAGCAAGAATTAAACTCTCGATGGTTTTCTTGTTCACGACACGGAGATCGACGCCCTTGCAGAAATCAAACAGCGATGAAAACTTCTTCCCTTCCGAACGGGCATGGATCATCGCTTCGACGGCGTTCACACCCACATTTTTGATCCCCGCCATTCCGAAACGAATGCCGTTCTTTGAAACCGAAAAATTTGGTTCGCTTTCATTGACGTCCGGCGGAAGGACTTCGATCCCCATTTTGCGGCAGTCGTCAATGAGCAAGACGATCTTGTCGGTGTTTCCGATTTCCGATGTGAGTGTCGCGGCCATGTATTCGGCGGGATAATGCGCTTTCAAGTACGCCGTTTGGTACGCAACCACCGAATACGCTACGCTGTGCGATTTGTTGAAACCATACGAGGCAAATTTTTCTATGAGATCATAGATCTCTTCGGCGAGTTTTTGAGAAATGGCATTTGTCTTTCGCGCCCCCTCGATGAACTTGTTCTTCTGGCCGGCCATCGCAGCCTTGTCCTTTTTCCCCATTGCCCGCCGCATCAAATCAGCTTCGGCAAGAGTAAAACCTGCGATGTCGCTCGCGATCCTCATCACCTGCTCCTGGTACACAATAACTCCGTACGTTTCCTTTAAGGTCTCCTCAAGTTTCGGATGGAGATATTCGATCTTCTGCTGGCCGTGTTTCCGTTTGATGAAATCGCCGATATTTTCCATCGGACCGGGGCGGTAGAGCGCGTTCATTGCCACCAGGTCGCTGATCGACGTCGGTCGCAATTTCCTGAGCCAGTCCTGCATTCCCGAACTTTCAAATTGGAACACCGCTACCGTTTGCCCTTTGTGGAACAGCTCGAACGTTTTTTGATCGCTTTCGGGCAGGGCATCGAGATCGAGCGTCACGCCGTAATTCTTCCTGATCAACTCGAGCGCGTTTTCAAGGACAGTCAACGTCCTGAGTCCTAAAAAGTCCATCTTCAACAGGCCCGCGTCTTCCAGATCCTTCATGGTATATTGAGTCATCAGTTCTGTGGAAGGCGACTTGTACATCGGCACAAAATTGCTGATGGCTGCAGGCGCGATGACGACACCCGCCGCGTGCGTCGATGCGTTGCGGTTCATTCCCTCAAGTACCTTCGAGACCTGGATGAGCATCTGGATCTTTGGGTCTTTGCTATCGCGGAACGATTTCAACTCCGGCACTGTCTCAAGCGCCTCCGCGATCGGCGTCACTTTCCCCTGGTTGACAGGAATCTGCTTTGTCACCGGCTCGACAACGGAAAGGGGAATGCCGAGCACTCGCGCAACGTCCTTCAGCACTGCTCGGGAAGAGAGCGTACCGAACGTAATGATCTGCGAGACAGATTCCTCGCCGTATTTCTTCCTCACATAGTCGATAACTTTTTCACGCTTGTTGTCGGAGAAATCGACGTCGATATCCGGCATACTGATGCGGTCTGGATTGAGAAACCGTTCAAAGAGGAGGTCATATTTCAGCGGGTCGACGCTGGTGATGCCGAGAGAATAAGAGACGATGCTTCCAGCAGCGCTCCCTCTCCCGGGACCGACCATGACGCCCATTTCCCGCGCCGCCCGGATGAAATCAGCAACGATCAAAAAGTAGCCCGCGTAACCCATGTTCCGGATCACCGCAAGTTCATGTTTCATGCGTGAGTCGATAGCCGGAGTGATCTCGGAAAAGCGTCTGCGCATTCCCTCCTCTGCAAGCTTATCCAGGTAATCTTCGAGCGTGGATACGCCGGCGTCGGACGGAATCGGAAACTTCGGCATGTGGTTCGTCTTGAGATCGAGTTCAAGGTTGCACTTTTCTGCAACTTCGACAGTGTTCTCAATTGCCTCAGGGTACTCTTTGAAGAGCGTCGACATCTCTTCTGCAGATTTGAAATAGATCTGGTCCGTTCCGTACCGAAGTTTCGAAATGTCGGGGATATTCGTGCTGCTGGCATCGGGGATAAGCAGCATGATGTTGTGTGCAACGGCATGTTCCGGTTTGATGTAATGCACGTCGTTGGTTGCAATGAGTTTTATCGCCAGCTCTTTTGACAAGCGCGGCATTAGATCGAGGACATTCTTCTCCACTTCCGAATTATGGTTTTGGATCTCAAGATAGAAATCGTCGCCCATCAGGTTTTTGTACATCACGGCAACATCGCGTGCTTCAGCGTAATTGTTGTTCACCAGGTGCGCAGCGACGACACCGTTGGCACAGGCAGAGAGAGCAATAACTCCTTCATGATATTGTGTCAATAATTCAAAATCTATGCGCGGTTTGTAGTAAAATCCTTCTGTATGGGCCAATGTCGTGAGCTTAAGAAGATTTTTGTATCCTCTTTCATTTTTTGCCAGCAAAACGAGATGATGGTAAACCCCTCTCCCCTTCGACTTCCCTTCGCCGCGGAGAGTGTCCGACTGTGCCATCTGTCCCCTGTCGAACCGGCTTCCCTTCGTCACGATATAAAATTCCGACCCGATGATCGGCTTGATCCCTTTCTTTTTTGCTTTCTTGTAAAATTCTATGGCACCCGACATGACGCCATGATCAGTAAGGGCAACAGCCGGCATTTTGTGTTCCAGTGCCGCGTTCAAGAGAGACTCTACTGTCGTCGCTCCGTCAAGCAAGCTGTAATGCGTATGATTATGGAGATGAATAAACTGAGGCACGGTTGAGTTTTTGGTTTTTAAGTTCGAGGTCGTAACTTTTTGTTGTTGGGCGTTCGGCGTTGGCTGCGAACCGCCACATTATGACAAATTACTTCAGCAACTGATTGCTGACTGCCGTCATCAAAATTCCAGCACAAGCAGTTTCGGTTCCGTCATTTCCTGAATCGAATACCGCACTCCTTCGCGGCCGAAGCCTGAATTTTTGACGCCTCCGTACGGCATGTTGTCCACGCGAAAGGTCGGATAATCGTTCGCGATGACGCCGCCGACGTCCAAATGTTTGTACGCGTACATGATGGAATTGACATCGCTTGAAAAAATGCCGGCCTGCAACCCGTAGCGCGAATTGTTTACTTCGTCGACAGCATCTTCCATCGAAGAAACATTCTGCAAGGTAACGACGGGCCCGAAGATCTCCTCGCGGCATACTTTCATGCTTGACTTGATTGAATCCAACACGGTCGGCTCGAACATTGAGCCTTTCCTTTTGCCGCCCCATGCAATGTTCGCGCCTTCGGCGACAGCTTCCTTCACCCACATCTCTACTCTCTCTGCTTCTGCGAGACTGATCATCGGGCCAACGATGGTATCGGTTTCCAGAGGATTCCCCGCCTTCGCTTCCGAGCAGGCCTCAAGAAATTTCATCTCGAATTCACTGTAAACATTTTTATGAACAAGGATTCTTTGAACTTTAATGCACACTTGCCCGGCAAATGCAAATCCGCCGAGGACGCACCGTTCGATCGCAAGTTTGAGGTCTGCATCCTTATCGACAATAACCGCAGCGTTGCCCCCGAGTTCGAGAACGACTTTTTTCTTGCCGGCCTTTTGTTTCAATTCCCATCCGACACGCGCGCTTCCGGTAAAACTCAGCATTGCAATACGCGGATCGGTTACAAGCAATTCCGCAGCTGCGTTGGACGCAGGGAGAATATTGATAGTTCCCAGCGGAAGGCCGGATTCAACCAGGCATTCACCGAGGAGGAGCGACGTCAGTGGAGACTGAGGCGGAGGTTTGACGATAAAACTGTTCCCTGCTGCGACAGCCGGGGCGATCTTATGGGCGATAAGGTTCAGCGGAAAATTAAACGGGGAGATGCATGCTACTGGACCGATCGGGAACCGAGTGACAATTCCATTTCGATTGTTGACCGTGCTCGTATTGTCGAGCGGGATCACCTCGCCGTTGATGCGGGTCGCCTCTTCCGACGCTACCGAAAATGTTGATATTGCCCGGTCAACCTCAGCGTTTGAAAAGCGAATCGGTTTCCCTGATTCATTTGTGATCATTTCGGCAAATTCCGTGCGCCGCTTGTCGATGGATTGCGCTATCCGGGAGAGTATCTTCGACCTTTCGTACCCCGAGAGTCTCCGCATCTTTGAAAACGCATCGACAGAGCTCTCGATGGCTTCATCGATATCTTTTTCGCCGGCGATCGATACCACGCCTACGGCGCTTCCGTTGAACGGATTAGCAATATACACTCTCTCATCGGAAGAACGCCATTCACCGCCAACGAGAAATTTAAATTGCCTTGTCATTTGTTTTGGTCTGCGGGAGAACGTTTACATCGTGAGGGGTTTTTGTTAATGTCCTTCACATCGCCGATGAGTCTGCTTTCCTTATCCCTTATGAAAAAAGCCGGTGACTTCATCGAGAAGATTGTCGACAGGCACCGTCCAGCGCTTGCCCGTCGAACGGTCCTTCAGTTCAATCTGGCCGTTCTTGAGATTCTTATCGCCGACAACGACCTGCAGCGGCATGCCAAGAAGATCCGCGTCATTGAATTTAAAACCGGGGGTGACATTCGTCCTGTCATCGTACACCACCGCAAATTTCTTTTCTTGCAGTCGAAGATATAACTCTTCAGACTTTGCCAGGACTGATTCCGAATTTACGTTGACGCAAACGAGATGAATGTCGTACGGAGCGATAGCTTTGCTCCAGATGATCCCTTTCTCGTCATGATGCTGTTCAATATGGCATGCAATGATGCGGTCGATGCCGATACCGTAGCTTCCCATGATGATCGGCTGTTCTTTTCCCTGATCGTCCAGAAAATTTGCCTTCAGGCTCACTGAATATTTTGTTCCCAGTTTGAAAATATGTCCCGCTTCAATGCCTTTGACGATCCGCAATGGTGTTGCGCAATTTGGGCAAGGTTCACCGTTTTCCACCGTCCGGACATCGACATAACTCTCGATGGAGACATCGCGGTTGAAATCGATATTCGTAATATGATAGTCGTTCTTATTTGCCCCGCTGATCAGGCCGTTGGCGCCTTCGAGCCGCTTGTCGGCAAAGATCCTGAATTTTGCCTTTAGTCCAACCGGACCGATCGAACCTGCATCGGCGCCGGTTAAGGCGGATAATTCGCCCGGCTCGGCTGGCCGCACGTCTGCATTGAGAATCGCGCGGAGTTTCGTTTCGTTCAACTGATCGTTCCCCATCATGAAAATGAGGATCGGTTTTCCATCGCTGATGTAGACAAGTGACTTTGCACACCGCTTCGTGTCGACGTTCAAAAATTTCGCAAGCTCGTCGATCGTTTTGATGTTGGGCGTATAGATCTCTTCAACGGGTCTACTGTCCGTCGTGCGTATCGCGTTGGCGACACCGGAATGCGCCACCTCGACATTCGCGGCGTAGCGGCACTGATCGCAGACAGCGACTGTATCTTCGCCAGCATCGGATTCCACCATAAACTCCTGCGATCCGCTCCCTCCCATCGCTCCGCTCGATGCGCCGACGATGAAGAAATCCAGCCCGCAGCGGGAATAGATTTTTTTGTACGCGCCGGCATGGAGATCGTAGCTCGCATCCAACCCTTCCCACGATGAATCGAGGCTGTACGAATCCTTCATCAAGAACTGCCTTCCGCGCAGCACTCCCGATTTCGGCCTGGGCTCATTCCGAAACTTCGTCTGTATCTGATACCATATCTGTGGGAGGTCTCTGTATGATTTGATGTGGTTTTTTGCTATCGACGTCATAACTTCTTCATGCGTCGGCGCAAGGACAAGAGGACGATTCTTAATGTGAAACATCGTATCGCCGAACGCCTTCACCCTTCCGGTCTCCTCCCATAGCTCGATGGGATTCAATGCCGGGAGAAAGAACTCCTGTCCTCCTATTGCATCCATTTCTTCCCGAACGATCTGCATGATCTTTTTCATGACGGCATAGCCGAGTGGAAGGAAGGAATATATTCCGGCACCCAACGGACGCATTAGTCCGGCGCGAAGCATCAACTGATGGCTTGGTATGACAGCATCGGCAGGAACTTCTTTTACTGTCGGGAGAAAGCCCTTGGAGAAACGCATAATTCGTTCGGTCTGCTTAGGTGAAATTGGAGTGAGATTCCGGGAGGTGCCGAATGACAAGAAGCCTTCGACAACACGTCCCCGAACAATTGTTGAAATTTAATAAGCGGCCATGTCTGCCACAACAATTATGACCAAAACCAGAACAAAAGATACAAAAGTTGTCATCGCTAATCAAGTGATGATAAGTGCGGGTAGTGGTACAGATTGAAAGCACAGAATGCATCACTATTCGCCATGCTGACGAATGTCGACATCTTTATTCTCTTGGATGCCGAACCAAGTTGGGCATGACGTGTATCCTCAAACTCAAGCACTGGCAAGTGCGTCGAGGTAACGGAAAATGCGCGACCTCAAACTTGATGGAATGAACCGATAGTTCATCGTCGTCTCGTTTTTTTTGTTTTCATAATCGCAAGGAATCACGAACGATAATTTCCAAAAGATTGACATCTTAAATTATCTTTACTTACATTAAACACTGTCAGGATGATCATACACCCTCTCAGGTTCTGCTTTAGACTTACGCCGGCTCTTTTTGCGCCGGATGAGAACACGATCGATATGACGCGTGACACAACTTCTCAGCCCAATAAGTCTATATTGCTTGCGTATTTTCAGAAATAGAATTCCCATAACGAGCGAGAATGAATTGTTTGACCGGTGCAGACCTTGGAGTGGAATTCATGCAAGATTTCTCTTCACTGAAAAGCGCATTCGTTTGCGCGCAGCAGGTATAGTATTTTAATTTTACTTTAGGCAGTCGTAGGAAACGAATCAACACCGAAGAATAAAAAGAGCCCTAACGAATATTAGGACATTACTGGAAGTCTGAGACCAAACGAGCATTGAAACATTTCATCACTCTACTATCATTCTCGCGATCAACATACAAGCTCTGATGCTGAGTACTCGCCCCGAAGGGCATTCTCGATAAAACAGAGCAGAGCCGCAACTCCCAGAGATTCTTCCTTCATCTGCATCCGTTCGACCTCCCTACTGCCATCTTGAACACGGCCTTCCTCGCAACGATTAACTGAGGAAGAATCCCCATGATACGTTCGATCAACTGAAGTTCTAACATCTCACAGCAATGTCCCTTCTGGAAGAAACTCGTCAGTTGTACGCTGCATTGGCGAACTATCCATCCAAGTATCTTGAAGCAATAACGTCTCAGTTAATGAAACACGCGGGCAATGACAGCACACGTTCTTTCTTTTGCCGCTCGCTCTTTTGAAAAAAAAGGAGTACACCATGCGCTTGTATACAATAACCGCTCTATTTCTACTCGCGGGAGGAATTGCGTTTTCACAGACCAATCTATCCGGAACGATTGCCGCGGATTCAGTTCTCTCGCTGACCGGAAATCCCTATACTGTCACCGGGGATGTAACGGTGAATGCCCCGCACACCCTTACAATAGACTCCGGGGTGGTCGTACGATTCCGATCGAATACGGGTCTTTACGTCCTCGGCCATCTCAATGCACGCTGGGCTACCTTTACATCGAACAAGGATACTTCGGGTGGCATTCCGCAAAAGGGCGATTGGAGCGGGATCCAAATAGGAAACTATAGCGGCGCAGGAACGGCAGTGATCGATACCTGCCAGCTAAGCTACTCCGGCGGCATTGCGGCCGCCCTCTACCTCTACAGCGGCAGCGCGTTTGTTCATGGGAGTTCTCTTTCAAATTCGAGCAAGGAGTGCATTAGGATCGACGGGGGAAGTTTGCTCCTCGCGAATTCCAATCTTTCGAACAGTACGGGAAACGGCTTGTTGTTAAACGGCGCCTCCGTTACCAATGTTACCACCTCGGGCATCTCCTTCTGTGCATGGCCGATCGCATTGACGACAAGCGCATCCGCTCTTTCGTTTAACGGAACGAATAGCTTTACGTCGAATACGAACAACGGGATCGATATGAATTTCTCCAACAGCGGTACGATGGTACTAGACACCGCGTCCATACCGTACGTTTTCCTGGGAGATTTCTATGTCACGAACGGAGCGACGGTAACCGTTTGTGCCGGCAACGTCCTCAAGTTCGGCAATGGCGCTCGCATGTTTGTCAACGGCGCGCTTTCAGCAGTGGGATCAACAAGCCAGAGTATTCAATTCACCTCATTCAAAGACGACAATCTCGATGGAGACACGAACGGCGACGGAACAACGACCGCGCCTGCGGTCAATGATTGGGGGGGCGTTGTTTTTGACGACGCGAGCGTGGATTCGCTTTGCGTGATGAAGCACTGTTCCATTAGCTTCGCCGGGTCCGGAGATATCGGCGGCGTTACGATGTACAATTCGAATCCGGTGATCGACAGCTGCACCATGGCGAACAATCACTTCGGCGCGATGATCCAGGGGACGGCCAGCCCGGTATTTTCAAACAACACGATCGGATCGAGCGAACTTGTTCCGATCGCAATGTCATTCTCTGCAACTCCGGTCTTCAACAACAACACTCTGTCATTTTCCGATAATAAGTATGATGCGATCGGAATCCTCGGCGAAACGCTTTCTGCGAACGCGCTCCTTCCGATACGGTCGGTGACGAGCAAAGTCAATGTGACCTACCTTCTGCTCGGCACAGTTGTTGTCCCCTCCGGCAGAACATTGACGATCGCCAAAGGGATAGTGATAAAAGCCTACTCTTACGATCACCACATCGCCGTCCAGGGGAAGCTTGTCGCCAACGGAACCGCCGACAGCATGATCGTCTTCACATCGTCAAAAGACGATACTTACGGCAATCCGCACGATACGAACAAAGACGGAAGTTCCACGCACCCGGTGGTCGGGGACTGGTCTGGAATCGTCTTCGAACCCAACAGCGATTCTACTTCGATCCTGAATTATTGCAGGGTCACGTATGCCGACCTGGAGCCGTACTACCTCTATTCATACAACAACACTTTCTATTACACCGGAGAGGTCACGCTCCTCAATGCAAGTCCGACGATCTCCAATTGCCAGATCGGCAACGCCAATTACGGAATCTACGCGGCGTTGTCATCAAACCCGCACATCACCAATAATTCCATTTTCAATACGCAGTATACACCCATTGCAATCTCGACATCAGCCAATCCGACATTTGCCGGGAACACGTTCACGAACGACGCATGGATGGGAATCGGTCTCATCGGCGAAAACGTCGTCGCGAATGGTACCATCCCGCAGAGAACCGTCGCAGGCATCAACAACATCACGTACGTGGTGCTGGGAAACATTACAATTAATTCCGGCGTCTACGTAACGGTGGCTCCGGGGGTCGTCATCAAGTCCGGCGGTCCCGGGATCTATGTCAACGGCGGGTTCAAAGCAAAAGGTACTTTGGCGGGAGGATTGGTCACGTTCACTTCATTGAAGGATGATAATGTCGGCAACCCCAAAGATACCAACGGCGACGGTGCGGCAACATTTCCAGGACCCGGAGATTGGAGCACGATCCGATTCCAGGGAACGAGCGACGATGCATTCTGTTTGTTAGACAGCTGCGCAATAAAGTTCGGCGGAAGCACTTCGAATGAACCAAACACAAACGGAATAACATGGGGACTGGTAACCTTCACTGACGCCGGCGGAGCTATTTCAAATTGCACTCTTTCGGATTCTTACAATTTCGGGCTGCGATGTGAGAATAGTTCGACACCGGTTGTGAACAATGTTTCTATTTTGAACTGCAAATCTGATCCGATCGGAATGTCCCTCCTTTCGAACCCCGCATTTTCGAGCATTCAATTCACAGCTAATTTGAGCAGCGGAATCAGAATACTCGAGGGAACGCTCTCCTCAAGTGCTACGCTTGCGACACGAAATATTGCCGGAATTACAAACGTTGCCTACATCGTCGACCAGCTTACTGTCGCTCCGGGAGCAGTCCTCACAATTCAACCCGGCGTCGTAATCAAGTTTTTATACAATTGGTACTACGCGTATGCGATTACAGTCCAGGGCGCCCTCGTTGCCAATGGCAATGCAGCGCATCCGATCGTGTTCACGTCGTTCAAAGACGATTCGAACGGCGGAGATACGAACAATGACGGAAACTCCAGTGTCTCCCAGCCGGGAGATTGGAGTTCTATTGACTTTACAGCGTCCAACTTAGACAGCCTTAACTCGGTTCAATACTGCAATCTCCGGTATGGGGGTGTATTTCCTTACGCGCTGTCGTCAGACTTTAGTTACAAGTGGGCGCTGCTTAGGGTCTATGACTCCCGCGTTTCCATCGACCACTGTACGCTCGAACAATCCGCAACCGCCGGGCTTGGAGCTTTTGGAAGCGCCCATCCCTCCTTCACCAACAGCAAGATCTACAATGTGAAAGCCACCCCGGTTGCGATGAGCATGTTTTCAAATCCGACCTTTGCTTCAGACAGTGCGCTCAACATCGGTTATATGGCCCTCGGAATCGTGCCGGAAACGTATTCGTCCGATGCGATCGTGCCTGTCAGGAATTTCGGCGGATATAACGATATCACGTACATGATTTTCTCAACTTGCACCGTCAACACAGGCACCAAAATAACAATACCGGCCGGCCTCGTCTTTAAGGGAGGACAATGGGTTGTGAACGGCGCATTTGCGGTACAAGGCACAGCTTCGCAGCCGACCGTCTTCACCGACCCCGCTGATGATGCCTACGGCAACCCACGCGATACAAACGGCGATGGATCGGCAACAGTGCCCTCGATCGCAACGATAAACAGGATCACATTTAACGATGTTAGCGTTGACAGTATTTGCTCGATGCATAATGCGATCTTTCGATTCAGCGATGTCGGCATTGCTTTGCAGCAGGCAGCTCCCACGATCAATCATTGCACGTTCGACAGGGATAACTGGGGCGTCTCTTTGAATAGTGTCTCGACACCGTCACTTGATTCGTGCCTCTTCAGGAATCTCGTTTTCGCGCCAATGGAAATTTCGCTGGTTTCGTACCCCCGGTCAACAATCGCTGATTCAATCTGCGGTTCAACGTACAAAGCGATCGGTGTGATGACAGAAACTCTAGCATCGGACGTAACTCTTGCGAAGAAAACTTTTGCGGGGATATCTGCCATTCCCTATTTCTTTAATAATTATACGATTGGGAGCAACGCAGTTCTCACCATCACACCGGGCGTTATATTGAAGTTCACTCCCAATACCGGCATTACGGTGAACAAAGGGATGGTCGCAATCGGAGGTTCCTCGGCCGACAGCACGATCGTCTTTACGGACATCCGGGATGACTTCTACGGGGGCGACACAAATGCAGACAGTACGTTCTCCCATCCATCAGACCCATTTTGGATGGGGAATTGGTGGTACCCCTATCAGGGATGGCTTGGAATATCATTCGCCGACCAGTCGCTGGACCCGTTATGTAATTTGACTCATTGCGTCGTGAAGTATGCCGGACTCAATCTATCGAATTACAACAATATCAATATGTACGGCGCGGGCGTCATGACAACGAATGCCAGTCCGACAATTTCGTACAGCGCGTTCACAAATAACGGAAACGGCATTGCGGCTTTCGGATCATCCAACCCCGTTATCAGCTATTGCGATATCTATAACAACATCGACCAAGGGGTGAACAACGTCAACAAATCGTTCAACATCGACGCGCGCTGGAATTGGTGGGGAAATAATTCCGGCCCGACAAACGGCGGCAATCCCGGAGGCAGCGGTCAGGCGGTCACTGACTCGGTGCTGTTCATCCCGTTCATGGGATCCGGAACGTCAAACCCGATCGCCGGCGACGTCAGCCTGAACGGCTATGTCCAGGCGTACGATGCATCGCTCATTTTGAAGTACGTCGTCAATCCCGGCGGAGACACGCTGAATGCTCTCCAGCAGAGAGTGGCGGATGTCAGCGGTGCGATGGGGATTACAGCGTACGATGCATCGCTGATCCTGCAATACACTGTTGGATTGATCACGTCCTTCCCCAGTGAGACCAGCACGGGCACGAAAAAGCTCACTCAATCTGTCAAGGATCTTTTCGCATTGCAGAAAGCATCCAACGCTCAACTGACTATCGAAAGCGCAACTGCCAGCAGAGGCGATTCACTCGTTGTAGCGATCGACTTTCTGAACGTGAGCGGTGTTACTTCTTCTGAGATATCTCTGAACTATGATCCTTCCGTCTTCACGTTCCTGTCTGCGGCAACCACCGACCTCACGTCGGGGCTCTCGATCGCTTCGTTCAGCGATAAATCCGCAGGAAAGGCAAAGATCGCGATCGCGGGATCGAATGTGATAAAGAGAAGTGGAACCGCCGTCTACGCAGCGTTCAGAATTTCGAGCGATGTGCGGGGAACCGTCGATTCGAGGATCGACGTTGACAAATTCCTTGTGAATGAATCCAATATGACCAGCCATGCTGTAGGTGGGGAATTCAAAGTAATCGGCAAACCCACAACATTTTCTCTCGATCAGAATTACCCGAATCCTTTCAATCCATCGACGACAATCGGATATCAGATCCCCGAAGACAATACGCGCGTTCAGATCGTCATCTACAATACGACAGGGCAGATCGTTAAAACGCTCGTTGACCTGAATCAAAATGCAGGTGTTTACAAAGTCGTCTGGAACGGAACGAATAATTCAGGGATGCGGGCAAGCAGCGGCGTTTACTTCTATAGATTTGCCGCGGGTAAATATGTTCAGGTGAAGAAACTCCTATTGCTGAAGTGATCAACCAACGAGGCCGGAGCGCGTCGTTCCAACGGCGCGCCCATCTCTGACAACCCAAAGGTGTTCCATGGTTAGAACTTTTACGTATCTGACACTTCTCCTCCTGATGCCCGTGTGTTCTTCCGTGATGTCGGCGCAGGTGGGGTTAAGCATTCATGACACGAGCGCGTTTAGCAGCTCGAAGCTTACTGTACCAATTTATGTTGATTCTTCCATTACCGGAAAGAACGTTACGTCATTCCAGATCGAACTCGGTTTCGATACGTACTATATGGCTTTCGACAGCGTCATTATTGCCGGGAGCCAAGGCCAAACGATCGGTTCTGTGAATTATAACAGTATGGCTCCGGGGACAATAACAATTGCTGCGGCGGGATCGTCGCCCCTTTCCGGCACGGGAATATTGATCTATGTACGGTTTCGACTCCGCAATACGGGAAACACGACCATCTCTTTCTTCGAGGGATCTGCGAACAATTTCTTGAACGAAGGAAACCCCGCCGTCTTATTGCACGACGGGAATATCAACATCCAGGCTGCTCCTTCGATTACTCTCTACCCGTTCAGCGGTTTGATGGCCGTCGGTGATCAGCAACAATACAACGCTTACTATGGAACTGCACCATATCACTGGTCGCTTACGAACATAGCTGCAGCATCGATCGATTCCACCGGACTATTGACTGCAACTCATGTCGGATTCACCAGAGTCATTGTGAGCGACGAAGCCGGCACGGTCGATACGATCAGTGGAATCGTTGAAGTCAGAGCCTTCAGGCTGTCCGTTCGCGATACGTCGTACACCCAGGGCCAGACCTTCAACCTGCCAATCTACGCCACCAATCTGACCGGCTTACATGTTGCTTCCGGATCCTTTCAAATTCAGTATAATCCGGATTACTTGACGCCGACAGGGCTGGTTCAGGGCGGGACTCTCCTCTCGTCATATTCCGCTCCGATCTTCAGCATCTCGCCACCGGGAAGGATGAATATTTCTTTTGCCGGAGTCATGCCGTTGAGCGGCGGCGGAGTATTGGTCTACGTTCAATGTAAAGTGTCAAAGTCAAATTCCGGCAGTGCGATAATTTATCCCGCCGATATCATCTTCAATGAGAGTATCCGGGGAGATTCTACGAGCGGAAATTTTCAGACAGTGAACCTCGCGAATCTCACCGTCATGCCGCTCGTCGCCAATCTCATTGATGGAGACACGCTCCGATTCACCGTTACAGGAGGAACCTCACCATACACGTGGTCAACTTCCGACTCAACAATCGGCTTAATAAACTCCGGGGGACTGCTAACGGTCCTGAAAGGGGGATCGATTTCTGTTCATGCGGTTGACGCCTATGGCGGTACCGGTGCATCGAATACGATCGAAGTCTACGACACCCGCGTTTTCATCCCCGACACGGTAGGAGTGATCGGAGACACCGTAGACGTTCCGATCTCGATTTCGCCCGTCAATTCCGGCATGCGCATCCAGAGCCTTCAGGCAACAGTGACGTTTGATTCATCAGCTGTTCATCTGATCGGAGTTTTCAACGCTGGATCGATTTCGAACGGATGGACACTCAGCAGTAATATCGCAGGAGCACAAGTTTCTTTTGCCGCGGCCGGTGCTGCAAACCTCAATCTCCCGGGCGTCGTGTGTAAACTGCGATTTGCCGTCCCTCAATACGCCACGGCCGGAAGGACAACCAATATTACGATGCAGCAATTTCTCTTGAACGAGGGAAAGCCCCGGGTCTTGTTAGTCAGCGGCAGCATTCAGACTTCCTCATTCGGTCTCCCAGCTGCGCCGACGAGCCTCAATGCCGAGGCAATTAACACCGGAAGAATCGACTTGAGCTGGCAGGATAATGCTGTAAACGAAACCGGCTATAGTGTGGAACGCGCAATGAACAGCGCTTCCCTGTGGCTGCCGATAAACACTCTCGCTGCCAATACCAGTTCTTACTCCGATGCTGGCTTGAATGATGGAACAAAGTACTTTTACCGAGTCTTTGCCTCAAATACCGGAGGCAATTCTATTTATTCAAACGTCGCCTTCGCAGTGACACCCATACAAACACCGACCAGCCTTACAGCAAATCAAATCGAGGGCGGAGCCATTCAATTGACCTGGCAGGATAATTCAGGCAGCGAGCTTGGATATTACATAGAGAGAAAAAAGAACTCTCTCGGTACTTATGCGGTACGGGATTCCGTACTCTCGAACATCACAGAATATACGGATACAAGTGGAGTGCCCGGAAGTGAATACTTCTACCGCATCCGGGGTTATAATTCCATCGCGACATCAGCATACTCGAATGAGGTGAATATAACCCTGACTGGAGTAAAATCCTACGGCACGGCTCTTCCCGACCGATTCGCTGTATCGCAAAATTACCCAAACCCGTTCAATCCGTCTACGGTGATCTCGTACCAGCTGCCAGTCAGCAGCATGGTGACACTAAAAGTATATGATGTTCTTGGCAAAGAAATTCAAACATTGGTCGATAAGCGCATGAGCGCCGGGTACCATTCAGCAATCTTCGTCGCTTCCGGCCTGCCGAGCGGAGTATACTTTTATCGGATGCAAGCCGGGAAATACAGCGAGACGAGGAAGCTCATGGTTGTCAAATAATACTTATCCGGGCTGATGGATAACGGTATTCAATCGGTGTCCTTCGAGATTATTCGCAGCGACACAAAACCCCGTCTCTCAACGGGGTTTTGTGTTTTGTGATGAAATCAATCGCCAGGCTCGACTCACACTCTCCA
>Ga0265338_10005664_pt1 | contig 16198 bp, 18 predicted proteins | sample 42126metaG_FD_193579 | JGI IMG/M metagenome (GOLD analysis project Ga0265338, IMG submission 193579) | Rhizosphere microbial communities from Carex aquatilis grown in University of Washington, Seatle, WA, United States - 4-21-26 metaG | ecosystem: Host-associated > Plants > Roots > Rhizosphere... | reverse complement strand
GCTGTAGGGATAAACTGTCACCGTAGCTACTAGACTGCCATCAACGGCATAGGTTACCTTGGTGACTTGAGTTAAGTTGGTGCCAGAGGGTGGTGTTAGCTCGGTGGAAGCAGTTCCCGCCTGGATAGACACAGCTGTACTCGTACTAGTGCTGCCTGACGTAGATGATGTTGTTTTAGAACATGTTGTACAAGCTGTAGGAGTGGTTGGAGTTGGTGTGGAACTAGTTGGTGGTGTGGTGGGCGGTATAGTGCAGTTTGGAGGTGTGCCAGTTTGGCCGGAGGGACAAACGTTGGTCGGAGAGGCATTTTTGGCAAGTAGGCCATCATAGTGTGTAACATCTCCGGTTGAAAGATAAGAATTAGTAACTAGTGTGCCATTTGCTAAAGACAGCGATGATTTATTGTAGCCAGCTGGCGGCTCAAAAGCGCCAGCTCCAATACTTGCCGCCCAGTTAATGGTAGTTGCTAGAGTTTGGCTGGTCTTATTAAGTTCGGCCGGGGTGGCCGAGCGAAACTGAATCGGCGCGCCTTGCGTTTGGATATAATGGTACATTTCTTGATACGTACCATCGCTGGGGTTGGTGCTAACCGGCTTATTGCCAACTGACTCATTGCCCAAAACACAGCGCTGTCCCAGGGTTTGGCGGCAATAAGTTATGAGTGATTCAGTAAAACCCTCGTCGGTTTTGAAGGTACTGCCAGTCCATTCATCATAGGGGTTAAAGGCTATATAAGCTTGGGTGTGGGTCCAGGTAGACTGGAAAGCGGCAATTTGTGATCTCTCGCAATTTTCGTCACCATTTGCAGTTATACCGGCAGCTTGGAATGCGGTGAGGTCGGCTGTAGTATCGTATTGGCGTACCAACGGTTCATTATAGATGGTCATACAGCCAGCAATTCCAACCTCAGCAACATAGGGACTCTGATCGTAGGTTTGGCCCGAGGCGGGGTCAGTGACGTTGGCCAATTGTGCTATAACGTTGCCGTAAGCAGCTTGATAATCGCTTTCCCAAAAGTGTGGCATCATACCGCAATGAGCTGATGTACCACTGCCAGACTTAACATCATGGTCATCACAAATCTGGTATGCTCCGGGTGTGCCGCTGGTAACAGCCAAGTTATCGGCCCATGTTGGTGCGTCTTGGCCGGCTAAAACGTTTAAGAATATGCGGATGCCTTCAGATTTAGCGGTGCCAATGGCAGCATTAATTTTTTGGATACCGACACTATTGCGGATATCAGCGCCCTGGCTAGTCTGAAGGTCGCTCCATGCAATTGCCACATCTACACCGTCCACAAGATTGGGGCCAGCATACCCTGAAGGAATGGAGCCACTTTGGTCGATAATGCCTGTTAATTGCGGTTTTATGGTGCTAGTGGCAGCATGGCTGCCTTTAAAGTAAATATAGCCACCGGCTACCACAACCAAGGCTACTAACACAACTAATCCTTTGTTGAATTTAGCCTTTTTAACAAGGCGGGTTGAGGCTTTTAGTCTGGACTTAGTTTTTGGCACAGAGAAGCCTCTCCTATGACGCTTATGTTTCATTCTTGGCTATTGTTGCGGGTCTGTCAAATCGATCGGTTGTTACCTAACTGATTCGTAGCGAGGCAAGCGGCCCTTAGAAAAGACGATTTGCCAGAGCTGATTGTTGCGCACTCGGAAAACAGCTGCGCAGGCTCGTAAATAATAGCTCCACATTCGGAAGAAGCGTTCGTCGTAGTGGCCCTTGAGCCCGGGCCAAGCTGCCAGAAAATTGCCATACCAAGCTTCAAGAGTCCGGCTGTAATCAGGGCCAAAGTTGTGCCAATCTTCCATCACAAATAGGCCTTGGGTGGCTTTGCCAATTTGCTCAATCGAGGGCAGCATGCCATTGGGAAAAATATACTTATTAATCCACTCATCGGTCTGTCTTACCGAAACATTCTCGGCAATACTGTGCAGCAGTAATAAGCCTCCGTCGATTAAAACTCGGTCGACAGTCTTCATGAAGGTGACGTAATTCTTGTAGCCAACGTGCTCAAACATACCAACACTAACTACGCGATCAAATGTCCCTTTAGTTAGGCGGTAGTCTTGAACTTGAATTTCAACCGGTAGGCCTTTGAGCTTCTCGCGGGCCAGCTTGGCTTGCTCTACTGATACGGTTACCCCAACGCCCTTAATTTTGTATTTCTCCGCAGCGTATTTGAGCAATCCACCCCAGCCACAACCAATGTCGAGTAGCTTCATGCCAGGTTCGAGTTTCAGCTTGCGGCAAATTAGATCGAGCTTGGCTTCTTGGGCTTCGTCTAGACTCTTGGCGTCCTTCCAATAACCACAGCTGTAAATCATGCGTTTATCAAGCATCGCTTCATAGAGGTCGTTGCCCAGATCATAGTGATGCTGGCCCACCTGGAAGGCTCGGGCTACGGATTGCATATTAGTTAGTCTGGCCCTAGTCGCTCCTACTAGCATACTCAGGCTGGGCTTAACCTCTTGTTCTAAGTTGGCTGCTAGAATGTGTTCAATAACTTGGTCGACGCGCGGCGCGTCCCACCAGCCGTCCATGTAGCTCTCGCCTAGGCCTAGTGAACCTTGGCTAACGACTCGGCCATAAAATTTAGGGTTATGGACCTGGATGTCCCATGGTCGCTTGCCGCCAATCTGGATGTCGGCCTTTTTGGTTAACTCCGCGACGATCTGTTCGGCATTCATGATTCTGTCTCAATGGCCATTAGTAAAGGTTCAGGTTTAGGCGCAAGTAATTGCTCTTCTACAAACTGCCAGTTAACTAATTTCCAGAAAGCTGTAATGTAGTCTGGGCGGACATTGCGGTAATCAATATAGTAAGCGTGCTCCCAGACGTCGAGTGCAAGTAGTGGCTGATCGCCATCTTTAATGGGCGTGTCAGCATCGTGCATGCCCTTAATTTCGAGTTTGCCACTTTTGTTTTTAAGTAGCCAAGCCCAACCACTGCCAAAGTGTTTGGTGCCTATGGTCGTAAACTCTTCTAAGAACTTGTCGATCGAACCAAAGCTTTCAACGAGAGCCGCTTCAACTTGATTGGTTGGCTTGGTGGCCTGATCACCAGCGTTTGGCGCTAGGCAGTGCCAATAAAACGTGTGGTTGTAGGCCTGAGCCGCATTATTATAAAGCCCATTATCGCTTTCTTGGATAATCTCCTCGACAGACATATCGCGAAAGTCTTTACCTTCGGTTAATTCGTTCAAATTTTTAATATAGGTGGCATGGTGCTTGCCGTAGTGATACTCAAGAGTCTCTTTAGACAAGTGTGGCGCCAAGCCGTCAAGCGCGTAAGGTAATTCTGGCAATATAAACTGTTTCACGATAATCTCCCGCTAATCTACCATCAGTATAGCTCAAAAACATGTTACAGTAGCAATAACATGGGTATTTGGCATTATCTTATTACCAATCAGCCGGCTTGGATCTCCAATGTTTCAAACTTAACTTCGATCACGATTTTTGGGGCTATTGCTGGGTTCTATAATCGTTTTGAATGTAATAAGCCTGGTTGTTACCGGATTGGCCGCCACCCGGTTAAAGGTACCACTTATCGTTCGTGCAATAAACATATGACCGCCGAAGACCATGCTGCCTTACGGCGCCTACATGCCAAAAAGCGGCCCAAACAGCACGCTTTTTTAAACCCAACAGCAAGCTCATGAGTCGCTATGTCGCCTTGTTAAGAGGAGTCAACGTTGGTGGCCGCAAGTCCGTCAGTATGGCACGGCTTAAAGTTGGCCTGGAAGAAGCTGGCTTTGAAGACGCCCAAACTTACTTACAAAGCGGCAATGTGGTATTCGCTTCAAGTGGCGATCCGAAGAAGTTGCCCGGGCAAATTGGTGCGGTTATCAAAGACAAATTCGGCCACGATGTTGATGTTTGGGTTAAATCAGCGGCTGAAATGAAGCGGATTGCAAGTGCTAACCCATTTTTGGCAGGACCGGGTGTTGATCAGACCAAGCTGCACGTAACATTTCTGGAGGATACTGCAGACCCAGAATTACTGTTAAAAATTAGCCCCGATTTGGGAGGTGACGACAAATGGGCACCGATTGGCAGCGAAGTTTATTTGTACTGTCCTGGTGGTTATGGTCGCACTAAGCTAACTAACTCGCTGTTCGAAAACAAATTCAAGGTCCGCGCCACCACCAGGAATTGGAAGACAGTTACGGCTTTGACGGAGTTAGTCGCTAAGGCTTAGTGATTTGCGGTTCTGGTCAAACCCGCTGCCCGTGATACTAGAACCCTAGGTTCTCCTTAACTAAGATAATGTGAATACGCTCTGGATTGGTCTCGCGGTTCATAACCAAGAGCTTGGCTACAAAACTATCAATCCCAAAGACACCTTGAAGACGCTTGCTCTCCAGTGGCAAAGTGTAGCTGTAGAGTCGGTCCATAGCCTCATCAAAGTCTTTCACCAGTTTCTGTGCACCGACAACCCAGACTACATGGCCAGCTCCCGACACATCAGCCGCAAGCTGCGATCCACTAAAGGATCCAATGAAGGCGTGGCCATCCTCAGTAATAGCATGCACGCTGCCAATCACATAATCTGGTGCCGACCCCAACTTGCGCATCTTGTCGCCATCCTTGGCTCGGTCAAGCTTATTAAGTTCGTTGCGTACCGATTTGTACTTGCCTGAGTCATCAATAGCTTCGTAAAGCCCGGTTTTATGCAGAGTCTCCGATTGTACCGTAAAGACCTCGCTGCCTTCTGGTAGCAGTTCTAGGGCCTTAGTTTTGGCCTCTGCGGCAGTCTCCACCACCACCGCGTTCATGCCATTCTCCTTCAGGGCCGCTATCGTTTTATCAATTCGTTCTTTGCTAGCTAGTTCAGCGTAATCAGCTGCCATCTTGTATCTCCTCCTTCAAAACCCTATAATCGATATTAACTATTCTAAATGTAGTATCATTACTATATAAAGTAAAGTCATGAAACGAGCTCAACCAACAATCGAAAAGCGTCCTGGCTGCATTCAGCAAGCCTTAGTCGTGGTTGGCAACAAGTGGACGGCACTGATTATTCGAGATTTAACGGCTGGCCCACAACGCTTCTCACAGCTAGAGAAGCAAATTGCCGGCATTAGCCCGCGCACATTATCACAACGTCTTGACGATCTGGAGGAAGTCGGCATTATCACCAAAACTAGCTTTGCCGAAGTGCCACCACGGGTTGAATATTCTCTGACCGACAAGGGTCGCGACCTAATACCGATTCTGGAACAAATGGCGACTTGGGGCGACAAGCACCATGAAGTCGTTAAGCCTTAACGGCTTGGCGTTTGCGCATGCTGGGGTTAAGTTCAGCTTTGCGTAGGCGCAGCGACTTAGGTGTAACTTCAAGTAATTCGTCATTTTCTATAAAGTCGAGACACTCTTCTAGGCTAAAGATGATTGGTGGCGCCAACTGCACTACTCCATCGCTTGAACTTGAGCGCATGTTAGTTAAGTGTTTTTCTTTGCAAACGTTTACTTCGATGTCATCGGAGCGCGAGGACAAACCGATGATTTGGCCGGCATAAACTTTTTCGGCTGGGGCTACATAGGTGGTGCCACGTTCCTGGGCATTTTGCAGAGCATAAGGGGTGGTGGTGCCAGTTTCAAAAGCAATCAGAGCGCCGTTACGCAGACGCTTCATCGGAGCACCCAGTGGCTCGTAGCCGATGATTAAGCTGTTCATGATGACAGTACCTTTGGTTTTGGTCAGTAGGATGTTGCGCAAACCAAGTAGTGCCCGGGTGGGTAGTTCGTAAATCAGCTTGGTGCCACCTTTGGGACTAGCAAATTGCTCCTTCAGGTTGGCTCGACGGGTACCTAGCTCCATCTGGACGGTGCCAACATGATCGGCTGGCACTTCGATAATTAATTCCTCAACTGGTTCTTCGGTTTTGCCGTCCTTTTCGCGGGTGACGACTTGTGGACGGCCAATCTCTAGTTCAAAACCTTCGCGGCGCATGGCTTCGATCAGTACGCTTAGATGTAGTTCGCCACGACCACTAACAAGATAGCCCAAACGATCAACTTCGACGCGTAAGCCAATGTTTGACTCTAGCTCTTTGTTTAAGCGTGCGCCAATTTGCTGCCCGGTAACGAACTTACCCTCGGTACCCTTGAATGGGCTGGTGTTAGGTCCGATATAAATCTTTAAGGTTGGAGCCTCTACCTCGGGTGCAGCTAACGCTTCTGGTTTATTAAAGTCGGCCACCGTCTCCCCGATTTGAATGTCACCTAGGCCAGTTAACTGGACAATATCGCCGGCAATGCCAGCTGGCACCTGCAACTTATTCAGACCCTGGCTGGTAAAGATGGCCTCAACCTTGGCAGTTACCTGTGAACCATCTCGTTTGCAAACCTTGACCTGCTCGCCGGCCGACACTTTGCCACGGTTAATCCGACCGATAGCATATTTACCCTTATAGGTGTCAAAATCTAGCGCCGTCACCATCATCTGGAATGGTTGGTCTAGCTGAACGCTGGGAGCAGGTACATCTTTAATAATTGCTTCAAAAATTGGCGAAAGGTCAGTAGCTTCATCTGTGCTGGTTGGCGCGCTGGTCCAAGCTTTGCCTTCGCGGCTAATGGCGTAATACACCGGATAATGCAGCTGATCTTCGTGTACTGCAAGTTCCAAGAATAAATCAGCTAGCTCCTCTTCAACCTCGCCCAAGCGACTACCATCTTTATCGATCTTGTTAATAACGACGATTGGCTTAAGACCTTTGGCTAGAGCCTGGGAAAGTACAAACTTGGTTTGTGGCATGGGGCCTTCTTGGGCATCAACGATCAGTAAGCAGCCATCGGCCATGCCTAGAGTGCGCTCCACTTCGCCAGAGAAATCAGCGTGGCCTGGTGTATCAATGATGTTAATGCGATATTCATTGTGCTGAACAGCCGTAACCTTGGCAGTAATGGTAATCCCCCGCTCACGTTCTTGGTCGCCAGAGTCCATAATTAGCGACTGACTCATTTCGGCTTGATTGTCGCGGAAGGTTTTAGATTGCTTTAAGAGCCCATCTACCAAGGTAGTTTTACCATGGTCAACGTGGGCAATTACTGCGATGTTTCGGATGTGGTCTGGTGTTAGTTCCATAAAAAATACGCCTCGAGGCGTTTACTTTAACTACCTTATTTATAACATACATCAGAGTGAATTGCTAGACTTTTGTCAGGTACACAGCAGATATTGACAAAATAAGCTTCTTATGCTAATATAGTGAGCATGTTTTGAGGCATTCGCCTCGAGCTAGCATTTCTTGACCTATTCGAAGAACTGACCCCGAAGGTGAGGCACGTTCATGCGCAGGAATAATATTGCTGTCGTTTTGGCGGTTGTTGCGGCCGTTGTGGCCCTGCTCGTCGCCTACGGCCCGTGGCACTCCCACAAGTCCGTCAAGTCGGCCAATCAGCCCTTGTCCGCTTCCCAGAAGTACCAGTGCTCGATTGGCGCCGCCGCTTGCGGCATCAGCGACCCCACCGGCTCCGCCCCAGATTCTGGGGTTGTGTCGGGTACGGTGCCCGGATGTCCCAATAACTGTGGCCCGGACGCCACAGTCACGACGTTGCCGAAGGCGGCCAAGCAGGCCATCGTCGGCGCAACGCCGTTCTACGCCAGCCCCGCAAAGCGGTGCTCGGCAAAGAGCACGCTGTGCCAAGCGACTGCGGGTGGCCCAATGCGTCAGTTGGCCAACGTTCTCCAGTACTGCTCGGCGCAGGACAACTTCTGCGTCTATTTCCCGCTGGGCAGTGGCGTCACCGCCGACAGCAATGTCGAGGTGGCATCCGCCATGATCGATACCGCTAGCGGCAAGGTTCCAGGGCGTACGTACCAAATTCTGGACGCGACGGGTGAGTTCATGGAGGTTTACCACACGAGCTTGCCGGCCCAGACGGCCCTGACCCAGGACCCTAACTGGGCGTGGAACCCGCCGTCTCGTACAACCTGGCAAGGTGATCCGGCGGTTCGCACTCTCGCACCCGGCGGAGCGTCACAGACGCTGGAGTCGTTGAAGGTATGGCACAAGGGCACGGTTTACATGCTCTTCGTAATCATGCCGAAGGACGACACCACCTTCGAAACGTTCCTCAACTCGCTGCATATCCTGCAGTGAACCACCCTCGCCCCCGAGAAAGGAGGTCTCTATAAAGAGCACCCCCTCCGCCCGGGGGTGTTTCTTTGTCAACAGCTTTGTTGTGAGTTTATAACTATTGACAGATCAAACTTATTATGCTAATATAGTGAGCATGTTTTGAGGCATCTGCCTCGAAGTTGCAATTGTTGATTCATTCGAAGAACCGACTCTGAAAGTGAGGTGGCCCGCCATGCGGCGACCCATCCTGTTCCTGACTGCCGCCGTGCTGCTCGTTGGAGCTTGCTCCAGCGGATCGCACAAGGCCGCCCTTCAACCTTTCACCGACTCCCAGGGCTACCTGTGTGCCAGCGGCAACTCGCCGTGTGCGTCATCGACCCCTCTGCCGAAGGCGACCAAAACGCCGACTACTGGTCCGCGCATTACCCAGCAACTCGCGCTCGCCGTTTCACAGGACAAGGTCGGCACCAAGCACTACTGCTCGACGCCTGACCAGTTCTGCGTCGATTATCCGTACGTCGGGCCCGACTCCGACAACTCGGAGTTTCTGGTCTCACTCAACCCGGCGGCGGAGATTCCGGCCTTCGTCGGCTACAGCAGCCTGTTCTGGTGGAACATCATCGGGGGTAGGTTGGCCTTCTGTGCGCAGCCCAACTCTTGTGTGTTAACTGCAAAAGCCGGTGACGGTGGCCATGACGAGGAGTACGACGTGTTCGTGACGACCGATCAAGTGCGCATGTCGTTGGATCAGCTCGACACCGATTGTCAGGGTTGGCCCAATCGTAAAGCCACACCAGCCGTGTTTGCCGATGAGTCGGCATTGCACGTAACGTGTGGTTACCGGGCCCCTTTGCGTGGCTCCAAGGACCTCTTCTTCTTCCGTCACGACGGCAAGCTGTACGAGGTCGCGACCTCTGATCAGAGTCACACCCCGTTCTTCTCCCAGCAATTCTTCAACTCGTTCCGGTTCACGGATTGAACCACCAACGCCCTCGCGGGGACGCCTCCAGAAATGGAAGGCGCCCCTTTGCGGGGGCGTCTTCCATTGGCTTAAACCTCAAATATTGGGGTCTTGGGCGCTTTGGGTTGTTTGAGTTTCTTCTTTTCCTTGCGCTTATCTTGACCTTTGGCCATATAAACTCCTTTTCTAAAGTTGTTAGTAAGTGCTGGGCGAGATTGTATTAAATCTTAATCTTCATCACATCACCTGGTTATTAAAACTTCATCCGCTGAAAAACTTGATAGGTTACAAAGGCTGGCCAAACGAAAGCCCTGAGGATGCCACCCACATCACCCCAAAAACCACTGTACTTTTGAACATAATAAATTGCTGCACCAATGACCGTTAAGGTGTAGATCCAGCCAATCGAATTTTTGTGATGTTTGCCCACATTCGCTCCTTAAGCATTACTGGCAACACCCTCATTATACGCCCAGTGTTAGCGCTGTACAAAGGTCAAAGCGCTGCCGCGTTGACCAGCTCGGCCGGTACGTCCAATGCGGTGGATGTAGTCCTCGTAGGTGGTTGGCTGATCAAAGTTGATGACGTGCGACACCATAGGAATGTCCAGGCCACGGGCTGCTACATCGGTGGCCACTAGAATGCTAACTCGACCGTCTTTAAAGGCTTGCAGGGCGCGTTGACGCTGAGGCTGCGACTTATTGCCGTGAATAGCTTCAGCCTTGAAGCCCTGCTTAACCAACTGCTCGGCTAAGCGCTGAACGCCCCATTTAGTTTGACCAAAGATTAAAACTTTATCAAAGTCAGGCTTACGCAGCAATTCATCGAGTACTTTAATTTTTTCGTCCTTTGAGCCGACTTTAATAATGTCTTGCTCAACGTGATCGCTGGTTTGGCTGGTTTGCACCGACACAGTTACCGGGTCTTGCAGCATTTCCTTAAGTAAGCGGCTAATGTCTGGCGGCATGGTGGCTGAGAAACATAGCGATTGGCGCTCGGTTGGTAGTTGGGCCAGCAAGAAGCGAATATCGGCTATGAAGCCCATATCAAGCATGCGGTCGGCTTCATCCAGCACTAATACGCCAACTTTATCTAGCTTAAGGGCATGTTGGTTGTAAAGATCTTTCAACCGACCGGGCGTGCCAATAACGACTTGCGAGCCGCGATTCAACTGAGAGATTTGCCGATTTAAGTTAGCGCCACCAACACACAGGGTTGAATACAGCCTGAGTCCTCGGGCAAAAGCCCGAAACTCTTCGTCAATTTGCACGGCTAGCTCGCGCGTTGGAGCAATGATTAGCGCAGTACGGCCTACGGCATCGGTAGTCAGGCGGTGAATGATTGGCAACACAAAGGCGGCAGTTTTGCCGGTACCAGTATTAGCTAGACCAATAACGTCGCGACCAGCCAGAGCTGGCTTAATAGTAGCGTCTTGGATGGGCGTTGGAGTAATGTAATTACGCTCGGCAATGGTCTGCTTTAAGGCTTCGGTGAAGCCAAAGTCGCTAAAAGTGTGAACAGCCTCAAAGACGACCTCATCGGCAACAGCCACGGCTTGATTAATGAAGCGATTAGGGTCGATGTAGCGGCCTTGACCGGCCGGTTTACGATTATTGCCACTATAGCGGGAGTTACGAAAAACTTGCCCGCGGTTAGAGCTTGGGGGACGAAATGAGTTTTGAGCCATGAATACCTTTCATGCTGATCCAGCTGATGAACAGACGAGATTAGCAAGAGGCTCGGCATTCATCTTATTAGTTATTTATATAATGATAGCATAGTTTGCTACGTTTGTCGAATGGCGACTGGCTGGAAGTCTACTGCCGAGATGACCTCAGTCTTATCAACCAAAATAGTGGTACCGGAGTAACCATCGGGCGTGCGAGTAAAGACAATATAGGCGTTTGACTCGAAGATGGCCATAACTTGATAGCGCCGCTCCTGGGGCTCAACTTCGCCAACTTGCAAGAATGATTCCTTCTTATCGTGTAAATAATGCAAGCTGTAGATGCGTCGGTCAGTTAATTTCCACCCAAGCTGGTCTTTAAGGGCTGCTGTAATTGCCTGATAACTTGCTTCAAAGTTGTTTTTTTGAGTTTGGGGTAGGAAAAACTTCATGAGCTTGACCTCGGGATTTGCCGAACGAGCCTGTGTCATAACTTCTCCATCTCACCCCGAGTAACTAATGCGCATAGTGGTGCGCTAAAATATTGACTTAAGTATAACAGATATGGCCAGGTTGTGCTAATCTGGAGCCATGAGCCCTGCTCGTCGCATTAAAACTTTTACCGACAAGTACCCGTTTGTGGGGCCAGCCTTTTGGATTGTGACAGTGCAGTATATTGTAGCCCAAATTGCAGCAGCTGGTGCTTGGGATGTGCATTATAGCTTAAGACACAACGTTATTAGTGACCTAGGCAATACTGGTTGTGGCAATTTTGCCGGTCGGTTTGTTTGTTCGCCACTACACGATCTGATGAATGTGTCTTTTGTGGTGCTGGGTATTACCATGTTGGTTGGCGCGGGTTTAATTTACCAAGAGTTTAAAGAGACTGAAGGTTCAGCACTGGGCTTTGGCTTTATGGGTCTTGCTGGTATTGGTACGCTAATAGTTGGACTGTTCCCTGAGAACAGTATTCCTGCGCTACACGGGCTGGGTGCCTTTTTGCCGTTCTTTATCGGTAATATTGGCATGGTACTTTTGGGTTGGGTGCTAAATGTGCCCTGGTGGCTGAAAGTTTATAGTGTGGTTTCGGGCCTGATTGCTCTGGTTGGATTTGGCTTATTTACCACACATCACTACCTTGGCGTGGGTGTTGGCGGCATGGAACGCCTAACGGCTTACCCGCAAACGGCTTGGTTGATTGTTTTTGGCTTATATATCTCAAGCAGCCACATCCAAAAGATAATGGCTACTCGCTCTTCTTGACGTATAGCACAGGGTGCGTCACCCAATAAAGGTTAATGCTCCAGCCGACGCCAAAAGTTTTGGTCGTCCAGAATCGCTTGTCGTGTGGATTCCACCAGCGGCTCTTGAATTTTGCAAGAGTCGGCCTACTAAAGTCATATGGCATGCCAAGAAACGTTTTTGCCATAACAACGAGTTACTGCCCGTCGTGGGCTTTTTGCAGGTCTGCAATAATGATCTTGGTCATCTTGAGCATGGCATCACGTACCCGCATGGCTTTGGCTGGATCAGGATCCCCCATCAGCTGGCCTAAGGCTGTTGGGACGATCTGCCAGCTTAGGCCAAACTTATCTTTAAGCCAGCCACATTGGCCTGGTTCGCCGCCTTCTGAAAGTTTGTCCCAGTAGTAATCAACTTCTTCTTGGCCTTCGCAGCTAACAAACATTGAAGCCCCAAAGGCAAAGCTAAACGATTCTCCCCCATCCATGGCCATAAATTCTTGACCATCAAGAGTAAAGCTGGCGTGCAAAAGTTTGTCGTTGCCTGGCATCACAAAGCTCGAGTTAACTTTGGAATTTTTAAAGATACCAGCATAGAATTCCAGGGCGTCTTTACCGCCTTCTTTAAAGGTTAAGAATGGTGTAATTCGTGGCATATTAGGCCTCCTTTAGTACGGCTAGAATGTTGCCAGCTGGATCTTTAAACCAAGCAATATCTGGGCCCATGTTGCGCGAGATGCCTCGGGCAATCCCCTTTTCGTCGGTCATACCTTCGTACTGCTCAAACTTTATGCCTTTAGCGGCTAGGTCTGCCACGGCTGCGTCGATATCATCAACCACAAAGTTTAAGTGAGTGTAGCTGGCGGGTTGGTGATCGTCCTTGGGGTAAACATAGAGTTCGCCGCTGCCACCAGGTAGCGCAAAACGGTAGCCCATTTTGTCATCAACTAACTTTAAACCGAGAGTTTCTTCGTAAAATGCTTTGGCCTTATCCATGTCGTCAACGGACACTCCGCTAAATGCTGCTTTTGCGTTCATAATGTTTATCCTCGCTTATGCCTTAAGTATACATGGGATCATGATTGGGCCGCCAAAGCTCTAAGCCGGCGGACGCTATCACCTCGAGCTAGCTCAAAGGCGTAATGGCCATAATTTTTGTTATGCTGGTTAACTTCTTGCCACTCCCCTTTTTCTAACCCAGCTTCCCAGTGAGTAATTTTGATAACGCCAATGTGTGGACCTTGTGTGTGGGTTGATTCGCTCGAGTGAGCGTACTTGATTTCGGTTGGGCTAATACTTGTGACAATAGCAATGTGTTTGCCCTCCCAATCGCTATGGGTTAAACGAATCATGTCTCCTGGCTGGATGTCTTTGGCTCGTTCGATCTTTATGGTGTTGAGATCGTTGGTTAAGGTAGCAGCACTACAGCGACGAACCCACCGCTTGCGCTGAATGAATCGATCTAGACGCCCCAAAAAATTATTTCGAACTATAATAAAATGATCAAGCGAGGACCGACCAATATCTTTTAAATGCGCATCGAGTGCATGGTAAACCAAACCAGAGCAGTCAATGCCAATCCCCTGCTTGATCATAAAATCTTTAATCTCATCAGCAGAGGCGGTTTTAAGGTTAAATTGCTGCCGACTGGCCGCTTTAATCAGTGCACGGCTGATTTGTTCTGGCGTACCTTTGCCGGCGTAGTTAGAAAATCGTTTGGTTCTACCTTGGGCGTAAGGTGGCTGGTTGGTGAAGTGCCCAGACATGGCATAGGGCATAGCAATCAGCTTGTCCTCTACTCGAAATTCGGTGTAGCCTTTAATGATCCCTTCAAAGCTAGTGCTCATTGTTTAATTGTATCTTAACAAAGCGCTTAAGGCCGTAAACTACTTGGCTTCTTTTTCCATGAATTGCTTAACGCTAGTCACAGTATCCATAAACTGTGCCGGGAAAACGATAGTACTGTTTTTGTCTGAGGCGATTTCGGAGAGAACCTGGAGGTTACGTAGCTGCAAAGCAATTGGGTGTTTAGAGATGACATCGGCTGCTTTGGCTAGGGCGGCAGCGCTTAGTTCCTCGCCTTCTGCCGCAATAATCTTGGCACGCTTCTCTCGTTCGGCTTGAGCGGCAGCGGACATGGCACTTTGCATACTCTCTGGCAGTTGAATATCTTTGAGCTCGACCATGCTAACATAGACGCCCCACTTCTCGGTGGTTTTGTCCAGGATTGCCTTAATATCTTCATTGATTTTGATGGTTTGGCTCAAAACGTCATCGAGCAGGTTCTGCCCAACAATATTACGGACTGTTGTTTGGGCAATTTGGTAGATTGCCGATAGCACGTTTTCTATCTCAATCACCGACTTAGCGGCATCAACTACTTGGTAGTAAGCTACGGCAGCGACATCAATTGAAACGTTATCTTTGGTAATAACCTTTTGCGAATCAACCGGCAGCGTAACGGTACGCATACCAACTGCCCGCAGGCGATCGATGAACGGGATAATTAGACGTATGCCCGGCTCCTTAATGTCGGCTCGTAGTTTACCTAGCCTAAAAACTACACCACGCTCATATTGCTTAATAACTTTTAGACTGGAAAACAGAAAAACTATAACTAAGAAGAGAATTGTGACGCTAAATCCAGGCATATTGCCTCCCACGCTTGAAGTTGCTAATTAATCACATTGTATAGCAAAAATCAGCTTGTTGGATACTATATTTGGATTAGTTGGCGTCGCGGCGCAGGAATAGCGCCCAGGCCACGATCCACGTACCTAATAGATAAGCGCCAAAAACATAGGCAGCGTGCACGGGCGTAATGGTTCCCTGAGTAATGTCGCGGCCCTGACCAATAACGTTGTGAAGAGCTGTGAATGGTAGGTAAACAGTGTTCTTCTTTAGTAATAACCCTAGCAGGCTCTCGATGGTGCTGGGGCCAACAAACAGCGTAATAATGGCACCAACTTGATTGCGAATTAGCCCAGCCAGAACCAACCCGGCCATGCTGTAACCCCAGCCAAAGAATAAACATTGCCAAAGCAGGCTGTGCCAAGGCAAAATCTGCGTTACTAGAGTTAGATGGTGCGCATGAAGGCCGATTTCTACTAACAATGGTGACAGCAGTATGACAACTCCGGTAAAGACAAGGGCAAAAACGGATACGACTAGAACCTTGGCGGCTAGCACCTTGTTGCGGTTGTTGGCGGCCGTTAGTGTATACATAATCGTGTTGTAGCGGTACTCGTGGGTGAATAACAACAATGCTGCCAGGGCCGCGAAGATCGACACGGCATTAACGGCGCTAGCGATGGCTACAGCCAGAGTTGCTGGGTTGTGCAGATCAGCCGGGGCTGCTCGCCACCCAGTGATATAGAACAAGAAGAAGATCATGAGCGCTAGTGTGATTGCAAAAATGAAGTAGGTTGAGCGAACGCTGAGGAGTTTGCGAGCTTCGGCTTTAATTGCTGATATCATGATTTTACCTCCCGAGCCTGAAATTCCTCTGAGCCTTCGGTCAGATCAAGGAAGACTTCCTCAAGCGAAGCCGTGTGATTAGACAGCTCAAGCAATGGAATACCGGCCTTAAAGGCCAATTTACCAACTTCATCGGTGTTGCCCCCAGTGATCTCCAAACCATCCTGGCTAGTTTTACTAACTAATTTTGTCTTCTTGAGAGCTGCTTCGAGCTTAGCGATTTGCGGGGTGCGCACAAACACGGTTGATTTAGAGTTGCCAGAGATCAAGTCCTTTATCGAAGTGTTGGCAATCAACTTGCCCTTACCTATAACGATAACGTTGTCGGCCATCTGGCCCATTTCACTAAGTAAGTGACTCGATACAAATACGCCGTTACCACGATCGGCATAAGCTTTTAGAAAACCACGCAGCCAGACGATGCCTTCGGGGTCTAGTCCGTTGGCCGGTTCATCAAGTATTAAGTACTTTGGTTCGGCTAGAATTGCTGCCGCAATACCCAGGCGCTGACTCATGCCAAGACTAAACTTACCAGGCTTCTTACGAGCCACATCGCTCAAGCCAACTGTCTCTAAGGCTTCATCTACGCGCGATAATGATACTCCTCCAGCAGTTGCTAGGACTTTTAAGTGATTTCTCGGAGTGCGAGTCGGATGAAAAGCCTTGGCTTCAAGTTGTATGCCCACAACCTTAGCTGGCTGAGCATACTGATGCAGGGCTTTGCCGACAAAGCTAGTGGCGCCACCACCGGCAT
>Ga0265338_10005662_pt1 | contig 16200 bp, 10 predicted proteins | sample 42126metaG_FD_193579 | JGI IMG/M metagenome (GOLD analysis project Ga0265338, IMG submission 193579) | Rhizosphere microbial communities from Carex aquatilis grown in University of Washington, Seatle, WA, United States - 4-21-26 metaG | ecosystem: Host-associated > Plants > Roots > Rhizosphere... | reverse complement strand
CGGGAAGGCCAACAGATGGGCCCGACGTGTGGATCAAAGTGTTCGGAAAATCTTTCAGCAAGCGATCGTAATTTGGCTTGCGGGCGAGAGCGATGGCGTTGCCTTTGGTTTCGGCGCGGTAGCCCCAGCCGTCGAGAACGGTGAGAACGATTGGTTTGGGTCGTTTGATCATGGCTGCTCAGAATACACGGTGGCAGGCGGAGCGAAAAGTGAAGATCGCATCCGCAGCGCCAAAATTCGTAAAGCAAAGAAAAAGAGAGCCGAACTGATTGCTCGGCTCTTTACCGTAAGGCAGGAAAAGTTAAGTAACTGATTCCATGGATGATACGGGTTTTGTTGATCCCTGTGGCATGCATTGAGATTCGCGCGTTTACCACAGTAGAAACGCGAAACGCCCAAAATCTTCGCCGAAAGAAAATTCGGCGACGGCACTGTGGGATTTGTTGACACCAGACCCTGGGATGCGAATACTGACCGCCGGCGGTGCGACGGCTTTGGTTTCTGGAGGACATTCATGAAGTTCCCGGCACGTGCAAAGACGGTTCTCCTTGCCTGCTGCATTGGGATAGCTGGTACTGGCGGTGCCGAACACACCTACGACGTTGTGATTGCGAACGGACGCGTGATGGATCCGGAATCGGGGCTGGATGGACTGCGCAACGTGGGAATTGTCGGCGGACAAATTCGCGCGATTTCCGCAGCGCCGCTGAATGGCAAGTCAGTTGTGGACGCGAAGGGACTCGTCGTTGCACCGGGTTTCATTGATCTGCACGAGCACGGGCAGTCGCCAGAAAATTACAAGTATCAAGCGCATGACGGCGTGACGACTTCGCTGGAGCTTGAGGTGGGAACAGAGGATGTGGACAAGTGGTATGCCGAACGCGAAGGAAAGGCGCTGATCAACTATGGGGTGAGCATCGGTCATATTCCCGTACGCATGAAAGTGATGAACGATCCGGGAGATTACCTTCCCCGGGGAGCTGCCGCCCGCCAAGAAGCCACGGCTGCGGAACTCGCGGAGATTGAACGAAAAATGGAAGCGGGATTCGAGCGCGGGGCTCTGGCTATGGGGATGGGAATCAATTACACACCCGCGGCCACACATTCCGAAATCGTGGACATGTTCAAAATCGCCGCGAAGTATGAAGCGCCGGTTCACGTGCATCTTCGCTACGCGGGACTAAGGGAGCCGGAGACGGGGCTTGCGGCAATCGAAGAGGTGATTGCCGCGGCAGCGGCAACCGGCGCGCCACTGCATGTGGTGCACATCACCAGCATGGGGCTGAAGGAAACGCCTGAATTGATTGCGATGGTGGCCGGGGCGCAGAAGCGGGGCCTCGACGTGACGACGGAGTGCTATCCGTACACGGCGTCGAGCACGGATTTGGCGTCGGCAATTTTCGATGAGGGCTGGCAGGATCGGTTGGGCATTACGTATCACGACGTCCAGTGGGCGGCCACCGGAGAACGGTTGACGGCGGAGACTTTTGCGAAGTATCGCAAACAGGGCGGAATCGTGGTGATCTTCAATATTCCGGATGAGGCAGCGCGAGCGGCAATGGCAAATCCGATGGTGATGGTGGCGAGCGACGGAATGCGGATTACGGGGCCGATGGTTCATCCGCGTGGACAAGGGACTTTTTCGCGGGTGCTTGGATATTACGTGCGGGAACAAAAGGTTTTGGATTTGATGACGGCGCTGCGAAAGATGACGCTCATGCCCGCGCAGAGATTGGAGAAGCGCGCGCCCGTATTCCGCGACAAAGGGCGGATTCGAGTGGGAGCCGATGCGGACATCACCGTGTTCGATTCCGGCAAGGTAATCGACAAAGCGACGTTCGAAAAACCGCTGCAATATTCCGAGGGCATACAATACGTTTTCGTGAACGGGACGCTGGTGGTGAGAAATGGAGAGTTCGTAGAAGGCGTGTTCCCGGGCCGCGCGCAGCGGGCGCCCATCAAATCGGTAACAACGCGCTAGCTCCCGATTCACGCGGCAATTCAAGACTGACATACCGCGGGAAAACTACTTCGGACGCGAAGAGGGATCGTAGGGGACGGGGCGAAGCGCGGCTATTTCTTTAGGTCGGCGGTGGAGTTGAGGATGACGTGGATGGGGGAGATCTGGGCAGGTTTTGCATATTTATTTACGAGGAAACGCTGGCCGTCCCGGGTCACGTCATAGGAAAACAAATCCGTGGAAGAAACCACGGCTCGGATTTGAGCCCGGAATAAAGGCGTGGGATTGCCGGTGGAAAAAGATGTTCCGGTAATGACGGGCACGGACGTGAATGTATTCTGCGCCCCGATGTAGAAAATCTCTTTTCCATCACCGCGCCAACGTGGCTCCGTGCCGCCGGCGCGCGAGACCTGCCACTGCCCGCTCGGCGTGGGAAATGTGGTGACGTAAATCTCCCAATCGCCGGATTCATGCGAGGCATAGGCCATCCATTTGCCATCCGGTGAAATTTGGCCATTGGATTCGTTGGGGACTTCGCCGGCCTTGATGGGTTTCAATGGGACGGCTCGTCCGCCCGATGAAGGGACCAAAACCAACTGCGAACCGCCTGAGGCGAACTGCAATGTGCAGAGGAGCTGGTTGCCGTCGAGTGTCCATGAGTTTGGAATTATATCGTCCGACTGATGAACACCTTCGAAAACAAAAATCGATCTAGCGGGCTGGAGTCCCTGCGACTGTTTTAAATAAACGTGAGTAAAATCCTCCTGCAAAGAGCGATAGGCAACGAGTGTGCCGTCGCGAGACCAGGCTGCGGCAGTATCTTCTGCGGAATCGAAAGTGACTCGAGAGTTCGTTCCCCTTTTTAAATCGTTAACCCAAATGTTTACGTTTCCCGCTTTCGCATCAGCCACGTCCATGGTCACATGGCTATCATCGGGAGAAAGTGCAGGATTCGCGATGATTCCCACATCGCCCACGTGGCCAGTTTCTTTTCCGGTGCGGTCGAACCAGGTGAGCGTGGAGAGCGCGGCCCCCACGGTGGGGTTGTAAATGATCGTTCCGTTTTCCGCCACAGTGAACGCACCCCAGTAGGTAGAGGGCTGGAAACCGACCAGGTTGGCGATGAGTTGCGCATCGCCCGAAGTGGTTTCGCTGGAAATGTCCAATGCGATCGCGCGCAGGGATTCTTTCTCATCCATAAAAAACAAACGGCCGTTCGCGTATCCCGGTGTGGAGTGTGCCAGTGAAATTTGCTTCTTTTCCTTGCCCGCCAGCGAGCTGATAAAAATGCCACTGTACTTGTCATTTGGGTTGTTGCTGAAACTTGCGCATAAAAACAGGAAGTGGTCGCTGTCCGGCAGAAACACCGGCCAGCGATGCGAGGCTTCTTTCGCGGAGTCGAAGACTTTGTCGGTAAGCGGAGCCGCATTGCTGCCATCCGCATTCACTTTCCAGAGCCAGCCGGCCGATTGGGGCGAATAAATAATGACGCCCTGGCGTCCCCAACTGCCGCCGCGCCCAGAAGTAGCACTCGCAATGACTTGCGGCAAGCCGCCCGAGGCCGCAATCTTTTTCATTTTGCCGTCAGCAAAAAAAGCCACGTAGGCGTCGTCAGGCGACCAGAATGGATAACTTGCGCCTTGGGTGCCCGGCAGAACGTTTACGTCCAGCGTGCCAACACGCTGAACGGCCAGCATATTGGCGCCGGAAGCTTGATCGGGAGTGACAAGCGCCAGCATTCGGCCGTCAGCGGAAAGAGCCAAGTGGCTCGATTCTTCTTGAAGCGCGATAGAAAATTCGAGGCGCGTCGCCGACGGCGTGCGTGGCCAGTACAGGAATAGAAGCGCCACCGCCGCGACGAAAGCCAGCAAGCCGACGGACAGAAAAATGGCGGGCGCTTTGCTTTTGGTGGTGGCTTTTTCGGCTTCCAGTATGGGGACTTCCGAGATACCACTCGATTCGCGAACCCAATCGAGATCGAGCTTCAGGTCGTGGGCGCTTTGCGGGCGTTCATCGGGGTCCTTTGCCAGGCACGTTTTCACAATGCGCTCGAGGAGCAGCGGCGACATTGGCTGGAGTTCGCGCATCGGGCGCGGGTCTTCTTTCAGAATGGCGGCGATCAGACTGGCCTGACTTTTTGCTTCAAATGCTTTCTTTCCCGTGGCCATTTCGTAGAGCACGGCGCCGAAGGAAAAAATGTCGCTACGAATATCGGTTTCCTTGCCTTCCAATTGCTCGGGCGACATGTACTGCATCGTGCCGACGATCATGCCTTTCGCCGTGAGTGCATGGCTCACCGTGGGAGAAGAGGCGATGTCTCCTTGCAAGATTTCTCCGCCCTTGGCAAGACCGAAATCGAGAAGCTTCGCGCCGGATTTTGTGAGCATCACGTTACCCGGCTTCAGGTCGCGATGGACGATTCCCTGGCGGTGCGCTTTATCGAGAGCGTCCGCGATTTGCGACGCGTATCGCAGGAGGTCGGCGGTGGGCAGTGGGCCTTTTTCGATGCGGGCTGCGAGAGTTTCGCCCTCGATGAATTCCATCACGAGGTAGTCAATGCCTTCCTGATGGCCGACGTCGTAGAGCGCGCAAATGTGGGGATGATTCAGGCTGGAAACTGCCCGGGCCTCGCGATCGAATCGCTGGCGGACTTCGGGCGTCTCGGCGACGCCTTGCGGGAGAATTTTTACGGCGACGGTGCGGTCGAGGCGCGTGTCCTTCGCGCGATACACTTCGCCCATGCCGCCCGCGCCGAGCAGCGATTGAATTTCGTATGGACCGAGTTTCGTCCCGGAGTTAAGAGGCATTGCGGAGCGCCATTATAGTCCATGGCGGCCACCTCGACTTTGCAAATAAGGGGACTGGCTCAGGCAGCCGAAGTCAGCTTGCGGTGAGTGCGCGGAGTGCTGCGAGGAGACGATCGATTTCCGCGGCTGTGTTGTAGTGAACCAGACCGATACGGAGAAGGCCGCCGGATGATTCCACGCCGAGGCGTTCGGTGAGATTGAGGGCGTAGTAGTTGCCGTCCCAGGTGAAGATGCCGCGATCGCCGAGGTAGGTGGCGGCTTCGAGGGGCGAATGATTGGCGAGGCGGATGCTGACCGTGGGGACGCGTTCCGCAAAGCGCGCGGGGTCGGAGATGCCGAAGAAGCGCAGGCCGGGGATTTCGAGGAGGCCGCGAATCATGTGTGTGGCGAGGGACACTTCGTGTTCGCGAATCGAGCGGTAGGCGGCGATGAGGGCGGCGCGGCGGCTGGAAGATGCGGGAGTGGCGTGGCGATCGAGGGCGGCGAGGTAATCAACTGCGGCGGCGACTCCGGCGAGGCCTTCATGGAGTTGGGTGCCGGTTTCCCAGCGGTCGGGGAGCGTGTTGGGCGCGGGGCGGACTTTGTAGGGACTGAGGCGGAGGAGATGTTCGCGCTTGCCATAGATGCAGCCCATGTGCGGGCCGAAAAATTTGTAAGGCGAGCAGGCGAGGAAATCGCAATCGAGGGCGCGGACGTCAATCGGGCCGTGAGGCGCGTAGTGGACTGCATCAATAAACGCAAGTGCGCCGGCGGCGTGCGCGAGGCGGACGACTTCTTCCACGGGATTGATTGTGCCTACTGCATTCGAGGCGTAGCCGACGGCGACGAGGCGCGTGCGCGGCGTGATCTTGCTGCGGAGGTCGTCAAGATCGAGAGTGCAATCTTCCAAGCGGATGTCCACCTGGCGAATTACGACGCCGCGCTCTTCGAGCGCGCGCCAGGGAGCGACGTTTGCGTCGTGGTCGAGCGTGGTGACGACGATTTCGTCGCCGGGTTGTAGATCGCGGCCGATGGCGCGGGAGAGCGCGAAGGTGAGAGTGGTCATGTTGGGGCCGAAGAAAAGTTCGTCGGGTGCGCAATTGAGGAGATCGGCCATGGCGCTGCGCGCGGAGGCGATGAGCGCGTCGGAGCGGCGGCTGGTGATGAATGCGCCGCAGGTGTTGGAGTTCGATTGCTCGTAATAGTTGTGGACAGCGTCGATTACACGCTGGGGGACTTGCGTGCCGGCGGGCGCGTCGAGGAATGCGGCCGGATGGCCGGCGACGGATTGGCGGAGAGACGGAAACTGGGCGCGAACCCAATTGATGTCGAGGTGCATGGGATAACTTTATTCGAGGAAGAAGGAAATTGCCACAGAGACACAGAGGCACAGAGAGAAAAAAGAACAGAGCCAGGATGGCCGTTTAGCAGGGCGAGGAGACAGCTCGGATGAAATCGGCGAGGAGACCGTAGGCGGTGGCGATGACGCCGGGCTTGTGCTCGATGATGGAAAGGCCGAAGACATCGAATTCGAAGCGGAGGGTGGAGGTGGTGCCTTCGAGGAGCGCGAGGGGATCGGTGAGAGGGAGCTGCTCGGGCTTCACGCTTGCACGTACTCCGGCGCGGCCAGAATTATCGGTGGTGCGTTCGGCGCGGCAGATTAATTTGTGGCGCTTGCCTGCGGCGCTCGCGGCGCGGATTTGCTCGGGCGAAATGTTGCGGATGCCGACGCGCTCGATTTCGTTGAGCTGAATAGGGACGCCCATCAGGACGATTACTAAAGCCGTGATTTTTACGGCGGGGTCCCAGGCGTCGAGATCGTCGGTGGGATCGGTTTCGGCGACGCCGATTTGCTGGGCTTTTTTTACGGCGTCGTCGAGCGAGAGGCCGCGCTCCATTTCGGTGAGGACCACGTTAGTGGTGGAATTCAAGATGCCGCGGAAGCTGCGCAGCTCGACGGCGGGAAGCGCGTGGGGAAAGAGCGAGAAGATGGGAGTGCCGTCCATCACTGTGGACTCGAAGAGGAATTTCCGGGATTTTGCGTGAGCGAGATCGCGGAGTTCACGATACGCGTGGACGACCGGGCCTTTGTTGGCGCTGATGGCGTGGGCGCCGGATTCGAGCGCGGCTTTCAAATGGTCGATTGCGGGCTGGCCCGTGTGGCGATTAAGAGAAGTTGCTTCGAAGAGAACATCGGCGCGGGCGGCGCAGAGCCATTCGCGGACGTTTTTCGGGTCTTTCCATGCGGGCGGATCGGGGAAGCGGCCTTCGAGCAGCGCGCCGGGATCGAGGCCGTTTGGATCGGCGATCCATCCGACGCGGCGGGAGGCAATTCCCGTGAGGCGCCAATCGATGCCGTATGTATCGCGAAGGTGCGCTTGCTTCGCGAGCAGCAAGCGAAAGAATTCCTTGCCAACGTTGCCGAAGCCGATGAGCGCGAGATTGTAGGTCCGCATGAACCGGCCCCGTGGTGATGCGACTAGTGAATCGCCAGGGCTTTGCGGCCCGGGAAGGTAGCTTTTGCGCCTAGGGCTTCCTCGATGCGGAGGAGCTGGTTGTATTTTGCGATGCGGTCGGTGCGGGAGGCGGAGCCGGTCTTAATTTGGCCGGAGCCCATGGCGACGACGAGATCGGCGAGGAACGTGTCTTCGGTTTCGCCGGAGCGATGGGAAACGATAGAAGCGTAATTCGCTTTGCGCGCCATTTCGATGGCTTCGACGGTTTCCGTGACGGTACCGATTTGATTGAGCTTGATGAGAATTGCGTTGCCGATTTTTTCGGAGATGCCGCGCGCGAAGATTTTCGGGTTGGTGACGAAGATGTCGTCGCCAACGAGCTGGATTTTCTTTCCGAGGTCGCGCGTGATGATCTTCCAACCGTCCCAATCGTCTTCGGAGAAACCATCTTCGAGAGAGACGATGGGATATTGGCGCACCCAGTTTTCGTAGAACGCAGCCATTTGTTCCGAAGTTCGCTCAGATTTATCCGACTTCTTGAAGACGTATTTTCTCTTGGATTTGTCGAAAAACTCGCTGGCGGCGGGATCGAGAGCAATAGCTATTTGTTCGCCGGGTTTGTAGCCGGCGGCGGTGATGGCTTCGAGGACTCGTTCGAGAGCTTCCTCGTTGGATTTCAGGTTGGGAGCAAAGCCGCCTTCGTCGCCGACAGCGGTGGAATAACCGTTCTTTTTCAGCACGGCTTTTAAGTTGTGGAAAACTTCAACGCCCCAGCGGAGCGCTTCGTGAAAATTGGGCGCGCCGAGCGGCATGACCATGAATTCCTGCACGTCCACGGAATTATCGGCATGCGCGCCGCCGTTGAGGATGTTCATCATCGGGACGGGGAGAGTGGAGGCGGATTGGTCGCTGGAATAGCGCGCGAGATATTGATAGAGCGGAAGACCGAGGGCGATGGCCGAGGCGCGCGCGGCGGCCATGGAGACGGCGAGGATTGCGTTGGCGCCGAAATTGGATTTGTTGGGGGTGGCGTCGGCTTCGATCATACGGCGATCAAGCGCGCGCTGGTCGGAAGCGTCGAGGCCAACAACGGATTTCGAGATTTCGGCGTTGATGTGGCCGACGGCTTTGAGGACACCCTTACCGAGGTAATGAGTTTTATCGCCGTCGCGCAACTCTATGGCTTCGTGCTCGCCGGTGGAAGCACCAGACGGAACCGCGCCGCGGCCAAGTGCGCCGCCTTCGAGGCGGACGTCGGCTTCGACGGTGGGATTGCCGCGCGAGTCGATAATCTGGCGGCCATGAATGCTGACGATTTTCGTGGACATGATTCCTCCGTGTAGATGGTAAAGGCCGAATTATCTTGGCGCAAGCAGCGGGAGAAGATATATCTCTGCGGCTATTCGGGCTCTTCAATCATGGATTCGGGACGAACGACAACGACCACGCCACCGTCACTGACGGAATAGCGCGCGCGGTCGGCATCCGCGTCATAACCGATGACGGTGCCCTCGGGCAATTCCACATGGCGATCAATGATGGCGCGGCGGATTTTACAGCGGCGGCCGATGTTGACGTGGTTGAAGACGATGGAATCGTCCACTTCGCTGTAGCTATTGACGCGGACATCGTAGCCGAGGACGGAGCGCGCCACGCGGCCGCCAGAAACGATCGAGCCGCCGGCGACGATGGAGTCCACCGCCGTGCCGGTGCGCTGCGGATCGGCAAAGACGAATTTTGCCGGCGGATACTGCTGCTGCCAGGTGTGGAGCGGCCAGCTCTTGTCGTACAGATTGAAGACGGGCGAAACGGAGCAGAGATCCAGATTCGCTTCGTGGTAGGCGTCGATGGTGCCGACATCTCGCCAGTAGGAAGTTTCCTTTTTATTCTCGTCGCGGAAGTTGTAGGCATAGACGCGATATTTTTCGATGATGCGCGGAAGAATGTCCTTCCCGAAATCGTGAGAGGAAGTTGAATCTTCGGCGTCGGCGATCAGAATCGGAACAAGAAGCTGCGTGTTGAAAAGATAGACGCCCATCGAGGCGTTTACCTTGCCGGGATGGATCAGCGAGAGCTTCGGCTTGGCCGGCTTTTCCTCGAAGCCGACGATGCGCCAGTCGCGGTCGGTTTCAATGACGCCGAATTTTCCGGCGGCAGCCTCGGGATCGACCTCGAGCGTGGCCACGGTAACGTCCGCACCGGCCGCGGTATGCTGCTCGAGCATTTTCTGGTAATTCATTTTGTAAATGTGATCGCCGGAGAGGATGAAGACGAAATTCGATTGCTCGCTGCCGATGGAATAGATGTTCTGGTAGACGGCGTCGGCAGTGCCCATGTACCAGTGCTGCGAGACGCGCATTTGCGGAGGAAGAACTTCGATGAAATCACCGATCCCCATCAGGGGCGACCAGCCGCGGCGAACATGGCGATTCAAGCTGAGCGCTTTGTATTGCGTGAGGACAAAGACGCGGCGGAGATCGCTATTCAGGCAATTGGACAGTGTGATGTCAATAATGCGATACACCCCACCAAAAGGGACGGCGGGCTTGGCGCGGTCGCGGGTGAGGGGCCAGAGGCGCTCGCCCTGGCCACCAGCCAGGAGGACGCCAATTGCATCGCGCATCGGTGGCATGAACGAAGGATATTCTAGTGTGGTTCCAACGAGTTACGGAAATTTATTTAGGAGACCCCTGAGGGGGCCCACGCAGTATTTCGGGGTGGTTTGTGCGATCCGGAAAGGAAACGCGTGCGGCGAAGTATAGTCATGGAACGAATAGGACGGGAAGGGGGATACATTACCAGAAAGTAACTTCAAACATGGATTCGCCCTTTGTATAATTTAAGTCTTGACTTGGAGGGTAGCCTCCGATAGAAGAAGTGAACAATTGCCGGTTTGGCTGTGAACCGGTAGACTAGAATGAATCCAACAGTTCAATTCAAAGTCCAAAAAGGAACGGGGGTGAATACGCGTGGCAGAAGTTGTCATTCAAGAGGGTGAGTCTTTGGAGAACGCGCTTCGGCGCTTCAAGCGGAAGGTTCAGTCGGAAGACATCATCAAGGAAATAAAGAAGCATAGCTACTATATGAAACCTGGTGAGAAACGCCGAGCCAAAGAGGCCCTCTCGCGTAAGCGTCTCCGGAAAAAGCAAAGGCGTGAGCAGGACTAGGCGACCGATCAACCGTAGTTTTCCTGAACAGCATGGAGCCAACCAGCGGGCGGGGAGTGCAGGTGTCCCCGCCGCGCCTGTCCATTGGCTATTGCGTGCTGTTGCGCTGCTAGTCTTGTTTGAGCCCGGCCCTGTCCCAGCAGAGACCCGGAGCAGCGTATGGAATACCATGACAAGGTACTGAAGTGCGCCGATTGTAATGCGGAATTCGTATTCACAGCTGGCGAGCAGATGTTTTTCGCGGACAAGGGTTTTAAGAACGAACCCAAGCGGTGCAAAGCTTGCAAGGCCAACCGAGCCCAGGGGAACGGCGCAGGTTCTGGAAGCGTTCAGCGAGTAGAAACGAAGACGGTTTGCTCGCAGTGCGGCAAGGAAACCACAGTGCCCTTTAAGCCCACGCAGGGACGCCCCGTGTATTGCCGCGAGTGTTTTCAGCAGCGGCGGACGATTGGGTCCCCAAGCGCGACGGCATAACAAGCTGAAGTAAGGGCGGCCAGTCGGTGCAAGCCGAGTAACTGAACATGCCGAAGTGAACGGACAACCGGAGGGTAGCGGGTGATTTTGTATTTCAACGCCGGATACAGTATCCGACATTTGTGAAAGCCATGCCTACGCATTCGAAGCGGTTCGAGGATGCACTTTCCTCTTAGCCAAAGGTCAAGCTGCCTTCGAACTGCCCGCCGGAACGATCTCACGTAATGCAGCGAGGAAGGCTTCCATCTCTGGCTGCTTTCCGATGGAAACACGGAGCCAGTTGCTCATCGAAGGGAAACGGCGGCCGACGAGGATTTTTCTCCCGGCGAATTGGTCCACGATGGGCTGAACGTCTCCGCCGACATCAATCATGATGAAGTTCGCTTGTGATTTGGTGAAGGCTCGCCCATCTTTCGCAAGTTCGGCGCAAAGCCAGTTGCGTGTGGCGATGAATTTGGCGCGGCAGGCGGCGACATTTTCCTGATCGGAAAGGCTGGCCAGCGCCGCGGCGAGCACGGCCGCGTTGGTGTTTTCCTGGTCAAGATAGGGTCGCATTGAGTTGACCACTTCCTTCGCTCCTACTGCATAGCCAAGGCGCATTCCCGCCAAACCGTAAATCTTGGAGAAGGTGCGCGCAACGATGACGTTGGGATGCGTTGGGATCATATCGATTACAGTGGAGTAGGAAGAATCATCAACGAAATCGAAATACGCTTCATCGACAAGGATGAGGGTTGTCGAGGGCACACGCGCAATGAAGTCGGTAAGTTCGGCATGAGAGACGATTGTCCCGGTGGGGTTATTGGGGTTGCAGATATACACGAGGCCGGTTTTCGAAGTGCAAGCTGCTGCCATCGCAGGTAAATCGTGGCGATGGTCCGCGGTGAGCGGAACTTTCACACTGGAAGCATGTGCGATACCCGCAAACTGGAGGACGGCCTCAAACGTGGGCTCAGCAGCAACGACGTTCTTGCCGGGGCCGAGAAAGGCTTCGTCCGCGACGCGAAGAATTTCCGAGGAGCCGCAGCCGAGAATGATGTTTTCCGGCTTCGCTCCAACCGTCCGGCCGATCGCATCCACCATTTGAATATCCGCCATAAATGGGTAACGCGCGGCGAGGGGGCCACAATTGGCGAGCGCTTCGAGCGCTTTCGGTGAGGGGCCATAATTGTTCTCGTTGAAGTTGATGCGAATGGTGCCCTCGGGCGCGGGAAGAGGATGGTAATTCCCGGCCTGGCTCTGCAAGTAGGGGACGGCCATAGCGGCGGCAAGGGATTGGATGGCGGTGCGCGAAAAATCGCGGCGCGAATAGACTGGCTTGGACATGGCAGCCTCCGGAGGTTGGAATCGAGCGGATGATACCGCGCACTTCCCCCAGGGACAACATGCGAATTGCGACGGATCATTGACGTCATTTCGACGGGCCGCCTAAGATTATATCGGTGGCACTGAGGCGATACCGATGAACGAAAAACTTCTGCGTAATCAGCTGCGAAAATTCATGAATTGGCATGACGCGCATGTGGACTGGAAATCCGCGCTGGCCGGGCTCGCGCCTGCACGCCGTGGCGTGAGACCCGCGGGATCGCCACACTCGCCCTGGGAATTGCTCGAACATGCGCGTATCGCGCAGCATGACATTCTCGAATTTTGCAGGAACGCGAAGCACGTCTCGCCGAGCTGGCCTTCGGGATACTGGCCGACTTCGCCGGCACCACCGAATGCGGGTGCGTGGAACAAGAGTATGAAAGCATTTCTGAAAGATATGGAAGCATTGGGAAAATTCGCTGTGTACCCGAAGATCGATCTTCTTCAGCCGATCGCACACGGATCCGGCCAGACAATTCTCCGCGAGTTGCTGCTGGCTGCAGACCACAATGCATACCACCTGGGGCAATTCGTGATCATCCGCAAGCTGCTAGGTGACTGGCCGGAAAACTGAAACGCGCGGCTCGCAGCAGCGGCGTCGCAACCGTTATAATGGAGAGGCACTGAGGGGAGTGGAATGAGCCGGGGACAGACATTCGTGGAAGCGGCGGGAACGAAGGAAACGCAGGAACGAATCTGGGATGCGTTCCGGCGATGGGGATATCTGCAGGCGAATTTGGATCCGCTGGGCGACTTGCAGCCAGTCTCGATGATCGAGCTCGATGTGACAGGCGCGGAGGCTGAAGCGGCGCGGCGCGCGTATTGCGGGAGCATCGGCGCAGAATTCATGCACATCCCGGATCGCGAGCGGCGGCAATGGATCCAAGAACGGATGGAATCGGACGCCGCCATGCCGGACCGGGAGAAAATTCTGGATCTTCTGGTGCGAGCGGAAATATTCGAGCAAGTTTTGCAGACTCGCTATTTGGGCACGAAGCGATATTCGCTGGAAGGCGAAGCGGCGTTGCTACCGCTGCTCGATGCGGTGTTGAACGCGGCATCCGAGCAGGGCGCCCAACAAGCGGTGCTGGCGATGAGCCACCGCGGACGACTGAATGTGATGGTGCATACAGTGGGACGCGATGCCGCGGAAGTGTTTGCGCGATTCGAGGATGTGGACCCGCGAAGCGTGCTGGGCGGCGGCGACGTGAAATATCACATGGGCGCCACGGGAGAATACGCTGCCTCGAATGGACGAAAACTGGGGATGCATCTGGTTTCGAATCCGAGCCACCTGGAGGCGGTGGATCCAGTGGCGATTGGCCGAACGCGCGCGAAGCAGATGCGCCACGGAGCGGATGGACAGAGGGAAGTTATCGCGGTGCTAATGCACGGAGACGCGGCGTTTGCGGGACAGGGCGTTTGGGCCGAGACGCTCAACATGGCAGGCGTGGATGGATTTACGGTTGGCGGCTCGGTGAGCATCGTGGTGAACAATTTGATCGGATTCACGACGGTGCCGCGCGATTCGCACACATCGCGATTTTCTTCGGACCTCGCAAAGCGCTTGCCGATTCCCATCTTTCACGTGAATTCGGAGGATCCCGAGGCAGTGGTGCGCGTGGGAAGAATGGCCGTGGATTACCGGTACGCGTTTGGCACGCCGGTAATCGTGGATCTGATCGGGTATCGGCGTCACGGGCATAGCGAAGTGGACGACCCCACGATCACGCAGCCGTTGCGTTACCGGAAAATCGAAGCGCACCCTCCGCTGTGGCAAATCTATGCGGAGAAAATTGGAGCGGATGCACGGCCCGTGGTGAAGCAGGTGCAACAGGATTTGGATGCCGCGCAGAAACGCGCGCTGGAACTCGAGAAGAGTCCGCCAATGCGCCGGATGCCGCAATACTGGGACGCCTTTACGGGCGGGCGCTATGAAGCTTCGCTCGAAGTAGATACCGGAGTGGCGGTGGAAGAGTTGACTACGATTGGCGAGACAATCTCCAGCTATCCGGCAGGATTTCACATTCATCCGAAAGTGAAAAAACTGCTGGAGCAGCGCATGGAAATGGCGAACGGAAAAAGAGCGCTCGATTTCGGAATGGCGGAGGCGCTCGCGTTCGGCTCGCTGTTGAAACAGGGAGTACCGGTGCGTTTGACTGGACAGGACACGCGGCGCGGAACGTTTAACCAAAGACATGCGGCGCTGATTGATATCGAGACGGAGGAAGAATTCGTTCCACTTGAGCATTTGGCGGCGGGCGACGCCTGGTGCGAGATTTGCAATTCGACGCTTTCTGAGGCGTCCGTGCTCGGATTCGAATACGGTTTCAGCCGCGATTTTCCGGAAGCGCTTGTGCTGTGGGAAGCGCAGTTCGGTGACTTCGCCAACGGCGCTCAAATCATGATTGACCAATTTGTGGCGGCGGGCGAAGACAAATGGAATTTGCTTTCCGGCGTGGTACTGCTGCTGCCGCATGGATACGAAGGCCAGGGGCCGGAGCATTCCAGCGCGCGAATCGAACGATTCCTGCAGCTTGCGGCGCGGGATAATATTCAGGTTTGCCAGCCATCGTCCGCGGGGCAATATTTTCATTTGCTGCGGCGGCAAGCCTTGCGCAGCTGGCGCAAACCGCTGATCGTGTTCACGCCGAAAAGCATGTTGAGGAATCCGGCGGCTAGTTCGCCTCTGGCGGAGCTTGCGGCGGAGCGATTTCGGACGGTGATTCCGGATGAGGGGGACGGCTCGGCGACGCGCGTACTGCTCTGCACGGGAAAAATCGGGCACGAGCTGGTGGCGGAACGAAAGAAGCGCAAAGATACATCCACGGCGATCGTGTTTGTAGAACAGCTCTACCCTTTGCCGGAAGCGGAACTTTCCGCTGAGATGGACCGGCACGCGAATGCGCGGGAATTTGTGTGGGTGCAGGAAGAACCAGGAAACATGGGGGCGCTAGCGTTTTTGCTGCCACGACTGGAACGCCTTGCGCACGGGCGGGCGGTGCTTTCCGTGAAGCGGTCTTCGAGCGCGAGCCCGGCCACGGGATCGCACAAGGCGCACGAGATGGAGCAGAAGACGCTGCTTGCGCTGGCATTTGGGCCCGCGACAAAAGGCTAATCAATTCGCGGAAGAGGCCACTGGAGTGCCCTCAGGGGTTAAAACCCCTGACGAAACGGCAGGCTTTATGTCGGAGCTGAAGCTCCGACCCCCTAAGAGCCAAACGCTTACCGCTCTCGCAGCAAATTAAATCTTCGAAGTAATTACGCTCATGGGGCCGGGCATTGGATGATGCTCGCTCGATGAAAAACCTGCTTTGCGGAACATCTGCTGGAATTCGGCGAACGTGTACGCGTCACCGGCAGTGGTGTGGCCCAGCATGGTCATGCTGAAAGCGGCGGCCGATGGCGGCGTGACGCGATCGTCGTTGGGAATAAAATCGAGAGTCGCGACGCGGCCTCCTGGTGCGAGAGCGGATTTTATTTTGCGAAGGAGTGATTCGTTGGTGGCCATGTCAAAATGGTGGAAAAAGTTTGTGACCAGCACCAAATCGTAGCCACTGCCAAGCTCTACATCAAAGACACTGCCGGGGATGAGGTGGTGGCGGGCGGCGACTCCCGCAGCTTTGGCGTTTTCCGCCGCCGCCACAAGGACGCTGGACCAATCGAGAGCATAAATCTCCGCGTTGGGATTGTGGTTGGCGATGGCAATGCCAAACATTCCGTGGCCCGCGGCAACGTCCAGGACCTTCCATTTTTCGGCGGAAACGGCGCCAACGATCTGTGCAATTCCTTCCGCGGGGAAAGCCATCAGGGGCGCCATCGAACGAGCAAATTCCACCCACATGGGATTTTCCGGCTCCATTGCAGATTTGCCATTGAGCGAAATCTGCGGATCGCGAATGGTGGCTGCGAGGTTCATGAAGAGATCGACGGTCTCCGGCCTGCCGAGAAAACCGGAGATTGACCCAATGCAAGCGGGCGAGCGTTTG
>Ga0265338_10005661_pt1 | contig 16206 bp, 15 predicted proteins | sample 42126metaG_FD_193579 | JGI IMG/M metagenome (GOLD analysis project Ga0265338, IMG submission 193579) | Rhizosphere microbial communities from Carex aquatilis grown in University of Washington, Seatle, WA, United States - 4-21-26 metaG | ecosystem: Host-associated > Plants > Roots > Rhizosphere... | reverse complement strand
CCGCGCAGGCGGCGGCGGTGCTGGCCGAGCTGGGCGGGCTGCGGCACGGGCCGTGGTGGCCGTCGCTTGAGGACATCGTCGCCGCGGCGCGCGGGTTCTACCCGGGCGCGCTGGCCGGGTCGCCGGCCGCCGGGCAGGGCACGCTGCTCGGCGGACAGGGGCGGGCGTGACCGCTGGCACCGGGCGGCGCTAGATTCATGGGGTGACTTACACCGGAGACGTAAGTGTCGGCGGGCCGCCGGACACGCGGGAAATCGGCGGCGTGACGCTCACCAAGCTGGCCGTCGGCCCGATGAACAACAACGCCTACCTGCTGGTCGACCAGACCGGGCAAGGGCTGCTGATCGACGCCGCGGCCGAGCCCGAGCGGCTGATCGAGCTGATCGGCGACATCCCGGTGGCCAAGATCGTCACCACCCACCAGCACGCGGACCACTGGCAGGCCCTGGCCGCGGTGCAGGCGGCGACCGGGGCGGTCACCGTGGCGCACCCGGCCGACGCGCCCGGCATCCCGGTACCGACCGACGAGCTGGTCCCCGACGGCGGCACCGTCAGCTGGGGCGACACCGTGCTGACGGTCACCCAGCTGGTGGGCCACACGCCCGGGTCGATCGCGCTCGCGCTCGACGCCGGCGGCCCGGCCCCGCACCTGTTCACCGGGGACTGCCTGTTCCCCGGCGGCGTCGGCAACACCCAGCAGGACCCGGCCCGGTTCGACTCGCTGTACACCGGGGTGGCCGACAAGATCTTCGGCCGCTTCCCCGACGCCACCTGGGTGTACCCGGGGCACGGCAGCGACACCACGCTGGGCGGCGAGCGGCCGCACCTGGCGGAATGGCGCGAGCGCGGCTGGTAGCCGGCGTAGTTCCTACGACTGTGGCGATCAGCTTCGTGTTCCCGGGTGCGTCTTCGCCCAGGCGGCGTTGATCGCGCTGATGATCGGCCGCCCTTGACCGTGATGAGCTTGTTCGGGTCCTGCGGCGACTGGCCATGCTGGTTTGGGTTACAACCGCATCACCCGGGACCTTGGATGACGACAGGAGCGATCGTTCTTCTCTGTCTCGCGGCGCCTCACGGACGCTCCGTCGGCCTATGCCCTGACGCGGGCGCCCTTGATGAGCCAGGTCGGGCCCTGGACGTAGGGCGTGACCTCGGCGAAGAAAGCCTTGAAGAATTCGCCGTTGGCATGCACGTCGAAGGCCTCGGCGCTCTCGTAGCCCTCGTTGAGGTAGAAGCGGTTCGGGTCCGACTCGTCCTGGATCAGTTCGAACCGGAGGGTTCCCGGCTCGTTCGCACCGGAGTCGATGCCGTCCTTGATGGCGGCGTTGATGAAGTCCTGACGGTGCTCCGGCTGGACGTCGAAGTAAACGGCGACATGGTACATACGGGTCTCCCTGGACTGTGGATGGAGTTGCGTGCCGCCGACGGATCCGGCTGGGATGTCAAAGCCGGCATAGCCGCCAGGGCCGGCGGGGGTTGACACCGTTGACGATCCAGTGCATCCCGGCTGCGTGAGTGGGACTGTGGGCCCTACGGGTTAGGTTAGTAGCGTGGGGCAGCCGGGGGTGGCAGTGCGTCGAGGGCGGCCATGGCATCGTCGGGGAGGGTGAGGTCGGCTGCGGCGGCGTTGGACAGCAGGTGCGCGATTCGCTTGGTGCCCGGGATGGGCACGATCTGCTCTCCCCGCGCGAGCAGCCATGCCAGCGCCACCTGTGCCGAGGTGGCTTCCAGTTGCCGTGCGACCTGGGTGACCACGGAGGCGAGGCCCTGGTTTGCGGCGATCTGAGCGGGCTGGAACCGGGGGTTGCCGTGCCGCCAGTCGTTGGCCGGCAGGTCGCCGGAGTGGCGGATCTCGCCGGCCAGGAACCCGCGGCCGAGCGGGGAGAACGGCAGGAGTGCGATGCCGTGCGCGGCTGTGTAAGCAAGCACGCCGTTGTCGGCTATGTCGCGTGACCACAGGGAGAACTCCGACTGCACAGACGCGACCGGGTGGATGGCCCGGGCCCGCTCGATCTCGCTGGGCCCGACCTCGGACAGCCCGATCAGCCGTGCTTTGCCTGCCTGCACGGCCTCGGCCATCGCTCCCCATGACTCTTCCAGTGGGACGGCCGGGTCGACCCGGTGAAGCTGGTACAGGTCCACGTGATCGGTGCGGAGCCTGAGCAGGCTGGCGTCCAGTGCGGCGGAGATGTGCTCGGGCCGCCCGTTGCGGTGCATCCGGCGCTCGCCGTCGACTACCAGCCCGGCCTTGGTGGCCAGCACGGCCTCGTCCCTTCGGTCGGCGAGGGCCCTCCCGACCAGGTACTCGTTGGTGAAGGGGCCGTATGCGTCGGCGGTGTCTATCAGGGTGACGCCGAGGTCGAGGGCCTGGCGGATCGTCTTGACCGACTCGGCCTCGTCCCGCCCGGGCTCGTCGTACGCCCATGACATTCCCATGCAGCCCAGTCCGATGCGGCCGATCGCCGGGCCGCCGACCCCGAGTGTGGTTACGCGCACTTGGGTGCTCCTTTCGGCAGTAGTTCAGGTTCTGGCAGGTTCAAGGGACAGGCTTAGCTGGGGCAGCGGTCAGCGTCCCCGGGTTCAGCTGGGTCGCGAGGAACGCTCTTGTCGCCGCCACACCAGCAGCAGAGCCCGGCGCGACGAATGCGATGTGGCCGTCCGGGCGAATGGTGACGATGACGGCTTTCCGGCCTAGCGCCCGGCGGACGGTCGCCGGGGCACCGGGGCCGACTGCCGTGACGACGGTGGCCTGTTCCGCCAGCGCCGCCATCAGCGCCTCGGGCGCGTGCGAAGTAAGTACGGTGAACCCGTCGGCGGCCAGGGCAGGCTCGCCGGGGGCTACGGGCAGGCTCCCGGCCTCGTGCGACGGCGCGCCGAAGACCGGGAGCCGCATCCCGGCCTGCAGCCGCGCCGTCCGCAGGGCGGGAACCTGTGACGTGGCATAGCGCACGTCGGTCTGCGCCATGAGGGGAGCTACCACCCGCTGGAGCACCCCAGTTGCGGCGGCTGCCCGGACGAGCGCGTCCCGGGCGGCGATGCGGGGACGGCTCTGCAGCATGCCCCAGCGGGTCTGCGCGGCGGTGGCCGCGGCGACCCGCCGCGCCGCCGCGCGGCGTTCGGTCTGGTAGGTGTCCAGGATATCCGGCGGCATGGTCGACCGGGATACCGCGGCTAGCTTCCAGCCGAGGTTGACCGCATCTTGGATCCCGAGGTTCATGCCCTGACCGCCGGCCGGGCTGATGACGTGTGCGGCGTCGCCGGCCAGGAATACCCGCCCGTGGCGGAAGGACTTCGCGATGCGGCAGCGGACCCGGAACGACCCGGTCCACTGCGGCTCGCCGAGGTGGCCGAGGCCGGGGGCAAGCCGACGCAGCGCGTCGGCGAACACGCTGGCGGGCGGCGGGTCGGCCGGGTCACGGTGCGGGATGCTGACCGCTATCCGGAACAGCCCGCCAGGAAGCGGCACGACGCCTATGGCCCCGTCCGGGGTATAGCAGTAATGCAGGGTGTCGCGCTCGACAGGCCCGGTGACCGGGGCGTCGGCGATCCCGAAGGTGACGTCGACGCTGTCGTCCTCGAACGCGATGCCCAGTTCCTTGCGGATGGCGCTGTGCGCGCCGTCAGCTCCCACGACCCAGGCGGGGGTGACGTGCTCAGCTGTTCCGTCGGCATGGCGCAGCAGGACATCGGCCCGGGTGCTCACGGCGCCCATGGTGACCTTCTCCACGACCGTGCCTCGCTCGACGCGGCCTCCGCATGCCTGCAGGCTCTCCAGCAGTACCTGCTCGGTCGCGTACTGGGGCAGGGTGAGCGCGTAGGGGTACGGGGTGTCCGGTAGCCGGCCGACGCGGACCCGGCCGAGCAGCCGCCCATCCGAGCGGTAGGCGATGGCGTCGAGCCGGTGGCCGATCGCGGCGAGTTGCTGCGCGGCCCCGATGCCGCGCAGCAACTCCAGGGTCCGGGGCCAGATGAGGACGGCCCGGGACTGCGGCGGCTGGCTGGGGGCCTGCGCGGCGTCGACCACCCGGACGGCGACACCGCGGCGCGCAAGTTCGGACGCTAGGACCAGGCCAACCGGCCCGGCCCCGGCGACCAGCACGCTGCCGGCCGGCTTGCCGCTCGGCTGCACGCTCAATGATCTGCCTCGCTTACTGTGACGGCCGCCGGTGCGGCGACAGCGGCAGCGTCCTTGGCACGGGTAGCTGGCCTGGCGGGACGCAGCAGCATGCCGATGGCAAGTGCCCCGGCCAGCACCGCGGCGCCGTCCACGAGGATACCCAGGTGCACGCCGCCCACGACGGCTGAGGGATAGGGAAGGGTGGCTTGCAGTGCCCTGACGCGGCTAGTGGCTATCGCGCTGATGACCGGGGTGCCGATGGTGATGCCGACCTGCTGGGTCACCGAGGTCAGCGCGGTGGCACGGCCCTGCTCGCTATCGGGAACTCCCTGGGTGGCCGTGACCATGAAGGAGACGATGGACAGCACATGGCCGAACCCGCCGACCGTGGTCGCGGCGATCATCACGGCGATGCCGCCGGACTGGGTTCCCGTGGCCAGTAGCGCGGCAGTGGCGGCAGCCTGGATGAGCAGCCCGATCACCAGGGACACCCGGCTGGTCAGCCGCGCGATGATGCGCGGCGCCACCATGCCGCCGAAAAAGGCGGCGGTCCCGAGTCCGGCGAACGCCAGCCCGGTGACTAGGGCCGAGTACTTCAGCGCGTCTTGGAGGTAGAGGGTCATCAGGAAGACGACCGCGGACATGAAGGTGAAGGTGACCAGGCCGCCGAGGTTAGCTGCCCCGATGGAGCGGCGGGCCAGCATGCGGGTGGAGACCAGGGGGTGCCTGACGACTCGCTCGACCTGCCAGAAGGCCGCCAGCAGGACGATGCCGAGCGCTAGGACGCCGACCGCCAAGGGGCTGCCCCATCCCCACTGCGCGGCCCAGCTCACGCCGAGCACGACGCCGATCAGTCCCCCGGTGACGGTCAGGGATCCCGGCAAGTCCATCGAGACACGGCCCTCGACGCGGCTCTCGGCCAGCAGGGCGGGCGCCGCCAGCAGCACGACCGCGGCGACCACGACGTTGATGAGGAACGCCCACCGCCAGTTCAGTATCCCGGTGAGCACGCCGCCCAGTACGGCGCCGGTCGTGAACCCCGCCGACAGCAGCGACCCGTTGAGGCCGAGAGCACGCTCCCGCAGCCGGCCTTCGGGGAAGGACGTCACCAGTAGGGCGAGCGCGGCCGGCGTGGTGATCGCGGTGGCCAGTCCCTGCCCGACGCGGGCTGCGAGCAGCTCGGCGGAATTCTGTGCCAGACCTCCCAGGAGAGAGGCAACGGCTATCAGCGCGATCCCGGCAAGGAACATCCGCCGCCGTCCCAGCAGGTCACCCACCCGGCCGAAGACGAGGGTGAAACCGGATGCCGCCAGGGCGAACGAGGTCACGATCCACTGCAGCTCCCCGAGGGGGAAGTGCAGTGACGAGCCGATCCGCGGGGCCGCCACGTTCAGGATGGAAAAGTCCGCGGCGAGCATGAACTGCGTGCCGAGCAAGATGATCAGAGTGAGATTCTGTCGCCGGGTCATCCGCTGCTCCCCTGCGGCGTCCGGAGGGCGTTCCTGGAAGGCTGTCACGAGTACTCCACAGGGATGGGAAGGGGCACGTCCGCCCCTTGCTCTTCGGATCCGAAGATAGCAAAGGATCAGAACTTATATCAAGATCTTGATAACTTTCAAGACGGCGCGGTCAGGGTAGCTAGCGAGGGAGGTAGCATGAATACCCTGATCGGAGTTAAGGGCTTTACATGAACCGCCAGGGCCAGACGGCAGCCGGGACCGCCGGGCACCTTGAACCGGACAGGGAGCGAGCTATGCAGCTGCCACGCTCACCGCTGCCCTTCGAGCAGCGACTCGGAACGCTTATCAAGCAGGCCGAGCAGGCACTCATGGCCGAGAAGAACCGCGCCCTGCGCCCTTTCGGCCTGACCGTGCCCCAGTACTCAGCCCTGCTGATCCTCTCCGAGCAACCGTCTATCTCCAGCGCCCGGCTAGCCCGGCTGTGCGGCGTCACCGCGCAAGCCATGAATGGCGTCGTGGGCCTGCTTGAACAGCGCGGCCTGATCAGCCGCGCCCAGTCCGCAGACCACGCCAAGGTGCTCCTGCTCGGCCTGACCCCTGCTGGGGCCGCCCTGCTCCAGCAGGCCGATCAGGAGGCCGTGGGCGTGGAACGGCGGCTGGCCGACGCCTATACGGCTGCCGAGCTCGGGCAGTTGCGCACGCACCTGGCCGTCGCCGTGGGCGCGCTAACCGCGCCTCCAGCACAATCGTAGCGGGACCCGGCACATGGCAGATCCCGCTGACCACAGCCAGCTGGCATATCGGGGGGCACCGATCCCCGGATGAGCCGAACACGGCGGTCATGATGATCACCGTGCCGACGGGACGTGGCCGCCGGCATCCTCCCCAAAGGGGCACTGCCTCGCTCGCGGCCCCTACCCTGCAGGAAGCCCGCACGTCAGGGCGAGTAGGCGATTCGGCCAACTGGCATCTCTTTCTAAGGCGCCAGCACGCCGATCGCTCGCTCCAGCAGGTCCCAGAGCTGCCCCCGCTCGGCGTCAGTAAAGGCATCAGCCAGGCGGCGCTCTAGGCCGCCGGCTAGCAGGTCAGCCTGTTCCACCTTGCGCCTCCCCTCGCTGGTGAGCGTGATCTCGTACACCTTGGCATGCACAGCACTGGGACGGCGGTCGATGAAGCCCTGGCCTTCCAGACTGGCCAGCACCGGGACCATGCTCTGCGGCGTGACCAGGCACTGACGCGCCAACTGCGCGCCGGTAATCCCGGGCGACTCGGCCAGGACCAGCAGGGCGGAGTATTGCGTGACCGACAGGTTCTCGCGGCGGAGCAGCCGCTCCTTGGCCGTTATCAGGCTGTTCTCCGCTCGCTTAATGAGGTGCCCCAGACGAGTGTCCAGCGGCGTGATCATATTGTCCTGGCCTTCGCCTCCGGCGGGACCGCCCCGGCCGCCCCGCGGGTTGCTGGTCTCCCTCATCGCGCGCACCCCTTTCTGGCCGTTCGGGCCGACCGCCCAATCGCCGATCCATGCAGGCCTCAAACTTTGACGTTACTCAACGTATTCTTGCCATCCCGGAAGGCAGTTGATAAGGTTCCTTATGTCTATTCGGAGTCGAATTGACATAAGTCATGGCATTGCCCCTCGGTTGCTGTCAGATTAACACCTCTTTAACGCCCACGTCACTCCGGATCCGCGTGAGCCAGCAGGTGCTCCAAGACAGGAGTCAGCAGCCCCAACGACGGGTGCCGTGGCAGCTTCCCCGGGCTATGGACACGTACGGCCAGTAACGCGCAGCGAGAGCGAACTCTTCACCGGTGCCCCAAGTACGTGGCATGAGCGCGACGGCCGTACCTCAGTAGCGTCGTCGTCTCCATGACGACGCTAGTACAGGACCAGACGGATCGCAGCGGCTGCGAGCGACCCGGCGATAAGCACGCGAAAGGGCATCACGATGAGTGACATACACCTCGCCGCTCTACGCTCGGACGGGAAACACGGATCGGTAACCTTCTCAACCACGGTTCCTCGGCAGCTGGTGCACAGGGCAGCGCTAGGCGAGGTCTTCCTGACGGACATGGTCGGGATCGGCGACCGCGAGTTCCTGTGCGGCGCACAGCTACCGCGCCAGCACGCGTACTTCTCCGACTCCTTGTGCGAGCCGTCGCTGTTCGACGCTGTCTTGCTTATGGAGTCCGTCCGGCAGGCGGCCTTCGTGGGCGCGCACCGGCAGTTCGGGGTGCCTGCAGGGCACAAATTCATCCTCCCGGGGATCAGCCTGCGGATCGAGCGCCCAGACGCCCTGCGCTGCGGCGGCCTTCCGGCTGAGTTGAACATCCTGGCAGCTGTGACGAACGCCAAGTACGCCGACGGCGAATGCACGGGTCTTGACTACGAGATGCAGCTGGGAGTCGCCGGAGAGACCGTCGCCAGGGCCGAGACGGGGATGCGGATGCGATCGCGGGATGCCTACCGGCAGCTGCGTAATGACAACCGCGCCGGGCGCGAGCTTGTCGTGGACCAGGCAGCCAGACCGCTGCCCGTTCGCCCTGTGCGGGTCGGTCGGTCGGATGACAAGAACGTCGTGCTCGGCGATGTCGCAGTTGGCGCAGGTGAGGCATCTGCCACGGTGCTGGTGCCGCTTGACCACCCCAGCATGTTCGACCACCCCCAGGATCACGTCCCGGGCATGGTGCTCGTCGAGGCAGGCCGGCAGCTCGCGCTGCTGGCCGCGTCGGAGTGCTGCGGCCTGTCCCCGGTAAAGACATTCCTCTCGCAGTGGTCAGCCAAGTTCACCCGGTTCGGCGAGCTTGAGGTGCCGACTCTCGCCCGGGCGACCGTAAGCCAGCCCGTCATCGACCAGCAGGGCCGGGCACACGTGCCGGTCAGCCTGGAATTCTCCCAGGATCTCGGCCCGATCTGCACGGCGACCGCCATCGTCCAGACCTATCCCATCCTGCCGCCCGTCACCCCTGACCCCGCAGGGAGCACAGGATCCGCCTGGGTCGTTGCGCCGACGGGGGCCACCGACGTGGCGAAGGGGTGACGCAAGATGCGCTTCGACCCGCCGGTATGGGTCAGCGGCTGCCGTACCTGGCTGCCGCCGACAGCCGAGACCGTAAAGGACGCCGTGGCCGCCGCGCTCATCGACGCCCGCGCTGCGGCCGCGGCCGGGTACGCCGAGCTACCGTGCAGCCTGGACCTGTCCGCTCCGGAGATGGCTGTCCTGGCGGTACGGGACGCGCTCGCCCAAGCCGCCTGGGACCCCGCGACGATCAGCCTTCTCGCCCACGCGCACATCTACTACCAGGGTCACGATTTCTGGTCTCCGGTGGCGTACATCCAGGACCAGATCGGGGCGACCGACGCCGTCGGCTACACGCTTGCCCAGATGTGCAACGGCGGCACTGGCGCGATAGAACTCGCGGCGGCGCGCCTAGCGGCCGACGAGCATGCTAGGCGGGCGCTGGTCACAACGGCCGACCGGTTCGCCGCCCCGGAGTTTGACCGCTGGGGCGGCGACTACGGCGTCGCGTACGGCGACGGGGCGACCGCCATCCTGCTCGACCGGGAGCCGGGGCTCGCGCGCCTGCTCTCCAGCGTCACGGTGCTGCGCGGTGGCCTGGAGCGAATGCACCGCGGGGACGACGGCTTCGCCCCGGCACCCCGCTCACGTCCCGGTCCGGTCAGCGTGCGGCGGACCAAGAAGGCGTTCCTGGCCAGCGCCGGGCGGGAGTCGTTCAGCAAGACTGCCCTGGACGCGCTTCAACTGGTGCTCGATACCAGCCTCGCCGAGGCCGGCATCGACAGTGGCGACCCCCGGGTCCGGTGGTGCCTGCCGCCAAGGCTCGGCCGCCAGGTGATCGACGAGGCCTACCGCCCGGTGCTCGCGGTTAACGACCACGTGGCCATCCCCGAGTGGGGCACCCGCACCGGCCATCTCGGCGCCGGCGACGTCATCGCTAACCTGGCGGACCTGATCGCGTGCCCGGATGCGAGGCAGGGGGACATCGCGCTGCTGATCGGCGCCGGCGCAGGCTTCTCCTGGTCCTGCACGGTCGCCGAGATAACACGCCGAGATAACACAAGGAGCTTTCGATGACAGCTAATGGCAACGCCGACCCGGCACCCCGTGAAGCTGGCCCGGCGTCCCTGGCCGACCGGGCGGCCAGGGGACATACATACGCGTTCTTCGACGTGGACGAGACACTGATCACGTTCAAGAGCATGTTCAGCTTCCAGGACTTCTGGTACCGGCGCGGCCCAGCTCCGAAGGACGGTGACCGCGAGGCGGAGCGCGACCGGTTCCGCGTTGTCATGCAGGGCCTGGCCGGGTCCGGCGCGTCGCGCGAGGAGGTCAACAGGCGCTACTACGAATTCTACGCGGGCCGCAACGCGCAGGATGTCGCGGCACTCGCGCAGTCCTGGTTCGACGAGCAGGTGAGCTTCACGCCCGCCGCCTACCGGCAACCGGTGGTCGCCCGGCTGGAGCAGCACCTGCACGACGGGGTCGTTCCGGTGTTCGTCTCGGGATCCCTTCTTGAGATACTCACTCCGCTGGCCCGTGAAATGCAGGTTCATCACTTGTTGTGCACCCGCCTCGAGACGGTGGACGGAACATTCACCGGGTGCATCCTGCCACCCCAGATGATAGGCGCCGGCAAGTCCGCAGCGGTCCGCGAGTTCATCCGCGCCCGGGGCGCGGATGCTGCCGGCTGCCATGCCTACGGCGACGACATCTCCGACGCCGGGATGCTCGAGTGCGTCGGGCGGCCGCACGCCGTCGCGGGCAGCGCCCAGCTCGAGCGCTACGCCAGGGAACGGGGCTGGGATGTTCTCGGGTGAGCCGGCCGCGCCCGGCACGGCCGACGACGCCACGGAATACCAGGCACAGTGCACTCTCGGGTGCGCCCTGGCTGTCTGGTCGATGCCCGAACCAGAGGCAGCGCGCTGGAGCTGCCTGGCCCCCGCCCGGAACAGTCGCCAGTGCGACGCGGAGCACAGGGAGCAGAAATGACACTCATCACAAGCCCCGGCCCCGACGGTGAAATGTCCTACAACGGTGCCGTCGGGATCGTCGGCACAGGCTCCTACGCACCCAGCAAGGTCATGACCAACGATGAGATCGGCTCCGCCGCGGGCGTCAACGACGAATGGATCACCCGCAAGACGCGAATCCGCCAGCGCCGGTTCGCCGGCCCGGAGGAGGCGACCTCCGACCTTGCCATCGCGGCGGGACGCCGGGCGCTGCAAGACGCCCGGCTGGACCCGTCCGCCATCGAGGTGATAATCGTGGCCACCTCGACGCCCGACTCACCCCAGCCGCCGACAGCCTGCATCGTCCAGGCGGCACTGGGCGCGCACGGCGCCGCGGCCTTCGACATCAACGCGGTGTGCAGCGGCTTCGTCTTCGCACTGGCGGCGGGACACCGCCTAGCCGACGGGTGCGGAGGCCACGTCCTGGTAATCGGGGCCGACACATACTCACGCATCCTGGACCGCACCGACCGGCGGACCGCTGTCCTGTTCGGCGACGGCTCCGGAGCCGCAGTGCTTGGCCCCGCACCGCCGCCGTACGGCCTGATCGCCTCCAAGCTGCTGAGCTACGGACAGCACCAGGATCTCATCAGCGTCCCAGCAGGCGGCAGCAGGCACCCGGCCACGACGTCCACCGTCGCCGACGGCCTGCACCACTTCCGGATGGACGGGCGGGCGGTCCGTGACTTCGTCGGCAATGCCATCCCACGCGCGGTACACGAGTTCCTGGCCGAGACCGGAACGGACCCGAACGATATACGCCACCTGGTCCCGCACCAGGCAAACGGCGTGATGGTCGACGAGCTTGCTGGCCGCCTGGGACTCGGCCACGCGACATGGCACAGCACCGTGGAGCGTTACGGCAACACCAGCGCCGCATCTATCCCCATGACCCTGGACGACGCCGCCCGCAACGGCAAGATCAGCGACGGCGACTTGGTCCTGCTCCTAGGGTTCGGCGGGGGCATGGCCGCAGGCGTCTCTCTGCTGCGCTGGTCCGCGGCCGCCACGGCGGACGCCGCCAGACCATCCCCCTGAGCGGAGGCAGGTGTGTCCTGGGCTGGCCGGAACAGGCCAGTCCAGGACAGGCTCGCCGGAGCCCGCTCCGCGGAATAGCCAGCTACAAGGAATTTCCGCGTTCACGCCCGTTCCCGTCTCCGCGCACATATGCCAAGGCAAGACCTTGCGGCCCGTTTGCAGCCCGGTACGCCGAGGCCCTACAGCCGACAGGCTGCCGGTGGCCGACGCCGTCGAGTTGAAACATGACCCTGATTTGTGACAAGGTTCTGTTATTAAGGAAAGGGTTGATGATGAGCGGGAAGCGAGCCAGGGTGCGTGTACAACTGCCCAGCCGCGCTGGCCAGCTCGTGACCTGCATCCCCGTCCGTACACCGATCCGTTTCGCCTAAGAAGAAAGACACAACTTACATGTCCGTCATCCCGTCTAGTCACGAAGACCTGCTCACCAGGCCACTGTTTGCGCACTTGTCCACGATCCGCTCCGACGGCGGCCCCCAGAGCAACCCAATGTGGTTCGCCTGGGATGGCGCCCACCTGCGACTCACGACCACCACCACCCGCCGCAAGCACCAGAACGTCGCTGGCCACCCGCAGGTCGCCGTCTCCGTTAACGATCCCGACCGGCCCTACCGCTACCTCGAGGTCCGCGGCAGCGTAATCCGGATCGACCCCGATCCTGAGGCCACTTTCTTCGCCGAGCTCGCCGCCCGCTACTCCTTCCCCATGGACGGGCAACCCGGCGACGCGCCCGACCGCGTAGTGCTCGTAGTCGAACCCCGCTCTGTCAGCTACCAGTAGGCGCGTCGGCGACCGCACCGCGCATCCGCAGGTCCCGGAAGGCGCCTCGTCCACAGACGTCGGCAAGCGACTACCAGCTGCCAGAACAAGCAAGCGCCGCAGTCGGAACCCCCGGAGCGCCTGGCCCCGATCGCCTCAAGGTCCGCAGCCGCCTGGCTGAGGACCTCATCGACGGACTGCACCCGCGCCTACCCGCGCGCCGGGAAGCGGAGCCGGTCGCCCGCCTCACCACTCGGCCTGCGCAGCCATGCCTGGACCCAGGCCTCGACTTCCTCATCCGAGGCAAGCGGGTTCTCCCGGCGCATCCGCTGGCGGAACATCCGCACCCCGGCATCGCACAGGTCAAAGACCACCCGGAACTTCGCAACGTCAGCAGCGGCCATAACGCCCATTATCGGCAGCAGCAGGCCAGCTTGGCCCCCAGGACCCACGGCCAGGCACGGCGGGGTGCTCTGCCGTTCCCAGACAGGACCAGAAGGCAGGTTCCTGAGCGCCACCCAAGTTACCGGTGAACGATGCCCCCCGGGCACCGCCCAGGCCGTTTGCGCTGGTCAGCGAGGACACCACAGTTGCCAGCAACGCGACAGCACGCCATCGACGACCAGCAAACGCACCGGTTGCGGCCCGTTCCCCGGCGGCGTCGGCAACACCCAGCAGGACCCGGCCTGGGTCGACTCGCTGTACGCCGGGGTGGTCGACAAGATCTTCGGCCGCTTCCCGACGCGACGCGGGCGGGCGGCCTAGGCGTGGGCTCGCAACGCCCGGCCGTACCATTCCCAGGTGTCAGCGACGTCGGCGGGCGCCTGGTCGGGCTGCCAGCCGTTGATGATCCCGACGAGGGTCCAGTAGCGTCCCACGCGGCGGTCGGTGAACGCCTCGATCCGCTCGGCGGCGACCGCACGGGCCTCGGGTGGCTGCGGCCCGAGGGCTTCCAGGCGCTCCACTACGGCGAGGGCCTCGGCCGAGGCGGGATCGAGACCCGCTCGGGCGGCGGGCCCGGCGATCTCGCCCACCGCTTGGCCCACCTGGAACTGCCCGGGATCGGGGGCTGGTCCCTCCGCCAGGGCCCGCTGGGCCATCCGCCGGCTGCTGGCGACAAAATCCGGGTCGCGCAGCAGGGCCGCCAGTTCCACCCAGGCAGCGACCTGCTCGGGGGCCGGATCCTCCGGCAACTCGGGTATCCCCATCCGGAGCTTCTCGGCCACCGGGCCGGCGGCATCGCCGAACACGGCGTCGAGGTACTCCTCGACGATGCGGCGGCGTTCCTCGGCCGTGAGGGCGGTCAGGTCGGTCATGAGCTGCAACTCCTCGGTATCAGCGGAACGGGCGAAGGCCCGCAGCACCGCCCGCTGCAAGCGCAGCAGGCGGATCTGGGCCTCGAGGGCGCGGGCATGCTCGGCGGCCACATCGGCCAACGACGCCTCGGCGGCGAGTACCCGCCTGATGTCGTCCAGTCCCACGCCGAGCTCTCGCAGGGTGCGGATCAGCCGGGCCCGGGCCACGGCGTCCGGCCCGAAGAGCCGGTAGCCCGCCGCCGAGCGCCCGTCCGCTGGGAGCACGCCGGCGTCGGCGTAGAAGCGCAGCGTCCGCACCGACAGGCCGGTCCTCGAAGCCAGCTGGCCGATCATCATGGGTTCGATCATCGACTCTCCAGCTAGTGGAGGGTCAAGCAGGCGGAGGATTCGTGCTCCCCGCTGGCCGGCGAGGGCGCTGAATAGATCGCGATTTTGTCACGCTCTGTCGGGAACGGCCGGAAACGTGCTACCTAAGCGCTCATGGGCTTTCAGTTTGGCGCACCGGCGGTCACCCGCCGCGCCGCCGCCACCCTAACGGCACTGGCGGGACTAGGGTTGCTGGCCGGCTGCCAGGGATCCGGCTCCGCGGCCGCGCCCGCCACCACCCTGTCGGCCTCCGCCGTCGCCGCGATGCAGGGCACGCTGCCGCCGCCCAGCCTGCTCACCGACACGGTTAACGACATACTTTTCGCCGGCTCGGTGCAAGAGATCCTTACCGGCAGCGTCCCGGGCGGCATGGTCAGTCAGGTCGGCGACCTCTCGGTGAGCAGCGGGCGGCAGGTCATCACGCTGCGCTCGCCGGCGGGCGGCGGCGGTGCGGGCACTGTCACCATGCGGGTGATCATCCTGCTGATTGGCAAGGTCACCTACGTGTACGGCGACGCGACCGGGCTGAACCGGCTGATCGGCATCCCGGAGAACCAGGCCGGGCAGGCAGCGGGCCAGTGGATCGCCGTGCAGCCGGGCGAGAAGCTCGGCCAGCTTGACTACAACGCCATCAGCAGCGGGCTGACCCTGGACGACCTCGCCAACTCGGTCACTCCAACCGGGACGCTCACCCCAACCGCGCCGGGCATCGTCGCCGGTCAGCCGGTCCGGGGCGTGCAGGGGACCGATCCCGGCGGCAGCGGCCCAGCCCGGCTGTACGTGACCGACACCGACGCGCCGCTGCCGGTCACGTACACCGCGCCCGGCGGGAAGGCACCATTTCAGGTGTCATTCAGCCACTGGGGAGAGACCTTGCACCTGACCGCGCCGCCGGACCCGATCCCGGCCAGCTCGGTCTCGGCCGAATCGGCCACTGCCTGAGCTAACTCAAGCAGCAGGCCGCGGTGGGTGAGCGCCAGGGTGAGCAGGGCGGCCGCGGCCGCCTGGAGCGGCGCGTCTCGCAGCAGCGCGCCGACCGCGGGCGGGTCGAACGGGCGGGGCGCGATCACCCGGCCCTCGGCGTTGACCTCCACCGGCGCGCCGAACAGCCGGTCGTACAGCGGCGCGTCGATCACCACCACCGCCAGCAGGTCGAGCGCGAAGGTGAGCGGGTCGGCCCCGAGGCCCAGGCACCAGGCGCGGACGCGGTCCTGGCCGCCGGCCAGGCCGTCGGTCATCGCCCGGGCCAGCGGCCAGGCGGCGTAGTCGATCGGCGCCTGCTCGCTGCCGTACTCTTCGTCCGCCCCCAGGAGTTCCTCGGCGTATTCACGGAGCAGGCCGCGCCACAGGCTGAAGTCGTTGGCCTCGTTCCACCGCGCCTCGCCCGAGGGCTGGAAGACGCCGACCGGGATCACCTGGTACAGGCCGCCTGCGTGGCTGACCTTCCCGGGCTGACGGTAGTGGACCGGGAACGAGGCGGTGCCCGCGGCCCGGTCGTGGCGCAGGGTGAGCGCGCTGACCGCCAGCGGCGCCGCGCGGCGGGCGAGCCCGGCCGGTCCGCCCAGCGCGGCCCGGTAGGCGCCCGCGTCCGCGGCAGTTTGCGCGCCGTCGACCTGGGCGGCGGCGTACTCGAAGGCGGCCGCGCCGCCGGTGTCCACGCCGTCGAAGAAGCGGCCGCGGCCGAAGGCCAGCCGCGGTCCACCGGGGGCGGTCAGGTCCGCGTCGATGAGCCGGTAGGTCGGCCGGTTCTCGAACACCGCGGGCGCGGCGAGGTCCGCGACCACCTCGCTGTAGCGCCGGTACCTGCTCTCGTCGGCCCGCTCCGGCAGCGCCGCCGGGCACAGCCGGGCCAGGTCAGGGACCTCGGGCGGGGGTGCCTCGGGGCGGAACTCCAGCCGCAGCGCGTTCAGCGGCACCGGCGCGGGCAGCCGCCAGGCGGGCGGGGCGAGCAGCGGGGTGCCGGCCAGCCGGAGGCGGCTGTCGTAGCCGCAGGCCGCGCTGACCCCCAGCGGATGGCGGTCGCGGCTGAGCGCGGCGGTGACGCGGAGCCAGTGCGCCTGCGTCGGGGTCAGGTCGGTCACCGGGTCATGGTACTGAGCCGCGGTGCCCCGTCCCGGCGCG
>Ga0265338_10005660_pt1 | contig 16209 bp, 6 predicted proteins | sample 42126metaG_FD_193579 | JGI IMG/M metagenome (GOLD analysis project Ga0265338, IMG submission 193579) | Rhizosphere microbial communities from Carex aquatilis grown in University of Washington, Seatle, WA, United States - 4-21-26 metaG | ecosystem: Host-associated > Plants > Roots > Rhizosphere >... | reverse complement strand
GTCAGAACCACTTCCGGGCAAGCCATCGGGAATTGGAAGGATATTATTATCTGTACTCTTGGCTGAACCATTACCTCCGAGATACGTCGAGTATAGCCGATTTGTCCCACCTGGACCCAATTTGAAGGCAAAGGCATCCTGTCCCCCTAACAATGTTGATGATATGGCGTTGGTAGTTGGAAAATTTTTCGAAAGCGTTAAACCGGTCACGTAAATACCAGTGCTGCCCAATTTGGCAACGAAGGCATCCCCCGGCCCCCCAAGAGAATTGCCCCCGTATGTGGTCTGGAAGGCTCCTGGGGTGGTCAGGAGACCGAGTAGAGAGCCGGTTAAACCACACATGTAAGCATTGCCGGCTGAATCGACTGCAACACCAAAAGCCCAGTCGCCCGCGCCCAAGAAGGACGAGTAGCTCAAGACAGGGTCGATCACAAGCGGTTGCCGCGTATCGTAAGCTCCGATTTCAAAGTTCACGTGGGTTCCTTTCAACCGGTAGCGGCCGACGATGTCATGCCGATTCCCTCCGATCAACTGGTAAACCACCGGTTGGCGTAGGTGGATTACCCGGCCCTGAACTGAAAAAGCCAAGTAGCCACTCTGTTCGATTTTCAGATGGTCAGCGCCTTCGAGTTTCAACTTGATCGCCTTCACATCTGCATAAGGCGCAACGATAAAATCATGTTCCAATTCTGTTTGGTTGCCGTAGTACACCAAATCCACCCCCGGATAGATGTTCTGGTAACGTATCCGGCCAAAAGCTGAAATGCTCGTGTGCCATTGAGACGGGTCGTTGCCAATAAAATAATTGACCTTCTCCGGCAATGTTTGCTCTGCCGAAATTACTGCGTTCGTATTGGCTCCCTCCAACTTGAGATGAACTAGGCCGAATTGTATTCCCGGTGAGTGAGTGGCTTGGCCAGGTTGGTTGTGGCTTGAATTCGTAGTAACATCCAGTGCCAACACAGTTTCGGTCGGGGCAAAATACATGGTATAACCGCTACCGCGTGAAACATATCGGACCTGCGGATCGGTTTGTCCAAAGTTTGGCTCGAAACGCAACGGAACCTGACCATAGTTTTGAATCGTATGCACTCCTCCGTTGGTGGTATCGGCATCGATTCTGCCCGTGGAAACTTGAAGGGTGGCAACAAGCATCAGGGCCAATCTGCGTAACGGTAATTGTGTTTTCATGTCGGAAATTATTCGCGCAGGTTATTGGAGCGTCGCTCCGTTGGCCGGGCTGTCAATAAAGATGGTTAATATGCCGATGCTGGGGTTGTTTGGATCGGCGTCTTCCCAATCGGGCACACCGTCTGAATCGTTATCAAGTAGATTGCCACGAGCATCCAAAGCTACGTAATGGTAGCCGATGTCCACAGGGGAATTAGTCTCCTCCACCTGATTGGTCTGAGTGGTGAAATTGTATAGGCCTACTTGGTTTGCCGTTGTGCTCCCCGCGTCAACCAGCGGGCTGTTGGTCGGCAGGTAATAATTCCCCAGCCAGTTGCTTTGCCAGTTGAAGCTGATGATGTTGGTTACATCGTGCAAGCCAAGTACCGCCAGCCTGCTTCCATTGGTCAAAAAAGCATTGTAATCGCAGTAAGTAATGTTCGTGATGCCTCCGGAATAATCATTCATGTTGATGCTGGTTTCATCGAAGGTGCAGTCAACGATCAACACCGGCCAGGAATTGGCACCACTCTCATGTAGGACAGCCAAGGCGTTTCCCGTACAACCTTTCACCAGGCAGTTCCTGAGGGTGAAACTGGAACTGCTCTGACTGCTGTCCGCCCAAGGACCAATTCGGAAAAACAGACAATTCGTGTAATTGACTGAGACTTTGTACCCCCCGCAACCGGCATTCCAAAATTCACAGTTGCTGGCCCGCAGGACAAAAAATCCAGTCCGGTCACGGAAAGCTGAATCGTTAAAATTCCGCGATGAAAATTTAGTGAATTGCGCCACCACCTGTGACGCGTCGGAGGTATAGCCAGGATTGCTGTTATTCGAAGTGATGCCGGCCAAATAGCCCCGGGCGGTCCAGTTACCGTTGCCGCCTTCCTGAGATGTATCATAACGGACAAGCCAACAAGGTGTAATGGCCGTGCCATTGAAGGCCACGGTCGCTCCGTTGTCCACAATGATGCCGTAGCCGTCCGGGCTCCAAGGATCAAACCAGCCTACAGCGGTTCCGGCAGTGAAAGTGATGTTGGATATGGCTTCGGTGCCGCCGAAAACGTAGTCCAACGGGTCATAGTGGTAGCCCAAGTCGGGGACGCTATTGGTATCCCGCTGCGCTTGCGGTGAAAAGTTGGTAGCAATAGAAATGACAATATTGGAATAAACGATAGGCGGACATGTGGTCTTCTGGCGTAACGTTGTCAGCAGGCCCGGATCAATGTTGGTCGTGCCCGCATTCCGAATTCCCACAGGACAGTTGGTGGCCAAATAATGCGAACCTGCTCCAACAGTTTGAAATACACCCGCGTCGCTACTCAAAACAGCATTACTAATTCCAATGATGGTACCGGTATTCGTAACGCCTGCTATCAAGCAATTAGTTAAATTGGGAGAGCAATTAAACGCCAGTTGACCGATGTTATGGAAAGTGACATTCTCACATGAAATGAAAGTCGGGCAACCGATAAACTTAGCAATGCCGTAGAATCCTCCTTGGATGAGCACATTCTGCAATCGTTGAGCACCGCAGCCAACAAGGCCGACACTGTAATAACAATTGCCAAATTGAACGTTCCGGATCGAACCAGCAGCCCCCGAAATGAAGATGCCAGTACCCATGTAAGATAAACGCAGGTCATGCAAAGTAATATTCTCGCTCCAATTCAATCCCGCACCATAATAATGACCACCAGGATTACCAGTGCTGCCACTGATGGGTTCGCCTACCGAATCGTCATCCAAGGCCGTTAGAATTGCTGGACGGTAAGGCGCAGTTTGGCAAATGAGTGCCGCGCCAACAGTACCATAGATTTGGGCAGTGTTGGTGGCGGCAAACTTCAATACAGCACCGCCTTCCAGGGTATTGGTGCCTGATAGAAAGACTATGTCACTGATGTAGTAGGTCGTGTCACCTTGAAAAGCAAAGTTGGTGGCGCCTGAATTCATCGTCACATAATCCAACACCACGCCTCGCTGCTGGCCAAGGTCGGTCTTGGCCAGTTGAATCACATTGGTGTTATCCACCGGCCCCTTGCAGCCCCACGGGATGGGAATAAGTGTTGAGGCGGGCAATTGTTGGAGCAACCTGCGGTGTGCGCCTTCGTCCGGCGTGGCCTGACCCACCTTTTCCCATGCCAGCCGCGCATTGGCCATGGATCGCAATCGCTCCCCGCTAACGATTTTTTTGTAGTAACCCAAGTCCCCCGTGCCGCAGATCATTTCAAAATCCTTCTGGTCAACCGGATCGGCCTCAAGGCACTCATAATCCAGCTTCCAAGTCTCATTGACCCAAATCCTCACACGGCGGCCCTTGTTAAAGTCAAAGCAGCCTTCTTTTAAGAGGCGGTTCAGCACATCCAGATTCTGAGCGGTAAATTTGATGCCCGTACCGCTACTGCCTTTTTTGGATTCTCGGACAAAATACGCCACGGCTGCGTTGCGCGTGGCTACACCCGCTTCACAAGCCGGGCAGTCACTGCTCTTTTCATCTCCGGCCTGAAGGTCTGGATGCGTTTGCTTGCGACAGATGGCGTAAGCACGGCAGCCGCTGTATTCAATTTCATCCTCTGGCCAGTGATGGGTGACCAAGCGCAGGAAACGCAGCTTGGTTCTGTCACTGGCAAAGAACGGGGGGAGGAAACGCCCCGTCCATTGCCAGCCCGGTTCCATGGTGGTGATTGGCAACTTACCTGTACGCATTTCCAGTTCCGGTGATGGCCATCACGTATCAGGCTTTGCACCGTCCTGCGCCGCTTTGATGTTGACGTGGATGTATACGGCTTCCCCGCAGCACGGGCACGTCGTCTCACTGGTTATCGCTGTCGGGCACAAGCAATACGTGTCGGTGCCGGACAAGCTGACGCCCTTCGACAATGTGACCCCGCCGCAACGGGCACATTTGGTCGGCTCCGAGTTGGTTGTAGACGCTGGCTTCATGATGCCTGAACCTTGCTTATATTGCCGTTCAGACGGTCACGGATTTTTTGCCCGCCATCTGCGGTCGATTCGTCCTGTTTCTTTTCATGTTCACAAGGGAAACAACCGTGCTCAAATAATCCGTTTGCCAGCCTCGTTAATAAAAGGCCCCATTTCATTCCCCTGCCTGCTAACCAACCCCGCCAGAGATGCTTCCTCCAGTATTGCTTCTTGTATGGCGTGCTTCAAATGGCGTTTTGTCGATCTTTTCGGGAAGACCCCGCTCTCGACATGGCAATTCACCGAACTGATTGAAATCAATGGCCAGTTGATTGTATCTGCCAAACGGCCACCGGGCGCGTAGAATTCGTTGTGTTCTACTGGCCAGCCACGTTTATTCAGGGTGTTCCAATACCTAAGTTCAACCCGGCCTACGAACTCCTCTTCCACCAACCCATGCTCACCGACAAGTATGATTAAGCCGCACTCAGTCCTCTGTGTGGTAAAAACAAGGTTCGCAACACGTGGAGCCAATTGTTTCACCGCATCGTCGGCCACTTGTTGCCATTTTGATCTTGATAGCTGGTTCATTTTGCTTGTGTTTATTTGATAAACGCTCATTTCACTTTCAGCAGCACCGGCTTCCGTGATGATTATCAAATGTGGGCACCGGCTGTTTCCAACCGGTGCCCTATTGCCGGATTTGGACGTACAAGTCGCTTGGGGCTTTGTCGCGGGACTCTGTCACTGGGCTGTGCCATTACTGGCTGTGCCACCGGACTCTGCCACTGGACTTTGCCGCTTCGGACTTTTGTGCCCTGCTACTGGCAACGTGTGCAGTTAACCACAATGACGAGTTGTTGTCGTAGACAAGTAAATTGATTAGTTGTCCATTTGAGGGAAAATGGGGCTGCCGTCTGCGTCGTATTTAGATGGCAATAATTTGAGTCTAAAAGGCTTGAGCTTCAACCTCTGCCGCATTTTTGCTATGGCTTCCTCACTTAGGGAATCGTCCATTAAATGCTTACTGCAAATCTGCGTCAGATCACCCAGTCTGAGATAACAGAATGCTGGCAGCCCGTTTTTGGGTGTAGCCCAATGGTCGACTAAGAATGCGGGGAGCACCGGGACGAGTGGATACATCGTGTCCTCAATGAAAACAAAAATCTTGCTGAGGTCTTTCCCAAATTTTACAAAAAAATGCCCATCACCCCTGTTCAACGCTTCCAAAACCATTTCTCGAATCCCATTTTTTTGAAGATAGCGGCGACATGCGGCATTGTCAGGCGGGCTAGGTTGATTGGGGATATGGAGCCTGCCCCGTTTTGGTTTATGTGTGTTCCAGCAAATGCGTTTCAATTGTTCAACTGCGACCTCAACACTGGCCTCTATCTCTTGAAGTTCTTCTGTTGTGGCTTTTCTGAAGGTGCCCATATACGTCTGCTCCTGTTAGCATTTCGCCAATATCCGGCTCTGGATACCGTGGAGGAATGGACTGTTGTGCATCATAAGTTACTGCGCCGATTCATCACAGCCACAGCGTCTACAACCGAAATGCCAAATCAACAGGAAAATTTAACAGTCAAGTCAGATGCCACGTCAAGGACGGCGAGCAAGTAACGATGGGGTGCTGCCATAGCCGCTTTCAGCAAACGTTTGGTGCCATTTAGTGCCAGCAGGGTGGCCAATCAGATACCCTTGAGCGTGAAGGCGAAGTTGACAATTATTAAATTTTCCTGTTTACTATCAACAGGTTGCCGCGTTGTAAGGCGTTGAGGCATAAAAAAGCCGTTCCGCATCGCACGGAACGGCGCTTTTTGGCTGGCATGACCCCGATGGCCTCCACCCACATCCCTAAAAAACTTCCCCATCTGAACCCCCTTGTGCGGAGACCTGGCCTATGCCTGCCAATTGAAGCTAGGCCCGCCCGCTTCGGTTGTCAAACGGCGATCAACTTTTGGCCGGCGGCAGGGCGGCCCGTTTCTTTTCGAGCAAATCCTTCAATTCGGGAAACGACTTCTCCAGGTGGTTAATAAAATCATCCGGATGATCCACCCCGAGCGCTTCCGCCAGTGGCAGCGCCTGCAACCCGGCCTTTCTTACCCAGAACAGGTTCGGATCTTCGCCGTCGCGCACATTGGTCCCGTAAAACACGTCCTGATAATTGTGCAAGGCCAGATTGAGCAGTTTGTTCCGGTCGTCGCCGGACGCCAGGTCCGCCTTTTTTTCCAAAGTGATGCCCAGGCCGATCTGCGCCTGGCTGCGGGCGGAAATGTTGGCGAACGGCGAGTTGATGACCTGCGCACAGGCATTGGTGGCGCCGTCATAGTTGGTCAATTGCAGGTAGCATTTGCTGATTTCGACCCACGCCAGCGCGCTCAGTTCGTTCGTGGGATACAACTGGCAAACCTGGCTGAACACGTTGATGGCCGGCGCAAAATTGGCCAGGGGATTGTTGGTGGGCGAATCCTGCAGCATCAACGCGCTGCCGTATTCGAACAGGGCCTGCGCGTTCAGGTCCGCCGGACAACTCGCGTCACTGGTCAGGTTGGTAAAATGGTCGATGGCGTCCCGGTAATTGGGCAGGCCCATCGCCGCGCGCCCGGCCATCAAGCGCGCCAGGTAAATCAACCGCGACCCCTGCCAGTTGGTGTTTTGATACAGCATTTCCTGCCAGCGGGTGTTTTGATACAGCAGCTTGTAATTTCTTTCCGCGTCCACATAGTTCGTCCCGCCCAGGCGAAAGTAATGGTCGGCCACCCACAATTGCGCCAGCGGCGCGAGCTCGTTGGTGGGAAACTGCGCGACAAAATTTGTGAACAGCATCAGGGCGTTGGTTTCGTTACCGGCCTGATAATTTGCCCGGGCCAGCGCATATTCCACCTGGAACCGCTGCGCGTTGGTGGGAAAATTATTTCGCCAGGACGCGTATTGGTTGATGGCCTCCGGCCAGTTTCGCTCCTGCTCATAAGTTCGCGCGATGGCCAGTTCCACCTGGGATCGCAACGGTGAATTGGGAAACAGCCGCTCAAATTCCAGGAACCGGGCGCGGGCGGCGGGAGGCTGGCGGGCGTCCGCCAGTCCCTCGCCCACGAGCAGGATGCTGCTGTCGGCCAGATCGCTGGCGGGATAACGCTTCAGAATCTGCGCCAGCGCGTTGCTGGCGCCGGGCAGGTCCTTCAATTCCAGGGTGGCCCGCAGCATTTGATAAAGGGCGCGGTCTCCCAGGGTCTGCGTCACGGCGGGAAAGGCGGAATAATTGTCGACCACCCGGCGGTAATTGTTCAGGGCATTGGTGTAATACTTTTGTGCAAACAGCGCGTCGCCCATTTTGAAATACGCCATGGCCTGGTCTTCGGACAGCGGCAATAGTTTTACCGCGTTGCCAAAGTCATCGAGGCTTTCGGCGGCCCGGCCGGCGAGCCACCAGCACCAGCCGCGGTCCAGATAGGCCTTGCCGGCGAGCGGGCTGTTCGTGAGGGAGCTGCCCAGGAAACGATCGAAACGCGCCTGCGCCTCCATCAAATGGTTGGTCGCCGCCGGCTGGGCGATATAATCCTTCAGATGCAATTCACCGAGCGTCAGCAGCGCCACATCCGTCGCCGGCGAACCCGGAAATTGCGTGAGAAACCTGTCCAGCGACTGTTCGGCGTCGGAATATTGGCCCAGTGCGACCGCCAGTTCCGCCATTTTTAAAATCGCCTGACGGGCGCGGTCCACCGGCGCGTTCAGCGTGAGGATTTCCTGATAGGCGGCCAGGGCGGCAGACTTTTGCCCAAGCTGCTGCAACACGTTGGCGCGCAACAACACGCCTTCGGCCTGCCAGACATCGTTTTTTTCGGACCGGGCGATCTGGACCAGGTTGGTGGTGGCGGCCAGGGCGGCGTTGGTGTCACCGGCCCCCAGCCGGACCTGGTAGAGCAAATACGCCTGGTCCCAGTTCTGTTCCGGCTTGAGCGTTTGCGCATCCATGGATGTCAAAACCATCGCCGCACCGGAAAAATCCATCTGCTCAAATTTCGCCTTCGCCAGCATCAGACTTCCCCGCGCGACCAGCTCATTCGTCGCATCCGTCTGCACCGCGCGCTGGAAGACGCTGTTGGTCGGCTCCAGCAGGGCACTCACATGCGACCATTCCTCCAGTCGCGCATGCGCCGCCGCCGCCTCCACCACCGCCCGGAGCCGCAAACCCGATCCGGGGAAATCACGGGTCAGTGAAACGAAAGTTTCTGCCGCCGCCGGAAGCTTTCCGTCTTGAAACTGCGCTTCGCCTATCCAATAGACGTACTGGTCGGCCAGGTCCCCGGCCCGGGCCTTGTGCGCGGTGAGCAGCGCGATGGCTTCCGGCAGTTTTCCCTGCTGGTATTCCGCCTCCGCCTGCAACAACACCGCCTCGGCGACGCGGTCGGAAACCGGATATTTCTGGATGAACCGGGCGAACTCCGTCTCCGCGCGGTTCCACATGCTGTCCTGGAACGCGCTGACGGCGGCGGCATAGGCGCGGTCTTCCCGGCTGGTAGCGGCGGAAATGGGTCCGGCGCCAAAAATCAGCGCGGATAAAATCAACATCCATTGCCAACGAAACGCCATGCGTCCGAATCTAAACCACGTGGCCCAGGGACAAAAGCGTGAAATCAAGGCATCGCCGCATCGGTTGCGGCACCGGAACGGCCGGGAAATGGCCTGGTGGGGGGCCGGCCTTACTGCGCTTTTTCGGGATGGACCGCCGGCACGGTCATAATAAAGGTGGAACCTTCACCGGGTTTGCTCTTCGCGGTAATGTCGCCGCCATGATACAACGCAATCTTCTTCACGATGGCCAGCCCCATGCCGGTTCCTTCGTATTCATTCCGGGTGTGCAACCGCTGGAAGACGTTGAATATGCGGTCCAGATACTTCTCGTCAAAGCCGATGCAATTGTCGCTGACCGTCAACCGGCAAAGTTTCTTTTCGGGGGCGGCGGGATCGGGGATGAGTTGCGCCTCGACTTTCACGACGGGGGGTTCCTCGGGGCGGCGGAACTTGAGCGCGTTGCCGATCAAATTTTGCAGCAACTGGCGCATCTGCACCGGCTCCGCGTCAATGACCGGGAGCGATCCCAATTCGACGCGTCCCTTGACCATTTCGATCCGGCCTTCGAGATCTTCCATCACACCGCCGGCCACTTCGGCCAGGTTGACCGGCGCAAAAGGTTGGGCTTTGGTCGTAATGCGCGAAAAAGTCAGCAGGTCGGTGATCAGGGTCTGCATCCGCCCCGCCGCCTTCTGCATCCGATCCAGGTAATCCACCGATTCGGGGCCAAATTTATCAGCGTTCTTTTCCTTGAGCCGCTCGCCAAAGACCACGATTTTTCGCAGGGGTTCCTGCAAGTCGTGCGAAGCCACGTAGGCAAAATCCTGCAACTCGCGATTGCTGCGTTCGAGCTGGGTGGCGAAGCGCTGCAACTTTTCCTCGCTGTGGCGCAGCGCCTCCTCCGCCTGTTTCTGCTGCGTGATGTCCCGGTTGATGCCGACCAGGCCGACGACTTTTCCCGCCCGGTCCCGCAAGGGCACCTTGGTGGTGGACGTCCAGCCGGTTTCACCATTGGCCAGGACCTGTTTCTCGGTCTTGTTGATCAACGCCTCGCCGGTCCGGATGATCTTTTGCTCATCGTCGTAAAATTCCTGGGCCTGGTCCGGCCGCCGGAAATCGAAATCGGTTTTGCCGACCGCCTCTTCCGGGCTGGCCATGCCCATGCACCTGGCCAGCGCCCGGCTCATCTTGAGGATCCGGGAATGGGTGTCCTTGAAATAAATCCAGTCGGGAACGTTGTCCAGCATGGCCTGCAACAGCGTATCGGTGGTGGCCAGCGCCTCGTTGGACCGGCGCAGCGCCTCCTCCGCCTGCTTCTGCTGCGTGATATCCCGGTTGATGCCGACCAGGCCGACGATTTTCCCCTGCGCATCGCGCATCGGCGCTTTGGTGGTGGACGTCCAGCCGATTTCGCCATTGGCCAGGACCTGTTTCTCGGTCTTGTTGATCAACGCCTCGCCGGTCCGGATGATCTTTTGCTCGTCCTCAAAAAATTCCTTGGCCTGGTCCGGCTGGCGAAAATCGAAATCCGTTTTGCCGATGGCCGCTTCCGGGCTGGCCATGCCCATGCTCCGGGCGAGCGTCCGGCCCATCTTCAGGATTCGGGACTGGGTGTCCTTGAAATAAATCCAGTCAGGAACGTTGTCCAGCATGGCCTGCAACAATGTGTCGGCGCTGGCCAGCGCCTCGCTGGACCGGACCAGTTCGGCATTTTTGGCTGAAAGCGCCGCGACCTGTAGCTCCAATTCGGCCACCCGTTGTTCCAGTCCTTCGGGTGATGGGCGCCGTCCCATTTCGATTGGTTTCCCGTTCGAATTATCCGGTCCAACCCCGTTCTGCCCGTTTGGCCCGTGATGACTGGTCGTTTTCATGGGTAAATGCTGAGCCTGATAAAAAGCAGTTTAAATGCCATGAAACCGCTGCAGTGGAGCGGGTTTGGGCCGGATTTGGCCGCACAGCAACGCGGCTCCGCCCTCCGGAGCACGTGAGGGGTCGCCGGGAGACCGGATTATTTATTGAACCGGAAGTTGGTCACGTCGTAGTCCTGCATGACGTATTGCTTCGTTTCCAGCCGCATTTTGTTGGCCCGCTTGGCCTGCGTTTCGCCGCCCGCCGCGACCAGATCCGCAAAGCTGATGATTTCCGCGCGGATGAAACCCTTCTGGATATCCGTATGAATGGAGCCGCCGGCTTCCCAGGCAGTCAGTCCCTTCCGGATGGGCCAGGCGCGGTTTTCCTTGCCGCCAACGGTCAGGAAACAGATGTAGCCGCCTTCGCGGAACGCGCGCAGCAAAAGGGCGTCGGGATTTTCCAGGTCCGGCGGTTCGGCCACGACGATCGGTTTGGCGGTGAAAAAGTTGTGGGCGGCGACGGCCTGCAAATCTTCCGGCGCCAGGCCGGAGTTGAAGAGGAACTTTTCCTGTTCGAGGAGCGTCTTGATTTTTTCCAGGGCCTGGCGCTCGGCGGGCTGCGGGTCGCGGCCCAGGCGCGTCTCCACAAACTCCAGGTCCTTCAATATCACGTCCGCCCGGCCCTCCACCGATACCAGGAGGGCGTCGGCGTCAATCAATTGGTCCTCGCCGACCACGTCCACCTGGGCATGGGTTTTCTTGTCCGCCTCGACCAGTTTGTCCGCCTCGTCGAAGCGCGGGTCCTTGAGGTTGTGTTTGCCGGTCTTGATACCGGCCAGACCAAACAATGCGATTTTCATAAAAGCTGAACGGCCAATGGTTGCATAACGGATTCAAATACTATCTGATAAAACTTTCAGCGCAATGGATCGCTTTTTGCGCCATCGCCGCTACCTTGACCAGGATCAGCCAGCGGTTGTGCATCTCATTCGGCGAGGACGCGGCCCAGATACTGCCCGGTAAAACTCTCAGCACAGCGGGCCACGACTTCGGGCGGCCCCTGCGCCACGATGCGACCGCCGGCATCCCCGCCCTCCGGTCCGAGGTCAATGATCCAGTCCGCCGTTTTGATGACGTCGAGGTTATGCTCGATGACGACGAGGGTGTTGCCGGCGTTGCGCAACTTGAAGAGCACTTCCAGCAGCTTGGCCACGTCGTGGAAATGCAGACCGGTGGTCGGCTCGTCCAGGATGTAAAAGGTGCGCCCGGTGGCCTTGCGGCTCAACTCGGCCGCCAGCTTCACGCGCTGCGCCTCGCCGCCGCTCAACGTCGTCGCCGCCTGGCCCAGGCCGATGTAGCCGAGGCCGACCTCGGCCAGCGTCAGCAACGGGTCGTAAATCTGCGGCACGGCGCGGAAAAAGGTCACCGCCTCGTCCACGGTCATGGCCAGCACCTCGGCGATATTCTTGCCCTTGTAGGTGATTTCCAGCGTCTCGCGGTTGTATCGCCGGCCGGCGCAGACCTCGCAGGTGACGTAAACCGGCGGCAGGAAATTCATTTCAATCTTCAGCAGGCCATCGCCCTCGCATTTTTCACAGCGGCCGCCCTTGACGTTGAAGCTGAACCGTCCGGGCGCGTAGCCCCGGATTTTCGCCGTCGGCAGCCGGGCGAACAGATCGCGGATGTGATTGAACATGCCGGTGTAGGTGGCCGGGTTCGAACGCGGCGTGCGCCCGATCGGCGCCTGGTCAATCACGATGACTTTGTCGATCACCTCAAAGCCTTTCAACGCGCGGTGGGCCCCGGGTATTTCCTTGGAGCCGTAAAAGTTGCGGAAGAGAGCGCGGCGCAAAATATCGTCCACCAGCGTGCTCTTGCCGGAACCGCTCACGCCGGTGACACAGGTGAACGTGCCCAGCGGAATCCGCACGTCGATGTTGCGCAGGTTGTTTTCCTGCGCCCCGAGCACCTCAAGCCAGTTGTGGTCTTTCGCCGGCACCAGCCGCTTTTTCGGGATGGGGATCGCCAGTTCACCGCGCAGGTACTGCGCCGTGAGGGAATGCCGGCTTTGCAAAAGTTCCGGCAACGGGCCCGCCGCCACCAGTTCGCCCCCGTGAACCCCCGCGCCCGGGCCCAGGTCGACGATGTAATCCGCGCTGCGGATCGTGTCCGCGTCGTGCTCGACCACGAGCACGGTGTTGCCGAGGTCGCGCAGGCCCTTGAGCGTGGCCAGCAGACGGTCGTTGTCGCGCTGGTGGAGGCCGATACTCGGCTCATCCAGGATGTAAAGCACGCCGACGAGCCCCGCGCCGATCTGGGTGGCCAGCCGGATGCGCTGCGCCTCGCCGCCGCTCAAGGTGCTGCTCTCGCGGTTGAGGGTAAGGTAGCCGAGACCCACGTTTTTCAGGAAGCCGAGGCGGGCGCGGATTTCCTTGATGACCTCGTGCGCGATTTTCTCCTCGAATTCGGTGAGTTTGAGCCCGGCGAAAAACTCATCGGCCTTTTCGACCGACAGCGCACAGACGTCCATGATGGACAGGCCGGGGACTTTAGGAGTTTTCAGTTTTCGGTTTTCAGTTTTCAGTTTTTCCGGATGAACACCTGAAACTTGAAACTGGGAACCCGCGTCATTGCCGAGGGTCACCGCCAAAATTTCCGGTTTCAGGCGTTTGCCCTTGCAGACGTCGCAAAACTGCGGGCTCATGTAAGGTTTGATGCGGTTGCGGACGAACTCGCTTTCACTGTCGATGAACATCCGTTCCAGATTGGGCAGCACGCCCTCGAACGGGCGGCTGATGGTGCTCATTTTGCCCGCGCGCCAGAAGTTGAAATCCACCGCGGTTTCGCCCGAACCGTGCAGCAAAACCTTTTTGAAATCGTCCGGCAGGCTTTTCCAGGGGGTTTCCAGGCTGACGTTGAAGTGCGCCGCGATCGACCGCAGCATGGCCTTGTAATAAATGTTCATCCGCTTGCCCGCCCGGCGCCAGGGCTGGACGGCGCCGTCTTCCAACGATTTTTCCGGGTCGGGCACCACCAGGGCCTCGTCGAAAATCATTTTCTGGCCGAGGCCGTGGCAGACGGGGCAGGCGCCATTGGGCGCGTTGAAAGAAAAATGTTTCGGCGTGGGCGGATCATAACTCTTGCCCGTGGCCGGGCTGCACATCTTGTTCGAATGCAGGGTTTCAATCCATTCGTCGTTGGTAGGGCGTGTCACTCCGCGCGCGCCGACATTTGTTTTGGCGGCGGCGGGCTGCGGAGAGCCCGCCCTGCCTTCCGGCGCCTGGTGCAGCGTGAACATCACGCCTTCGCCCCAGCGCAACGCAGTTTCAACCGAATCCCCCAGCCGCACGCGATTCTTGCCGTCCATCACCAGCCGGTCCACCACCGCCTCGATGGTGTGAAATTTCTTTTTGTCGAGCTTGATGCGCTCGGCCGTCTCGCCGAGTTCCACCAGCTGGCCGTCCACGCGGGCGCGGACGAAGCCCTCGCGCCCGAGGCGTTCGATGACGTCGCGGAACTCGCCTTTCTGGCGGCGGATGACGGGCGCGAGCAGCATGACGCGGGTCTTGGGCGGCAGCGCGAGGATTTTATCCACGATATCGCTGGTGGTCTGGGAGACGATGGGGACGCCGGTATCCGGGCAATGGGGCTTGCCGATGTGGGCGTACAGCAGGCGGAGGTAATCGTAAATTTCGGTGGTGGTGGCGATGATGGAGCGCGGGCTGGAGCCGGAGCTGCGCTGTTCGATGGCGATGGCGGGCGAGAGGCCCTCGATGAAGTCCACCTCCGGTTTCTGCATCTGGTCAAGGAACTGGCGGGCGTAGGCGGAGAGGCTTTCGACGTATTTGCGCTGGCCCTCGGCGTAGATGGTGTCGAACGCGAGCGACGATTTGCCGCTCCCGCTCAGGCCGGTGATGACGACCAGCTTGTCGCGCGGGATGTTCAGCGTGAGGTTTTTCAGATTATGCTCACGGGCCCCGCCAATCCGGATGAATTCCTTGCTCATGGCTGCGAATTTTTCATTCCAATCAACCGGCAAGCATATGCCAGATTGCGACGAAAGCAAAGAGGGATGTGGGGGCGGCAGGGCTCGTCGCCCAACGAACCGTCCGGGCGCTTTCAGTTTCAGCGGCGCTCCAGGGCGAGCGCGCCCTACCAAAATCTACAGCCTTGACGACAACGGGTTCTCTGTATCACGGCGAGCGGAGGCGATAGAAACGGGCGGGATAATTCGTCCACTGCGGATCGCTGAAATAGGACGCATCGTCGGTAAGAGTATTGGTTCCCACTGGCAACCAGGCAGGATTGGCCAGATTCGTAGCGGCTTCCACCACGACGATCCTGCCGCTGGCCCAGTTGAAATTGAACCCGAATTGGTTTGTTTGCACTCCAAAGGCGGCATCGCTGGTCTGAACTTGCGGAAGCCACAGCACTTGCGTTGCACCCGTATCGGCCAAGAACACATCCCAGCCGGACGTGCCCGGCAAATAATACACCGTGGGATTGGCCCCGGTAAACGGATCGGAGCCGCCGGTGTCAGGGGCATTCCCCAGGAAATAGACTTGCGCCAGCGCGCCGCAGGAAAGGAAGGCGTCCCATTCCATGCTGGTGACGCTGCCGGGAACCGTGACATTGGTCAGGTGGTTACAGAAAGAAAACGCATAATCCAGGATATTGGTGACCCCGTCGGGGATCGTGTAACTTCCACCCAGGCCGGCCGGAAAGGTCACGAGCGTGGTTTTATTCTTGTCGAACAAAACACCATTCACGCTGCTGAAAGCGGGATTGTTTGCATCCACCGTGATCGCCGTCAGGCTGATGCAGTATTGAAACACTTCGGCTCCGATATCGGTGACGTTGCTGGAAATGTTGACGCTGCTCAGATGAGTGCAGGCTTCGAACGCTTCGATTCCGATATGGGTGACGCTGTCGGGAACCGTATAACTGCCGCCCAGGCCGGCGGGAAATTGAATCAGCCGGGTCTGGTCTTGATTGAACAAAACCCCGTTGATACTGCTGTAAAATGAACTGGCCGGATCCACATTGATGGCTGTCAGGCTGCGGCAGTTGTCAAACGTCCAGAGGCCGATGGCAGTGACCGAGGCTGGAACCGTGACAATGGTCAGATTGTAGCAACCCTGGAACGCAAAGTCACCGATGTTCGTAACGGTGTTGGGAATGACAACGCCCGCCACGTTGAAGTTATTTTGAAAGGCTCCGGCCGCAATGCTGGTGACGGGCAGCCCATTGGTCAGGCTCGGAATGGTGACCAGTCCGCGCGGGCCGGAATAACCCGTGATCGTAATTGAGCCATTATTGGTCGTAAATGTGAGTTGCGAATTGATCGGGACAGTCGCAGTCCAGATGCCGCCGGCCGCCACCGCGACCAATTTGTTTCCATCCGCCGAACTCGCGACGGAGGTCCAACTGTTACCCGGAACGACATTCAGGTTCCAACTGATGCCTGAATCGGCCGAGGTATAGATGCTGCCGTTGCCCGCCGCGACAAGTTTTGTTCCATCGGCCGAGGACGCCACCGAAGTCCAATTCATGCCCGGAACGGCCCGGGCGATCCAACTGGCCCCCGAATCGATTGATATATAGACGCCTCCGCCGGCGACGGCCGCTACCAGCTTCGTGCCATCGGCGGAAGCGGCCACTGAACTCCACCAATGATTTGGCGCATTGGCCG
>Ga0265338_10005659_pt1 | contig 16212 bp, 1 predicted proteins | sample 42126metaG_FD_193579 | JGI IMG/M metagenome (GOLD analysis project Ga0265338, IMG submission 193579) | Rhizosphere microbial communities from Carex aquatilis grown in University of Washington, Seatle, WA, United States - 4-21-26 metaG | ecosystem: Host-associated > Plants > Roots > Rhizosphere >... | reverse complement strand
AAGGAGGGCGTGAAGCCGCGCGCCGGCCGCGACCTCTCCGCGCTCGACAGCATCGGCTCGACCGGCTCGCCGCTCGCGCCTGAGGGCTTCGACTGGGTGCGGGACGAGTTCGGGGAGGACGTCTGGCTCTTCTCCACCTCCGGCGGCACCGACGTCTGCACCGCGTTCGTCGGCGGCGTGCCGACGCTGCCGGTCTACCGCGGCGAGCTGCAGGCGCGCGCGCTCGGCGCGAAGGTCGAGTCGTGGAGCGAGGACGGCAAGCCGCTCGTCGGCGAGGTGGGGGAGCTCGTGATCACCGAGCCGATGCCGTCGATGCCGATCTACCTCTGGAACGACCCCGACGGCTCGCGCTACCGCGACAGCTACTTCTCGATGTGGCCGGGCGTCTGGCGCCACGGCGACTGGATCGAGATCACCGAGCGCGGCACCGCGATCATCAGCGGCCGCTCCGACGCGACGATCAACCGCGGCGGCGTCCGCATGGGGACGAGCGAGCTCTACCGGAGCGTGCTCGCGCTCGACGCCGTCGTCGACGCGCTCGTCGTCGACATCCCGCAGCAGGACGGCTCGTCGCGGATGACGATCTTCGTCGTGCTCCGCGACGGCGCCGAGCTGGACGACGAGCTCGCGGCAACGGTGAAGCGCCGCATCCGCGAGGACTGCTCGCCGCGCCACGTCCCCGACGAGGTCGTCCAGGTGCCGGAGGTGCCGCGCACGCTCAGCGGGAAGCTCCTCGAGGTGCCGGTGAAGCGGATCCTGATGGGCGCGCCTGCGGATCGGGTCGCGAGCCGCGACTCGCTCGCCAACCCGCAGGCGCTCGCGTTCTTCGAGGAGCTCGCTACCCGAGCTCGGTGAGCGCTTCCTCCGGCGCGTCGCCGCCGATGAAGAGCGCGCGCTTCGTCCACGCCGGCATCCACCAGTTCGCGTCGCCGAGCAGGCGCATCAGCGCCGGCACGAGCAGCGCACGGATCACCGTCGCGTCGAAGATGATCCCGGCGGCGAGGCCGATCGCGAACTCCTTGATCTCGAAGCCCGGGCTCGACGAGAGGACGACGAACGCGAACATCAGGATCAGCGCCGCGCTCGTCACGAGCTTCCCGGTGCGGGCCAGGCCGAGCTCGATCGCGCGCTCGGTCGAGCCCGTCTCGTCGTACGCCTCCCGCATGCGCGTGAGCATGAAGACCTCGTAGTCCATCGAGAGGCCGAACAGGAAGGCAAAGATCATCAGCGGGATCCAGGCGACGATCGCCCCGGTCGCCGTGATGTTCCAGAGGGACGAGCCGTGGCCCTGCTGGAAGACGAGGACCACGATCCCGAAGGCGCCTCCGAGCGAGACGAGGTTCAGCACCGCCGCCTTGATCGGCAGGACGATCGAGCGGAACGCCCGCGCCAGCAGCAGCAGCGTGAACAGGAGCACGAAGCCGAGGACGTACGGGAAGTTGCCGTAGACCGCGTGGACGAAGTCGCGGTCGACCGCGGGCGGGCCGCCGAGCGTGCCGTCGGTGCCGCGCAGGACCGCGTTCGTCCGGTCGATCACGCCCTGGATCGCGGGTGCGGCGCCGTCGATCGCCGGGAACGCCTCGACGAGCGAGTCCTGGCCGCTGCGCCACGCGGCGGGTGCGGTCGCACCGACGATCCCGGAGACGTGCTGCTCCTTCGCGGCGATCGCCTGCGCGGCGCCACCATGCTCGACGAGCGTCACGAACGGCTTCATCACCCCGGGCGAGATGCCGGCGTCGGCGAGCATCTGCCGGCCCGCGATCGCCGTGCCGGCGCCGGGGAAGTTCTTCAGCTGCGACTCGTTCGGGTTCAGCTGGATGCCGAACACGACGAGCGCCACCACGATGGCCGCGCCGGCGGTGGCGACCGCCCACGGCCGGCGCAGGACGAAGCGCGCCCAGCGGCCCCAGGCGCCGTCCTCCGGATGGCCGCGGTCGACGAACCGCTTCGGCAGCACGCGGACGCTGTTGATCCGCGTGCCGAGCACGGCGAGCATCGCCGGCAGGAGCGTGATCGCCGCGAGCACCGAGACGGCCGGGATCAGCATCCCGCCGATGCCCATCGAGCGGATGAACGGCAGCGGCAGGAGGATCATCGAGAGCAGGCCGACCGCCACCGTCGAGCCGGAGACGATCACCGAGCGGCCCGCGTGCGTCATCGTCTCGACGAGCGCGGTCTCGACGTCCTCGCCCTCGCGCAGCTCGTCGCGGAAGCGGAAGATCATCAGCAGCGCGTAGTCGATCGCCACGCCGAGGCCGACGAGCGCGATCAGGAACTGGACGATGATCGAGACGTTCGTGATGTAGGTCAGCACCCAGACGAGCGTGTAGGTGTTGAGGATCGCGGCGATCGCGACCGCGATCGGCATCAGGATCGCGGGCAGCGTCCCGAAGACGAAGAGCAGGATCACGATCGCGCCGAGCCCGCCGACCAGGGCCTCGAGGAGCACGCTGCTGCTGCCGGAGGTGCCGTTCGTGCTCGCCTCTTCGAGCGGGTCGTGGCCGGTGACCTCGACCTGGATCCCTGCGGGAAGCCCTCGTGCGGCGGCGGCGCGCATCGCGTCGGCTCCACTCTTCGTGTCGAACTTGGCGATCCCGGCCGGGTAGATCTCCTCGAAGGTCGTGTGCCGGTCCTGCGAGACGTACATCGGCGAGTGCGTCGAGAAGAAGGAGCTCGTGCGCGCGCCGGGCATCGTCGCCGCAGCGCGCTGCATCGCGGCGGCGATCGCCGCGCTCTTCGTCGCGTCCCCGCTCGTGTGGAAGACGACCACGTTGGGCGGCCGGACGCCGGTGCCGAACTGCTTCAGCGTCCGCTGGTTCGCCTCGTAGGCCGACTTGCCGGGAATCGAGAAGCTCTGGTACCAGCGCTTCGAGACCTGCCCTGCGGCGAAGCCGCCGAAGAGCGTGAGGACGATCCAGGCCGCGATCACCTTCCAGCGGTGACGCGCGACGACATGCGCGAGACGGGCAAGCACGATTGCGACTCCTTCCGAGTGAGCTGTCTACGGTAGACGCGTGGGGCTGTCACAGGTCGGACGACCTGCGTGGCCCGAACTCATCGGCGCTACTTGACCGTGCGGGAGTACGCGCCGCCGTAGCCGTGCGCGCGGGCGTTCGCGGCCGCGGCCTGGGCCTCGGCGAGCGTCGAGTAGACGCCGGAGAAGACGACGTAGTAGCCCGGCGTGAGCGAGCTGTACTTGCTCGAGTCGAGCGTGCCGACCTGCGACAGGCCCTTGGCGATCGCGGCCTTCGCGTACGCGGTCGCGGAGGCCTGGCCGGCGCTGACCGGGATCGACTGCAGGACGACCGTGAAGCCGGTCTTCCCGGTCGGCCACGCGATCGGCGTGCCGGTCGGCGTCGGAGTCGGAGTCGGAGTCGGATTCGGGGTCGGCTTCGGCGGCGTGACGACCGGCGGCTTCGTCGGCTTCGGAGTCGGCGTGGGCGTCGGCTTCGGCGCAGGCTTGACGTTGACCGGCTTCGCGGAGAGCGCGGCCGCGAGCGCGGCGGCGACTGCGCGCGAGCCCGCGCGGGACGAGACCGGGATCAGGCCGAGCGACTTCGCGTACACGGCCGCGGCGGTGTTCGTCGTCACGGCGACGATCGGCGTCTCGGGCAGCACCTGATGGACGCCGCCGAGGAGCGCGAACGCCGCGGCGCTGTTCGCGTAGGCGACCAGCGCGGAGTCGGCGTTCGGGTGGTGAGGATCGGCGGCGTCGTAGGTCGACGTGGCGGCGACGCGGTTGACCGCGTAGAGCGGCGAGATCGCGCGCGTCAGCGAGGCGGCGGTCGTCTCCGTGAAGCCGTTGACGATCCCGACGCGGAACGGCTTGCGCAGTCCGCCGAGCCGGCTCGCGGGCGGCTGGGCGAGGACGCGGATCGCGACGATCCCGTCGACGCTCTTGGGCACCGCCGTCAGTGAGGCGGCGTCCGCGTGCACGTGCAGGACGTAGACGCCGGCCGTCTTGATCGCCGCGAGCGAGATGCGCGTGTTCGTCCCGCCGGCGTTGCGGCCCTTCGGGTGCGTCGTCGAGCCCACGACCATGTGACCGTAGTGCGTGAACCACGTCGTCACCCGCGCCTGCGTCGTCAGCGAGACGCGCGCGACCATCGCGCCCGTGCCGTGCAGCCAGACGCGCCGCGGGCTGACGATCTGCAGCGTCAGCGGCGTCGGCGTCGCCGCCATGACGAGGGCGTAGTAGGTCAGGTGCCGCGTGAGCACGTGCAGGGTGCCGCCCGAATCGCGGAACCAGCCGTCCTGCTGCCCGGCCGGCAGGAAGAGCGCGGCCAGCGGCGGGATCGTCCGGAAGGTCCCGCCGTCCTGTGACGTGACCGGCTGCGCGTCCGCCGGTGCGTTCGCGAACTGGACGTCCGCGACTGCGCCGAGCGTCGTGACCGCCTGGCCGGTGCTGGCGACGAACGCCTTCACGCTGACGACGATCGAGTCCGGCGGCAGGGACGGGAACGACGCGGCGTCCATCGGCACGACCTGGACGACGACCGGCGCAACGAAGGTCTCGGCGGGCCACGAGAAGGTGACCGACCTGTCGGACGTGACGGCCGCGTCCGCGAGCTGCGGCGTCGCGTTCTTCTGCACCGGCGGCGGCGGCGTCGTCGACGGCGGCGCGCCCGGCGCCGGCGGGATGTAGACCGTGAAGTGGCTGACCCACGAGGTCGTGCCGCTCGAGTTGCTCATCGTCCCGGTGACCGTGTAGAGGCCCTGGGTCGAGGCAGCGATGTTCCAGACGGCGGTCGTGCCCGTGACGGAGGTGAGCGTGGCAGTGGCGCCGATCGGGTCGGTGACCTGCGCGGCCCAGGTGACGGTCGTGTTCGCGGTCGCGCTGAACTGCGCGAGCGAGTCGAGCGTCGATCCGTCGGCCGGCGAGCTGCTCACGAGCGCAGGCGTCGGCGCAGCCGGCGGCGGAGGCGGAGGCGTCGGCGTCGTGGTGGTCGTGGTGGTGGTCGTCGTCGGCGGGGCCGGAGGCGCAGGCGGCGCGGGCGTCTGGTTGACGACGCTCCGCGTGAAGCCGAGCACGTGGTTCGGCGGCGAGGCGAGCGCCGACGAGTCGGTCAGCGGGCTCGCGCCCGGCGTGTACGTGACGGCGACGGTGTCGCCGTTGATGATCTGAGTGGAGAGCCCCAGCGTCACCGTGCTGCCGCTGACCGTGACGGACGAGACGCCGTCGTTGATGTTGCTCTTCGAGACGATGAAGTCCCCAGGCACCGGCGAGCCGGTGACGCCCTCCGAGAAGGTGATCGTGAGCGTGCCCGCGTTCGCGGTCGCGCACGTCGGGCACACGGTCGGGGCGACGGTGTCCTGCGTCGTGTTCGTGACGGCGGTGGCCGGGATGCTCGCGGCTTCGTTCTCGGTCGGGGTCGCGACGTCGCGCAGGTTCTGCGGGTCGTTGGCCGCGCCCGGCTTCGTGTAGGCGACCGTGACCGCCTGGCTGTCGTTCGGGCCCGGGCTCGCGAGCGTGAGGACGACGGTCGAGCCGGAGATCCCGATCCCGGTCGGCGTCGGCTGCGAGATCCCGTTGTACATCACCGTGAACGCACTGGCCGGCGTCGTCGCGCCGGAGTCGAGCGTCTCGCTGAAGCTCAGCGTCAGCGTCGTGCCGGAGGAGTTCGTCGAGGCGGCGACGAGCGTCGGCGGCGTCGTGTCCGAGGTCTTCGCGACGTTCGAGCTGTTGAACAGCGTCGGGTTGCCGACGTTGTCGGTCGAGGTCGCCTTGTACATGTAGCAGTGGCCTGCCAGGACGCTGTCGTCGTCGCCGCCGGCGTTCGTCGGGTTGGTCAGCGTGACCGGGGCGTAGCTCGTCCAGGTCGCGTTGTCGCAGGTCGAGCCGGTCAGCGTCGTCTGGCTGCGCTGAACCTGGAGCGGGGCGGAGCTCACGCCGGACCCCGCGTCGCTGAGGCCGATGACACTGATCGGCACGGTCAGGCCGGACGTGAAGCCGTCCGCGTAGAAGCCGGTCGGGTTGGACGACGACGGTCCCGTCGTGTCGGAGGCGACGACGAGGTTGTCGGTCGACCCGTCGTTCGGGGTGCGCGTCACCTGGACGTTGGAGTTGATGCCGCCGCCCGAGCTCCACGTGTACGCCGGGGACGAGACGAACGGCGAAGCGTTCGTGTTGATCGGCGTCGTGTTGAACGGCGCCGAGGCCTGGTAGTGGACGCTGGTGACGCCGTTCGCGCCCGTCGCGTTGAGCTGGAGGCTGAAGCTGCCGGCGGCGGTCCCGAGCCAGAGGGTCGGATCGGGCGACGTCGAGGTGTCGAAGTACGTGTTCGCGCTCGCGCTGGCGAGGGCGAGCGGCGTGCCGGCGGTGATCTTCGCGACCGACGGCGAGGTGTAGGTGCTCTGGATGCCGGCGTTGTTCGTGACGACGAGCTCGTACTCGAAGCAGGAGCCGGCGAAGACCGAGCCGTCGTCGTACGGGCTGCTGGTCAGCGTCGCGCCCTGGTCGGAGAAGGAGGTGAACGAGCCGCAGGTGCTGCCGGTCAGCGTCGCGCTCGCGCGCCAGAGGGCGACGCTCGCGATCCCGGAGCCGCTGTCGGTGCCCTGGCTCCACGTGATCGGGAGGGAGCTGACGCTCGTCAGGCCGTCGGTGTAGGAGATCGAGCCGCTGACCGGCGCGCTCGCGTCGACGAGGACGATGTGCGTGACGGTCGCGCTGTTGCCGACGCGGTCGGTGCCGGTGAGCGTGAACTGGTAGCAGCCCTCGCCCGGAACCGTCGCGCTCGCGGTCGAGCCGGCGTAGCTGACGGTCGTGCTGCCGGAGTAGCCGCTCGCCGGGCAGACGCCGGGGCTCGACGGGCTCTGTGCGGCGCTGCGCGTGAGCGGGTTGACGCCGGCCGGCATCCCGGAGCCGCCGTCGGTGTACTGCGTGATGCTCGTGACGGAGAAGGTGGTCGAGTTCGAGATCGAGCCGAGCGTGAACGCGCCGCCGCTGGGCGCGGTCGAGTCCGCGGTCGCCGTGAAGCTGCCGTTGTTGTTGCTGCCGCCGGCGTTGTTGTTGACCAGGATCGTCTGCGAGCCCGTGCTCGTCGAGCTGTTGCCGAAGGTGTAGGTCTCCTGGTTGACGTTCTGGCTCGCGCCGAAGTTGTTGCCGGCGAGCGTCGGGAACGTGTAGCCGCCGCTGCCGCTGACGATGCCGGAGTCGGGATCCGTCGCGCCGGTGGCGCTGACCGTGAACTGGCCGTTGGCGTTCGGGCGGAAGAAGATCGTCGTCGCGTTCGGGAGGTAGGCGTAGGTGCCGTTACCCGGGCTGGTGACCGTGACCGTCGGGTTGGTCGGCGTCGACGTGTCCACCTTGACGACCGTGGTGATCGTCGAGACGTTGCCGACGTTGTCGGTGCCCTTGAGGGTGAACCGGTAGCAGTTCGTGCTGGCGGGCTGCGACGTCGTACCGACGATCGGCGCCGACTCGCTGCCGTACGTCCCGCAGTTCCCGTTCGAGAGCTGCGCGCTCGCGACGGTGAGCGTCGAGGAGGCGAGACCGGAGCCGCCGTCCGTGTAGTCGACACGGCTGTTGATCGTGATCGGGGTGGTCGTGAACCAGCTGCTGCTCGTCCCGGTCCCGTCCGCGGCCGTGCCGTTGACGGTCACTGCGCCGCCGGACGGAGCCGTCGAGTCGGGCGTGAGCGTGAACGGCGCGTCGGCCGAGTTGACGGCGGCGCCGTTCGTGGAGTGGGTCGCGAAGCTCCCGCTGCCGCTGCTCGACCCGTTGAAGGTGACCGCGTCCTGGTTGCCGGTCTGCACGACGCTCGCGAAGCCGGAGAGCGCCGAGAAGGCGTAGCTCGCGATCCCGGTCTCCGGGTCGGAGGAGCCGTTGGCGTTGACCGTGAACGTGCCGCCCGCGCTCGGCCGGTAGAAGAGCGTTCCGGCACCGTTGTCGTGGGTGTTGCCGGACGAGAGGCCGGTGAACGAGACGGTCGGCGTGACCGGCGCGGTCGTATCGACCTTGACCGTGGTCGAGATCGAGACGGTGTTGCCGACGTTGTCGATGCCGGTGAGCGTGAACAGGTAGCAGGTCGCATTCGAGACGCTGTAGGTCGTCGTGGCGGTGGCGATCGAGCCGTCGTCGGTGAAGCTCCCGCAGGCGTTGCCGGAGAGCGTCGCGTGCTGGACGTCGAGCACCGAGGAGGCGAGACCCGAGCCGGCATCCGTGTAGTCGGCGGCGGCGAGGGTGATCGAGGTGCCGCTCGTCTTGTAGCTCGAGGTCGTGCCGGACTGGTCGGCGGTCGTCCCGTTCGCGATCAGCGAGCCGCCGCTCGGCGCGGTGTCGTCGCGGACGAAGGTGATCGTCTGCGTCGAGGTGTTCGCGCCGTGGGCAACGGGCGTGTCGCTGACGGTGACCGTCTTCGCGCCCGGCGCCGTCGTCGCGCTGCTGTTGAAGCTGTACGCCGAGGTCTCGCTCGCGGGCGAGCCGCTGGACGGCGTGCCGCCCGTGCCGGTGAAGCCGGTCGTGCCGGAGAGATCCGGGAAGCTGAAGTTCATCGGCGGGCTCGAGTCGGTCGCGTCAGCCTGGAACGTGAAGCTGCCGCCGCTGATCGAGCGGTAGTAGAGCTTCCAGGCGTCGGTGCCGTTCGCGGCCAGGTACGCGTGCGAGGAGCTCGCCAGCGAGAACGTGACGTCCGGCGGCGTGATGTCGATCTGGTAGGCGAACGTGATCGTCTGGACCGACTCGACGTTGCCGACGTTGTCGGTCGCCGTCGCGGTGAGCGTGTACTGGTGCTGGGCGGTCAGCTTCGTGTCGGCCAGCGGATACGTCCAGTTCGCGCCGTTGAGCGTGGCGGCGAGGTTGAACGAGCCGGTCTGGTCGAAGGTGGAGCCGCCGTAGTAGTTGCCGGTGCCATCCCGCAGCGTCAGCGTCACGCTCGCGGCGCCGGCGCCTGCGCCGTCGCTCACGGTGCCGCAGATCACCGAGGTCGGGTTGCCGCTGCAGTTCCCGCTCGGCCCGTTGTCCCAAGCGCTCGCGTCCGCGTAGCTGCCCTGATCGGCCGGGAACTGGACGCTCGTGGTCGGCGCGGCGTTGTCCGCGATCACCGTCAGCGTCGAATCGCTCGCGGTCAGCGGCGCGGTCGTGCCGTCCTGGACGCCGTTGGCGGCGCTGACCGTGACCGCGTTCGGCGACGTCAGCGGCGTCGTCGATCCGTCGTAGTGGTAGGTCTGGGAGTCGTAGTTCGGTGCGCCGTTCGCCGAGCCGGCGTTCGAGCCCGTCGAGAAGATGGCCGGGAAAGTGACCGACTGGATCCCGCTCTGCGCATCGCTCGCGTTCGCGTGCAGCGTGAAGGTGCCGGGGTTGGCGGTTGCCTTGACGTAGAGCCGCTTCGCGCCCGCGTCGTAGTAGGCCGTCGAGCCGAGGCCGGTCGGCGACGTCCACGCGACGCTCGGCGCGCTGTTGTCGACCGTGACCGTGACGACCGCCGACGTGGCCTGGTTGCCGACCTCGTCCGTCGCGACCGCAGCGAGCCGCACCGACGTGCCGTCCGCGATCCCGGTGTTGTCCCACGCGAGCGAGTAGATGCCGAGGCTCGGCGTCGTCTGGGTCGCGCCGATCTGGATGTTCGGCGTGCACGTGCCGCCGCTCGTGCAGTAGTAGAACGCCACGGACGCGACGCCCGAGCCGCCGTCGCTCGGCTGCAGGGTCAGCGTCGTTCCGGTCGAGACGTCGTGCGTATCGAGGTTGCCGTTGTTCAGCGCGCCGGTCGTCGGGGTGGTGCCGTCGGCCTTGACGTCGATCGTCGTGCTGGCGGTGTTCGCGCTCGGGATCGTGACGCCGTTCGAGGCGGTGATCGTCTGGCCGGTGTGATCGGTGACGCCGTTGCTCCAGCTGTAGGTGTTCGACTGGTAGTTCGAGCCGCCGGTGTTCGTCCCGTTGTGGCCGCTCGTGCCGAGCAGCGCCGGGAAGGCGACCGAGGCGACGCCGGACTGCGCGTCCGCGGCGCTCGCGTTCAGCTTGAAGCTGCCGGAGCCGTTCGCGTTCAGCCACAGCGTCTGGGCGCCGTCGAACCAGGCGCTACCGGAGAGGATCGTCGGCGCGACGAGGTTGATCGTCGGCGCGGACGTGTCGAGCTTGAGCGCCTGCGGCGAGCCGAACGACGACGAGGTGTTGTTCGAGTCGGTCGACTTGGCCTGCCAGTAGTAGGTGCCGTCGCTCGTCAGCCGTCCGGCCGGGATCGCGGCGCTGCCGTTGTTGTGGTTCGCGACTCCGCTCGAGGAGCTGAAGGTCGCGCCGATCGGGCTGTTGCAGGCCGCGTCGGAGCAGACCTGGAAGACGATCGTCCCGGTGTCGTTCGCGTCCGGATCGCTGAACGTCGCGGTCAGCGTCGGCTGCGTCGTCGAGGTGAACGCGCCCGCGGCGGGGGAGACGAGAGTCGGCGTGGACGGCGCCGTGTCGGTCGTGTTGTTCGTGATGCCCGTGCTCAGCGTCGCGGTGATCGCCGGGTTGCCGGTCGGCGTCGCGCTGTCGCGCACCTGCGGGTCGGCGCCCGGCGTCGTGTAGCTGACGGTGAGCGTGTCGAGGTGGTGGACCGAGCTCGCGAGCGAGAATTGCGTCTTGTTCGCGGCCGGGTAGCTGACGCTGCCGGTGCCGGCGATTCCGCCTGCGCCGTTCGGGTTCACCGAGAAGTCGGAGCCGGCGACGGCCTGGCTCTGGTCGAGGTTCTCCGACCAGGTGACGGTGACCGTCTGGTCGTCAGCGCCGACGGTCGCGGCGGTCATCGTCGGCGCCGTCGTGTCGACGGTGAAGCTGCGGATCGCGCTGAAGCTCGACGAGGTGGCCGAGGAGTCGACGTTCTTCGCGCGCCAGTACCAGGTGCCGTCGGCAAGCGTGGAGACCGTCGCCGAGCCGGGGGCGCCGACTGCGAGGTTCGTGCTCGTCGAGTCGAGCGTCTGGACGACGGTGTTGCACGAGCTGTCGGAGCAGACCTGGAACGTGACCTTGCCGGTGTCCTGCGTGTCCGGGTCGGAGAAGGTCGCGCTCAGCGTCGGCGTCGCCGTGTTCAGGTGCGCGGCGTCGGCGGGGGAGCCGAGGCTGGGCGTGCTCGGCGCGACGTTCGTCGTGTTGTTCGTGATGTTCGAGCTGAGCGTCGCGCCCGCGGCCGCGTTGCCGGGCGTGAGCGCGGTGTCGCGCACGAGCGCGCCGGCGCCCGGCTGCGTGTACGTGACCGACAGTGCGTCGAGGTGGCGGACGGCGCTCGCGAGCGAGAACCGGATCTGGTTCGCGGCCGGGTAGGTGACGGTGCCGGTGCCGGCGATCGCGGAGCCGCCGTTCGGCGTGACCGAGAAGGCGGAGCCGGCGACGCCCTGGCTCTGGTCGAGGTTCTCCGACCAGGTGACGGTCACCGTCTGGCCGTCGGCGGCGACGGTCGCGGCGGTCATCGTCGGCGCGGTCGTGTCGTAGGTGAAGCTGACGGAGGCTGCGGCCGCGTCGACGTTGCCGAGGTTGTCGGTCGTCTCCACCGTGACGTGGTAGGTGTGGCCGGTCGTGAGCAGCGAGCCGTTGAGCGAGAAGCTCCAGCTCGTCGTCCCGGAGGCGGCGAGGAAGGTCTGGCCTGCGTTGAAGCCGCTGCCGTCGAAGTAGTTGCCGGAGCCGTCCTGGATCGCGACCTTGACGTCGTGCACGCCCGCGCCGCTCGCGTCGCTCGCGGTGCCGGTCAGCGAGCCCGTCCAGCCGTTCGCGTTGTAGGCCGCGGCGGCCGCCGGGAAGGAGATCGAGGCGGTCGGCGGGGTCGCGTCGTCGACGAGCGAGAAGCTCTTCGTCGCGGACGGGTTGCCGGCCGCGTCGGTCGTGAAGACGTCGACGCTCGGCGTCCCGGAGGTGGTCGGCGTGAAGGTGAAGGCGTTCGTGTCGAAGACGCCGCTGCCGGGCGACGTGGTCGTCGCGTCGGTATGAGTCGTGTTCGAGCCGCCGTTGGCGAAGCTCTGCGTCGTCACGGAGGCGCCGCCGGTGCCGCCCGTGTCGGTGACGGTGGCGCGGATCGCGAAGCTCTGGGCGCCGCTGCCGAGGCTCCCGTTGTAGAAGATCGTCGAGCCGCTGCCGGTGTAGAGCGCGACCGGGAAGCCGCCGACGGTCGAGACGCCGGTGAGCGAGTAGGCGTTGGTCGGCGCGGTCGTGTCGACGACGAAGGAGCGGGTGGCGCTGTACCCGGAGGCGGCGCTCGAGGAGTCGGTCGCCTTGGCGTGCCAGTAGTAGGTGCCGTCGCTCGTGATCGTCCCGCCGGGCACGTCTGCGTGACCGTTCGCGCCGCTGGCGATCGTCGTGCTCGTCGAGTCGAAGGTGGCGAGCACCGTGGTGCAGCTCGAGTCGGAGCAGACCTGGAAGGTCAGCTTGCCGTGATCCTGCGTGTCCGGATCGCTGAAGGTCGCGGTCAGCGTCGGCGTCGTCGTGTTCACGAGCGCCGCGTTCGCGGGCGTGACGAGCGTGGGCGTGCTCGGCGTCGCGTTGTTCGCGCCGTTCGTGATCGAGCCGTTGGTGAGCGTCCCGTTGGCGGCGGCGTTGCCGGGCGTGAGCGCGGTGTCGCGGATCACCGGGTCGCTGCCGGGCTTCGTGTAGTCGAGCTGCAGCGAGTCGAGATGCTCGACCGGCGTCGTGAGCGTGAAGCTCGTCTGGTTCGCCGACGGGTAGCCGACCGCGGTCGCGGTGCCGGCGTCCGGGGAGCCGCCGTTCGGCGTGACCGTGAAGGCCGAGCCGGGCACGGCCTGCGAGTTGTCGACGTTCTCCGACCAGGTGACGGTCACGGTCTGGCCGTCGCCGGCGACCGAGGCGGAGAGCAGCGTCGGCGCCGTCGTGTCGTAGGAGAAGGTGCGCGTCGCCGCGGCCGTGTCGGTGTTGCCGAGGTTGTCGACCGTCTTGACGGTGAGGTGGTAGGTGTGGCCGTCGGTCAGCTTCGAGGCTGCGATCGCGTAGCTCCAGCTCGTCGTGCCGCTCGCGGCGAGGAAGGTCTGGCCCGCGTTGTTGAAGCCGCTGCCGTCGTAGTAGTTGCCGGAGCCGTCCTGGATCGCGACCGAGACGTCGTGGACGCCCGCGCCGCCGTCGCTCGCGGTGCCGGTCAGCGAGCCAGTCCAGCCGGCGGCGTCGTAGGTCGCGGCCGCCGGGAAGGTGACCGTTCCGCCCGGAGCGGCGATGTCGTTCGCGATCGAGAAGTGCGTCGTCGAGGAGGCGTTGCCGACGCTGTCGTGGCTGAGCACGTCCACGGTGGCGGTGCCGCTCGTGATCGGCGTGAAGCTGAACGGGTTCGTGTCGAACGCGCCGGAGGTCGTCGTCGCGTCGGTGTGGCTCATGTTCGAGCCGCCGTTGGCGAAGTTCTGCGTCTGGACATCGGCGCCCGCGGTCGTCGCGTCGGTCACGGCCGCGTGGATCGTGAAGCTCTGCGCGCCGGAGCCTGCGGTGCCGTTGTAGAAGATCGTCGAGCCGCTGCCGGAGTAGAAGGCGACCGGGAAGCCGCCGACGGTCGAGACGCCGGTGAGCGAGAAGACGTTCGTCGGGCCGGTGGTGTCGATCACGATCGTGCGCGAGCTCGACCAGGCCGAGCTGACGGTGTGGTTGTCGGTCGCCCGCGCCGACCAGTAATAGGTGCCGTCGGCGAGCCCGGACGGGATCGCGCCCGAGCCGTCGGACGGGTTCGCGAGCGTCGTGCTGCTGCTGTTGAACGTCTTCTGCGGGTCGCCGCCGCCGGTGCAGTCGGAGGCGACGCAGACGCGGAAGTTGATCGTCCCGGTATCGCCCGTGTCCGTGTCGTTGAAGTGCGCGGTCAGGGTCGGCGTCGCCGTGTTGAACTGCGCGGCGTCGGCCGGGCTGACCAGCGTCGGCGTGTCGGGCGGGTAGTCGGTGATGATGTGGAAGGACTGGATCGAGGACGCGGAAGAGGTCGCGCTCGAGCTGTCCGTCGCGGTGGCGCGCCAGTAGTAGGTCGTGTTGTCGAGGAGGTTGAAGGCTCCCGGCACGGCGCCGCTGCCGTTCTGGCCGGACTGCACCGCGCTGTCCGCGTCGAAGGTGCCGAGCGAGCTGTTGCAGCTCGAGTCGGAGCAGACCTCGAAGTGGACGGTGCCGGTGTCCTGCGTGTCCGCGTCGTTGAAGGTCGCGGTCAGCGTCGGCGTCTGGCTCGGCACGGTCGCCGTGTTCGCGGGCGTGACGAGCGTCGGCGCGGTCGGCGCCACGTTCGCCGTGTTGTTCGTGATCGAGCCGTTCGCGATGAAGCTGGTCGCGGCCGGGTTGCCGGGCGCGAGGTCGGTGTCGCGGACCTTCGGGTCGCTGCCCGGGGCCGTGTAGTCGAGGCGGAGCGAGTCAAGGTGGTGGACGGCGCTCGAGAGCGTGAACCGCGTCTGGTTCGCTGCCGGGTAGGTGACGGCGCTCGCCGTGCCCGCGACCGGGCTGCCGCCGTTCGGCGTCACCGAGAAGGCGCTCCCCGGAACGGCCTGCGTCTGGTCGAGGTTCTCCGACCAGGTCACGGTGACGGTCGTCCCGTTGCTCGCGATCGTCGCCGAGCTCAGCGCCGGCGCCGTCGTGTCGTAGGAGAAGCTGCCGGCGCTCAGGTCGCCGGAGGCGTTCCCGGTCGTCGTCGCATCGGTCGCCTTGACGAGGACGGTGTAGGTGTGGCCGCTCGTCAGGTTGGCGTCGTCGAGGGTGTAGTGCCAGGTCGCCGCGCTCGCGCCGCTCGCCGTGCCGCCGCTCGTGACCGAGACGTAGTTCGGGCAGCTCGCGGTCGTGAAGTCCGTGCCGTTCCAGCACTTGCCGGTGGACAGATCCTCGATCGAGACCTGCACCGCGCCGATGCCGGAGGCGCCGCTGCCGCTGTCGCTCGTCGTGCCGGTGATCTCGCCGGGCCAGTCGGAATGGGCGAACGTCGCGCCGGTGTTCGTCAGCGTCGCGGTCGTCGGGGCGGAGGTGTCGTAGACCCAGCTCGCGGCCGTCGCGGAGGCGTTCGTGTTGCCGCCGGAGGTCGTGTTGTCGGTCGTCTGGACGGTGACCGTGTAGGCGTGGCCGTTCGTCAGGTTCGTGTTCGAGAGGCCGTAGCTCCAGCTCGTCGTCCCCGTCGCGGCGACGGTGGTCGCGCCGCCCTGCCAGGTCGAGCCGTTCCAGTACTGGGTGGCGGTCGTGTCCTCGATCTGGAGTGCGATCGAGGCGACGGTCGAGCTCGCGTCGCTCGCGGTGCCGGCGATCGTCGTCCAGCCGGCGGTGTTGTAGCGGCCGTTGTTCGCCGGGAAGGAGACCGATGCGGTCGGCGCCGTCGTGTCGTAGACGAAGCTGTTGGCGGCCGCCGAGGTGTTCGTGTTGCCGCCGGAGGTCGTGTCGTCGGTCGTCTGGACGGTGACCGTGTAGCCGTGGCCGTCGGTGAGGTTCGACGAGCTCAGGGAGTAGGTCCAGCTCGTCGTGCCGGTGGCGGCGACCGTGGTCGCGCCGCCCTGCCAGCTCGATCCGTTCCAGTACTGGTTCGCGGTCGTGTCCTTGATCTGCAGCGCGATCGAGGCGACGTTGGAGGCCGCGTCGGAGGCGGTGCCCGCGATCGTCGTCCAGCCGCTCGCGTTGTAGTGGACGCCCGCGCCCGGGAAGCCGATCGAGGCGGTCGGCGGCGTCGAGTCGTAGACGAAGCTGCGGCTGGCCGCGCTCGCGTTCGCGTTGCCGCCCGAGGTCGTGTCGTCGGTGGTCTGGACGGTGATCGTGTACGCGTCGCCGCTGGCGAGGTTCGTGCTCGCGAGCGAGTAGCTCCAGCTCGTCGTGCCGGTGGCGGCGACCGTGGTCGCGCCGACCTGCCAGGTCGAGCCGTTCCAGTAGGTGTTGCCGGTCGTGTCGTGGATCTGCAGCGCGATCGAGGCGACGTTCGAGGAGGCGTCGGCCGCGGTGCCGGCGATCGTCGTCCAGCCGTTGGCGTTGTAGTGGATGCCGGCGCTCGGGAAGGTGACGGCGGCGGTCGGCGCGCTCGTGTCGTAGACGAAGGTCGAGGTGGCGATCGAGCCGCTCGTGTTGCCGTTGGTCGTGCCGTCCTTGGCGCGCTCGCTGACGGTGTAGCTGCCGCCGTCGCTGAGCTTGCCGGCGGCGAGCGTCAGGTTCGCGGACGCGTCGGCGTTGCCGGAGGCCGTCGCGCCGGTGGAGATCCAGTTCGGGCAGGAGGCGGAGAAGTCGGTGCCGTTGAAGCAGTGCGTGCCGTCGCTGATCGAGAGCTGGACGTCGGCGATCCCGGAGCCGCCCTGGCCGGAGTCGTTGGCGGTCGCGGC
>Ga0265338_10005658_pt1 | contig 16213 bp, 13 predicted proteins | sample 42126metaG_FD_193579 | JGI IMG/M metagenome (GOLD analysis project Ga0265338, IMG submission 193579) | Rhizosphere microbial communities from Carex aquatilis grown in University of Washington, Seatle, WA, United States - 4-21-26 metaG | ecosystem: Host-associated > Plants > Roots > Rhizosphere... | reverse complement strand
TCGACGGCCTCTGCGACACGTACGCGTTCTTCACCAACCGGCCAATGACCGCCGGCGTCGAGGCCTCCATCAGACGGAAGCTGACACAGCTAGGCGTCAAGCACACATGGCTCATCGGGCGCGAGACCATCGAAAGGCTCCTGACCGAGGATAAGAATCTTCGAGGCCTCATCCCGAGGGTGTACGGCCTCGGCGATCTGTCCGAGATCCTCGACGAACGCATCTACGCGCAAACCCAGTCGCTCTTGCTGCATGACGAGATCTCGCGCTTCGTGCCGACAGATCCGTACTTCAAGACTGTGAACGCCATCGCACAAGAAGGATTCGCCCTGCTCCTAGGCGAACCTGCGTCGGGCAAGTCCGCCATCATGCGCGCTGCCGCTCTCCATGCTGCCGATCGATGGTCACTCGAACCGATGTGGCTTGCCTCTCTCGAAGAACTACGAACCCATTGGAACCCGCATCGTTCAGACCAACTCTTCCTGATCGACGATGCCTTTGGTTCGACCAACTTTGATCCAGAGCGCGCCGAGACTTGGAACCGATTGGTACCTGTTATTCGGGCCGCCATCGACAACGGGGCGCGTTTACTCCTTACTTCTCGGGACTACGTCTTTGCCGCGGCTCGGAAGACGCTCAAGCGAGACGATCTTCCGGTCTCGCGGGAGTCTGAGGTTGTGATCGAAGTCGAGAAGCTGTCGCTCGAGGAGCGGCGTCAGATCGTGTACAACCACCTGAGACTCGGCAATCAGCCCATCGAGTTCAAGCGGGCGATCAAGCCCCACCTCGCACGGCTAACAAAGAGCGGGCGCTTTCTACCCGAGACAGCGCGCCGACTGGGCGACCGCCGATTCACGTCGGACTTGGACGTCAACGACGAACGCTCGATAATTGAGTTCGTAGAGGAACCTCGCCGATACCTACGAGGCGTCATTCAGACTCTGTCTCCTCGCCTCCAGGCGGCCCTCATCCTTCTCATTGCCAACGATGGCGCGATTCCCAGTCCCGTGCCCTCGGAAATGTCGACCAACGAGCTTGCCCGGCGACTCGATGTGACGCACCACGAGATCGGAAGGGCTATGGGCGAACTCGACGGCAGCTTGGTACGTCACGTCGAGTCGGATTTCCAAGCGGAGTGGCAACCGCGGCACCCGACCGTAGTCGACGCCATCAACGATTGGATGCTCGATGATCACGAGCTCATCGATCTGTACGCCCACTTCGCCTCCCTCGCGTCCATCGCTCGCCAGGCCACCTGCGGCGCGGTGATCAAGGGAGCGGTTCAGCTACCAAAGCAACTGTGGCCTGTCGTCTTCGAACGAATGCTGGCCACAGGTGGTGATGACAGCTCCGTGCGCGTTCGATTCTTCGCTTACCGGTGCTCGTCCGCAGCCATGCGCTCATCTGGCCGCCTCCAGGACATCGTCGCACTCTTGCGGCGGCGGGGATTCTTCTCGCCACTGGACAGCGATCCGGCAGCGCGACTGCTTCTTCGTCTTTCAGTCGATGGACTGATTCCGGACGACACCCAAGCGGGCCTGCTCGACTCGCTCACTGAGACCGCAGTCAACTCATTCGATCCGTACTGCGTCACGAACCCCGTCGTGGAGCAGATCGTCACTTCGATCGGACCAGAACGATGGCTCACGTTCATCGAACGGCACACCCGTCGCGTATGCGATGAGTTGCCGACCTACGTCACGACGAGCACTCGCAACTACATCAGCGAAGTCAGCCGAGAAGACCTCTTCGCGGGAGTCCTGACACTCATGGACCACATCGCGGAGTGGATCGCGGATGGCAGCCCCTGCATCGGGATGCTCGACCAGCAACGCGCGATCATCTCGGAGTGGGTCGACGCTGCACCCGAGCCGTCGCACGGACGGTCGATGCATGAAGTGCTCTTGCGAGTCATTTTCGGTGCACCGTCCGAGAGCGACATGTTCAGCGATGTCGACGAACCCTGACGCCGGAGACTGCACGTTCCGGCCTCACCTGGTCCCCAGACCTGTCGAGTGCCACTCGCCCCTCAACTCGGGCGTGCCCAAATCCACGATCTTGAGCCTTGCCGACTCGGCAGAGTCACCCAATGCTGGGCCATCCCTGGATGCGGCGGCACGTGCTACTTGAGCTGGAGCGAAAGTCGGAGGGCTTGCGCGCAACCCCGCGGTCCGCGTCTCGCCTAACTGAGTCGGCCTGACGAGTTCACTCCCTCGTTACTGCTCTTCGTATCGGTATCGCGTCTTGACCTCGCGATTGAAGTAACTGCCCTTGGAATCGGCCATCCTGAGCTCCTGGTAGCGGAACTCCTCGACCTCGAAGTACACATACGTCTTGCCAGTCTTAAAAAGCACGTGCAGCTCCTGGGCCGCCGCGTCGTACCCGAGGGCCTCGACACTCGACGAGTCTATGAATTCCATTTCTGGAGCCAAGACACTCTCCCTGCTTCATTGGACCGCGGCTAATCGACGTCGGACTCGCGGCGCCAATTCTTCAATGCCTCAGAGTACGGACCCGCATCCGGTCGGGCCATTCGCCATTGTCTAGCAAGAGGTGGATCCCCTCCAACAGGCTTGTTCCGAGCCCGCCGAACTCGGATCCGCGAAGGAATCTCGAGCGACTCTCCTACAAACAAACCCTCACCTGTTCGGAGAGCCGGAAGCAAGGCCACAAGACCTCCGAGGTCATCAGGGAAGGCAGACGCCACTTTCGATCGATCGACGGTATTGGTCAGCCGGAGCGAGATCACCGTTCCGCATTGACTCAGCACCGCTGAATCCAGATCTGACGGTCGTTGACTAACGAGCATCAGTCCGACGCCATACTTGCGCCCTTCCCTCGCAATCCTTGCAATTGCCGTATGCGCCGGCGTCTCGCCGCCTTCCCTCAAGAAGAGGTGTGCTTCCTCCAAGACGATCAGCAGTGGCTGGTTTCGTCCTCCGACGGGCAGGTCGGCGGCCCAGAAGAGCATGTCGTAGGTAACGCGCAAGAGCGTTCCAACGACAGAGCCGAGAATCTCCGAAGGAAGCCCGGAAACATCGAGAATCGTGACCGGGCTGGCGTGGCCGACCCAACTTGAGACGAGTTCATCGACATCCGATTCGATCGCACCCTGAAGAGTCGGTGTATATCCGCCGCCCGGATCAAAGAGAAATGCATAGCGTTTGTCCATGAGCCTGCTCCGAAGCAAATCGAGCTGGCGCTGAATATTCCTTCGGCTTTTGTTCTGGTAGGGCGACTGATTGTACGGGCTGGCGGGCTGATACCTGCTGCGTGTTAGCGATTCGGCGTCGCCGCCCTCCTCGAGCAAGATCGTCGTGGCTTGTTGGTCACTGTTATGGGAGAACGTCTGCCGCTCAAAATCGTCAAGCTCAAACCACAGCTGCTTCAAGGAAAAAGGGATCGGTGAGTCTGCCGTAATCGTCTCCGTTGGCGGCGGATCCGGCAACTGGTCGGCGGATTCTCGCTTCATCTCGAAGATTCGATCGCGGATCGCCGCCTCGTGATTTGGTTGCATTGGACCAAATGTCAGAGGCAGCAGTTCGGCCAGCGGTAGTGCCCAATAAGGCACTCGCAGTGGCAGCTCTTCGGCCGCAGCATCAGCGTCGACCTTAAATACGCGTGCGTCTTGCTTGAGTGCGGCCTGATATTCGCCGTGCGGATCAATCATCAGAACGCGGCTAGCGGAGAATCCGCCGGACACCAGTTCTTCGACGATCGTCGTGACCAGGTTCGATTTCCCCGACCCGGTGGATCCCACGACCAGAGAATGGCGCCCGACGAATCGTTCAATGTCGAGCCGAGCCGGGATACCGCTCGAGACTGCGATCGATCCCACCGTGATCGTCCGATCAGAGGCGCTCGTTCCGTATATGCAACGAAGATCAGCATCCAGTACTAGGTGCACCTCGTCGCCGACGGTCGGATATTGCCCAACGCCACGCTCGAAGAGGTCGCCCACGGCCTCGCCGAACAACGTCAGTGTCATCCAACGCAACCCCGCCAGTCGTTCTTCGCCACCGAACCCGCGTTCAAGTGCGACCGACTCCGCGGCTTGCAGACCCGGCGGGAGAGCGTCTGCACCGACTTGAGTGCACACACCATACAAGTGCGTGTAGCCAAGCGGGATCCTGAAGAACGCTCCGATCTGACCTACGCGATAGGACTCGCCATCAACAAGCACGACTGTTGTTGGCATATCACCGCGCAACCGCACGCGCACGACACTGCCCGTGACGGAAGCGACTTGGCCGACGAAGGTGACATCGCTGACGGTCACGGTTTACGGCCGAGACGCTAACGACATGGTTTCAAGGAATCGGCAGAATCGATCGAAGTCGCCAAGCATGAATCTCCCTGTAAGAGCCGCTTCGTCAGGATCGGGCGTTGCGTCGCTGTCGAACGCGACATCCATAAATCGGGCGGTCGCATTCGTAATGGGCTCATTGAGTCGCCACTCGCTCGCGACTCCGCCGATCCATGACTTCTCAGGACCGAGCGCCTCAACATTCGCTCGTCGCGACGCTGCCACCGCTAGGGCGCTGCCGTCGGCGGGATCGGCGAACTGCAGCGCTACGAGATGCGTTCGTGAGGGCTGGCCAAGTGCCTCGAAGAGAACGTCGTTGATGTGCTGATCCCCGAAGCTGTAACCCACCGTCACGACGAGGGCGTCGTCCTGCGCTAGGAACCGAACCAGTCGGTCAAGAATCGCTACGTACGGCTGCTTTCTCGACTCTTCGTATTTCTCGTAGGACGGGAGAATCAACTCGCCCGAGAGACTGGGCTCCGTACGAACGATTCGCCTCACGCCCCGGACCTCGAGCCAATGCCAGTTCACCGAGCCGTGAATCTTCCACAGCCGCGCCCACGACGGCGCCGGCGCCGATTCCGCCTGAGCCAAACTTTCGGGACTAAAGAATGGTCGGTAACCACCTACGAAACCGTCGAACGTGGGAATGCGTTCGTCCTCAAGGGCCCGTTCGATAAGGACGTCGTAGTTAGTCGTAAAGATTTCTACAGGCCGTTGGCGGGTCATCCGCCCGAGCCAACGAGCGAGCGCATGATGCGGGAGATCGGCCGGAATGTCGACTTCGGCGGGCTGAACGGCGCGCGCGATCGCCTGCTGTATTCCGTCTTGGACGGCCAGCAACTCGTCGCGAGTTAATCCCGCGAGCGACTCGCCCGCACCAACCGCGTCGACCTTCAGGCGTACCCGTGAGAGAATCGACTCGATGAACGCGTCTCCGTCAACGGCAAGCGATTCCGCGGCGATCTGGTTCCACGCAGCCTCATATTTTGCGCCCAGCTGAGCGACAGCGGTAGCGCAGAGGGCGGTGAGCGCTGCGATCGACGGGACGAGAGGCTGGTTCGTTCCGACCGTGCGTGGCGCAGCCGAAGTTCCGGCGCCGAATAGCAAGGCGATCGGCTTGTCATGGCGCGAAAGGTGGTCCCGAAGAGCTTCGACGATTCGTCGAGGGTCGTGCGGCATCGTGTTCCCTGGCTAGCCGTGTGTCGGACCCAGCAAGGCTACGTGTGGGGGTTGCTCGTCCGGTGGGCGTGAGTAAAGTTCGCAGTTGTGGCACGGAAGTGGCACGCGGATGGCACGACGAGCGCCGTGAAGCGCAGCCGGGGCAAAGAGATGCGCCCTGACCTGCACTCTCGCGGTGGAGACGATGGGACTCGAACCCACGACCCCCTGCTTGCAAATTCAATCGAGCGGTCTTCGGCGAACACGGTCGAACATGAAGTCGCAGGTCAGCTCACTTTGTGGACAACGCCGAACGACCGCGGATGACGGCGTCCGCGCGATAGACGCGCGATGACGCTGACGTCAGGTTCAGTTTTTCGGTCCGGTGTCGTTGTGGCTGCCCTCACAGTCTCCCGAGAACGGCACTACCTTCGCCGAGCAGTTATGGCGCGTGAACGTGGTGTCCGATGCGCTTGACCCACGCTGGTTCCTGGCTCGGCGACGGGGTCGCGCACTGCACCACCTTGCCCTCCATGTAGCCCTCGGCGTACTTCATCCACGCCTGCAAAGGCGTCTGGCCGTGCGAGTACGGATTGGTGTCGCTGGCTGATGGCTTCGGCGGAAAATGGTGCTGTTGAAGCTCGGATGCCGATGCCGTGAGTGGGTTGAACCCAGGGTCCGGCGTGACGTAGGGATGTTTGGGATTGATCGCGATGCAATGAGATCCAGGCCCGGTGGTGCGCGGTAACGGGAGGGTTGTTGTCGTTGTCGATGCCGGGGCCTGTACCGCGTCGTGTCGATGTCCCGCGGCGACCGTGACCGCTACGACGGCTAGGACTGCCACGGTCAGCGCGGCGATGCTTCGCCTTGCAACCCGTTGGCGGCGTGCGGCGCGCTGAGCGGCGTGCCAGATCGCCCCAGCACCCCGCGGACTGTCTCGATCGGCGAAGACGGTGAGCCGGTCGGCCAGATCATCCATTTTCGGCCTCCGCGTTCATCTCGTCGCGCAGTCGAGCCAGCGCTCGCGCGACACGTTGGCGTGACGCTTCCTCCGTGCAACCCAAGATCGTCGCGATCTCGCTGTGTGATCGTCGCTCGACAACAAACAGGTACACGGCGGCGCGGTCGCGGGCACTGAGCCGCTCAAGTTCGGCAAGGTCGGACGGGTAGGTCGGCTGCGTCTCGGCGGCCGGACCGAGCCGCTCCAGTGCTCGCCTGCGTTTCCCGGCCTGCCGCCGCCCGTTCGACGCGAGCCGCACAATCACGGTACGCAGGTAGCGGCCTGGGTCATCCAGATCGGCGAAGCGATGTCGGGACAATGTGCGTGCCAACGCTTCCTGCACCAAGTCGTCCGCCTCCATATCCAGGCTGCCAACGACAAACGCGAACCGGCGAAGCCGCTCGAAGAGCGCTTGGAAGTCCCCGAGGCCGTCGCCGGTCACTGCGTCACGCTCTCGTCCGCCGTTGTTAGAACGTAAGACACCCATCCGGGGCAGTTCGTGACACCGCCGCCGCCAGAAAATGCCGCAGCGGCCCAGTCAGGATGTCTCGTGTCGATGACCGCCGGCGACGACTACAGCCAACAGCGCTGCCCCCGAAACGCCTTCCAGGCCGTTCGGAGTGTCGCACGGCACGGCCGATGCGGGCGGGGCGTGCAGACCTACCGTGCAGACTTACCGTGCAGACGTCCGCCCGACATCTCACGCAGCCCGCGAGGTGGTCGAGTCGGGGTTTCACCCGGACCGAGCAGTGGCTGGACGCCACCGCGAGAAGTGGCCCGACCTGTTGCTCCTCGTCCGCATACGCGAATGCGCCGCCTCCACGGGGTTCCTCTCCGGATGGCCAGTGCGGGCCGGCCAACGAGAACGACGACGCAAAGCATCGGATGTCGGCAGTCGTCTCGCCGTCCGCACACGTCCGCCGTGTCGTCCCACGCGTCGATCGGTAGCGACTCGATCGGGCACGCCGACACGCTCAGTCCGTTGCGCTTAGCGCAACGGACAAGTCTGTGACGATCGTGGAGCCCGTTTCGCGCGGGAACGTGAGGCTTTCTCGAATGCAAGTTCGTGACCGTTTTCGCGAGGGTGGTTTCGAGGGACACGGCATCGTGATGCAACGTGTGTGATTCACTCAGCAGGAAGTCTGCGCAGTCGGTCGCGGGCAAGAAATCGAGAGTTTGATGTCGCGTTTCGGAGGTCGCTCGCGCTATTCGTGTACATGGACGAACAACGTGAAGACATCAGGATCGAGAACAAGCACAGGGGAACAGCAGCGGGAGTCGCGCCGTTGTTACTGACAATTCCGCAAGCCGCAGTCGTACTCGCGGTCGGACGTACGACCGTGTACGAGCTCATCGGCGCCGGCGACCTCGAAGCCGTGCACATCGGCCGCTCGACACGCGTGCCCGCGGCGGCGCTTGAGGACTACGTCGAACGCCAACGTCGAGGTCGGGTTACGGTGCGTCGGTCGAGGGAGGATCGATGGCATCGGTGAACCGCCGCAGCACGACACGCGGTGTCCGCTACGACGTGCGCTACAGGACGCCCTCCGGTGACGTCCGCAACAAGACCTTCGCGACCCGAAAGGACGCCGATCGGTTCGCGAACACCGTCGAGACCGACAAGTACCGCGGTGACTTCGTCGACCCGCGACTCGCTCGCATCACACTCGAGGAATACGCGGCGAAGTGGCTCAAGACCCGACCCAACCTTCGGCCCCGCACCCGCGAAACCTACGAGGGGCACCTTCGTCTGCACATCAACTCGCCGACCGGTGACGGCAGCGAGCTGGGCAAGGTCGAGCTCGGCAAACTCACTCCGTCGCTCGTACGAGAGTGGCGCTCGCAGGTCGCAGCGAAGCTCTCGCCGAACAGCGTCGCGAAGTGCTACCGGCTCCTCCGCACGATCCTCGAGACCGCAGTCGTCGACGAACTGATCATCCGCAACCCATGCGTGATCAAAGGCGCCGGCGCCGAACGGGCAGCCGAGCGGCCGGTAGCGACCGTCGAGCACGTCTGGGCGCTCGCCGACGCCACACCACCGCGATACCGGTGCCTGATCCTCCTCGCCGGCTTCCTGGGCCTCCGCAGAGGCGAACTGCTGGGTCTCGAATGCCGCCACATCGATCTCCTCCACCGAACCGTTCGCGTGGAGCAACAGCAGGTCGAGCTCAACGACGGCACACTCGTCGTAGGCGCTCCCAAGACCGAGGCAGGCGTTCGTACCGTCGCGCTCCCCGCGTTCCTCGTCGCCGAGCTCGAGCACCACCTCGCCCACTTCGCCGCGCCCGGCAAGAACGGCCACTTCTTCACCGGCGAACGCTCCGAGGTACTGCGCAAGCGCGCTGTCGATCGCAACTGGAAACTCGCCCGCTCCGCAGTCGCCGACCTCCCGGCGAACTTCCACTTCCACGATCTCCGGCACACCGCCAACACGATCACCGCATCGACCGGCGCCTCCACGGCGGAACTGATGCACCGCATGGGCCACGCCTCCAGCGCCGCCGCGCTGCGATACCAACACGCCACCCAAGAACGCGACATCGAGGTCGCGCGACGCCTCGACGAGTTCGTCGCGCAACGTACGCCGGCGGATCGAGACGGTTCCGCGCGATGGACGCGCGATGGGTGTGACAATTCGCCCACCGGACCGGAGTCGACATTCGCCGACATAGGCCCTGACCTGCACTCTCGCGGTGGAGACGATGGGACTCGAACCCACGACCCCCTGCTTGCAAAGCAGGTGCTCTAGCCAGCTGAGCTACGTCCCCGGGTAGACACGCATCGTAGAGGCGGCGGACGGGGCCGTAACACTTCTGGGTCTCGTCCGACTGATGAACGGGCGAACACCGCGTCACCACCCGGATCGCGACCCGCCGGTGGCCGCATCGTCGGCCGCCGAGGCCCGAGACGCGATGCGGCCCCCCGAATCGGGGGGCCGCAAGCGTGAGAGTCAGAACGCCGTCGTCAGATGGCGATCTTGCTGCCTGGCAACAGGTACTCGGTGATGGTCACCTTCCCGCCGACCGTCGCGGAGTGAATGCAGAGCGACTCGACGAACTTCGTTCCCTTCAGCGCCGCGGCCTTGCTCGTGGCCGCCGTGATGGTGCCCGAGCTGACGATCAGCGAGTCCTTCGTCTTGCCCGTGCCGTGGCACTTGGCGGCCTGCGCCGCGGGACCGGCGCCCGACTTCACGGTGAACGAAGACGTGCCCGTTCCCTTCCACGTGATCTTGCCCGCGACCCCGCTCGCGGTTCCGCCCTTGATGGTGTACGTCGCGACGAGCACGCCGGAGCCGCCGGTGACTGCGGGGTTGTTACAACCGCCCAGGGTGCTCTTCGCAGTCGTCTTGCCGGAGGCCGTGGTCGTCGGGCTGAACGTTGCCTTGGTACAGACCGTGGGCGTCGCCGCTCCGGCGGTCGCAGCCAACGGCACCGTCAACATGGAACCCGCCGCAAGCGCGAGGGCAAACATTCGTGTAGGGACAGGGCGGCGCATGCATCCTCCTCTAAGACAGTCCGTAGGGACTGCGGTTGGTATCGCCCCATTGAACGAGTCGGCAGACTCATGGGGCGGAGCTGACACAGCCTGGCTGACGCTGGCAAGACACACAAGACCGACAGCTCATCACTGTCGTGTACGACCTCGACCGGGCTATTTGCAGGCCTTCACGGCCGCGGCGTAGTGGGGGTCCTTCTTGAGCGCCGCGCCCGCGCCGCCCGATCCTTTCGACGCCGCGGCCTTCTTCACGTTCACGCCGTGTGCGCCGAGGCACTTCAGATAGGCCGAGAGGGTCGCGGCGGTCGCTCCGCTCCCGCCCGCCTTCGCCGCGTGGGCCGTGGTGGGAGTGGTCGTCTTCGATTTCGACGAGCTGCCGCCGCAGCCGGCGAGACCCAACGCCGCGACTGCGGCCAGGAACAGAACGAGCAATTTGCGCATGTCATACAGCGGAGCACACCGGCGCGCCGGTGAGCAAGCCGCGATCGCCCCTTGTAGGTGTCGCACCCGTCGTGTTGAATGCGCTCACCTTGCGCGGGCCCCGGCCCGCCGCCTCTCCCCGCGAGTCTTCCCCGCGAGATCGCATTGCGCGTTTCCGACGCGCGCTCGGCGCCGTTGTCGCGCCCTCGCATCCGCGCCTCCAAACCAAGGAGATCTTCCATGAACGCGTTCACGCGTCGGCTCGCCGCGAGCCTCATCGCCGGCATCAGTTGCCTTGCCATATCCCTCCCCGCAACCGCAGGAGCGGGGCCGGCCCCGCGGCTCCGCGCCACCTTGCGCCCGGCGTCGAGTCAGCGACCGACCGCCGATGACACCCCGCTGCTCACCTATTACGGCGGCCGGGTCTTGAGTCACGTCAAGGTCGACGTCGTCGTGTGGAACAGCTGGTCGTACGGCAAGACGGTGCCGCTCACTGGCGCGCACAGCATCACCAGCTTCTTCACCGGCATCACCGCGTCGAAGTATCTCGACTGGCTCAGCGAATACGACACACCCACGCAGCACATCGGGCGCGGAACCCTCGAAGGTGTCTACACCGTGCATCCCCCGCGCACCGCCAACGGATCCACGCTGTCGGGCACCCAGATCTCCGACGCGCTCAAGGTGCTGATCGATGCCGGCCAGCTGCCGAAGCCGAGCACGAACCGGCTCTACGCCATCTTCTTCCGTTCGGGACAGACCATCGTCACGCCCGATGGCAACTCCGCGACCGACTTCTGCGCCTATCACGACACCATGACCTACAAGTCGTCCGCGGCCTACTACGCGGTCGTGCCGTTCGAATTGCGCAACCGCGGCTGCAATCCCGCTACCAACTCCTTCGACGACGTCACGACCGTCGTATCGCACGAGCTCGTCGAGGGGATCACGGATCCGGGTGTCGGCCTGAACCGCGTCGCGTGGTACGACCAGAACAACGGCGAGTCGGCCGACATCTGCGCGGGCCCCGGCTCGGCCGCGCCCGTCATCGGCTCCGACGGTGTGCGCTACATGGTGCAGCGCATCTGGAGCAACCGCGCCGGCGCGTGCATCGTGACCCGTTAGCACCGGACGCGCTGCGGCCCCCCACCTGGTTGGGGGGCCGCAGCGGACTCACAGGTGTTGCACGGGTTCGTCAGATGGCGATCTTGCTCCCGGGCAGCAAGTACTCGGTGGTCTTCGCGGTCTTGCCGCTCCCCGTCGAGTGGACGCACAGCGACTCACTGAACTTGGTCTTGTTCAGCGCGACCGCCTTGCCGGTACCCGAGGAGATGGTGCCGGTGCTCACCACGAGCGAGTCCTTCGTCGCGCCGGTGCCCTTGCACTTGTTGACCTTCGGGCCCGCGCCTTCCTTCAAGGTGAACGACGACGTGCCGGTGCCCTTCCACGTGATCTTCCCGGTGATCTTGGCGAGATTCTTGAAGTTCGCGACGAGCGTGCCCGAACCGCCGGTCAAGGCGGCGTTGGTACAACCCGACAACGTGCTCTTCGCCGTCGAAGCGGTGGCCGTGGTCGGCGTGAACGTCGCCTTGCTGCACGTCGTGGGCGTCGCGGCGCCGGCACCCGCGGCGAACGGAACCATTATCAGGGAACCTGCCGCGAGTGCGACAGCGATCAAACGGCTGGGGACAGGGCGCATGAATCCTCCTCAGGGACAGTCCGGAGCGGACTGCAGTTGGCACTGCACACTCTTGGTGCCTTCGGGCACGGTGAATCGGCCTTGCCGTGACGCGGAAAGATCCGACCTCACCCAAGCACCTGCTCGCGAGACACGCACCACAGCAGATGCCTCCCCGCCTCGACGACGATCACGCTGCCGCGCTCCGACGTCATCCCTCGAGATGCCTCGAACAAGTAATCGTCCAAGCCCAAGAAAAGAAACACGACGAAATTCGCGCCGGAAACCGGAGCTCCGAGGGTGGTCGCGCGAGGTCGAACCTGGGACACTGGTAGTGGGCGGGAAGAGGGGCAAGGAGTGATGGCATCGAGGGATTCGGCGGTCGCGAGACGCTCTCGCTCTGCTGTCGCGCTCGTGATCACGGCAGTCGCGGTCATCGCCGCGGCCGCGGCGCCTATCGGCGCGAGCACTGACTCGGCTGCCGCGGCCCGACCTCGCGCCGCGAGCGTGCCCCTGGTGACCTACCACGGCGGCCCGGTGCTCCACTCGAGCGGTGTGTTCGCCATCTTCTGGGTCCCGCCGTCGTACAGCCTCCCGAACGGGTACCAATCGACGGTCACGCAGTACTTCACCGACGTGGCCCACGACAGCTTCCTGACCTCGAACGAGTTCGGCGCCGACACGCAGTACTACGACGTCACCAAAGGCGTGAAGAAGTTCGTCTCGTACTCGATGGTGTACCGGGGCACCGACCTCGACACCCGTTCGTTCCCGCCGAGCGGCTGCCCCAGCTACGTGCTCGACTCGAAGTCCGGCACGAAGAGCAAGGCGTGCCTCACGGATGCGCAGATCCAGAAGGAAGTGAAGTCGGTCATCGCCGCGCACAACCTCCCGACCGGTATCGACAACGAATACTTCGTGTTCACACCGCCGGGCGTCGCGAACTGCAAGGCCGCGAAGCCGTCGCAGTCACGCGGCTGCTTCGATCCCATCCAGCAAGACGGCTACTGCGCGTATCACTCGCACCTCACGTCGGGCGGGCACGCCGTGCTCTACGACGTGCTCCCGTACGAGGACCCCACCGGCGTGTGCTGGTCGGGCCAGTCGCCGAACGGCAACGCCGGCGACTCAGTGGTGAACACCGCGAGTCACGAGCAGAACGAGTCGATCACCGATCCGCTCGGAACCGGCTGGTACGACAGCTCCGGCAACGAGATCGGCGACAAGTGTCATCTCGTGTTCGGCACCAGGATCTCGTCGACGTCGACGGGCATGTACAACGAGGTCATCAACGGCCACGGCTACTGGCTCCAGGAGATCTGGAGCAACCGCGCCCACGCGTGCGTGCAGCGAAACACGTACCCGCAGCCGAACGCGTCGTTCGTGTTCACGCCCAAGGCGCCCGTCCACGGCAAGAAGGTCGCGTTCGCCTCGAGTGTCTCGGAGTCCGGCGAGAAGAGCTTCAGCTACCGGTGGGCGTTCCCCGACGGCGGGGTGGCTTCGGCCAAGAATCCCACCCACAAGTTCGCCAAGCCCGTGTTCGTCGGGATCGTCACGCTCATCGTGTCGGATCCGCACGGAGACCAGACCCGGGTCGTCAAGGCGATCACGGTCACGTAGCCCGACGCCGCGGCGCGCGGTGGCACCGAACCCGCGTCGACATCGTGCAAAGGGCCGCGAACGGGGGTTCCCGCTCGCGGCCCTCGTCGGACCGACCGAGGTTGCTCAGCTGATCGTCGTGCGTGCAACCCGCGAGATCGTGAACGGGTCGGTCGGCGGGTGAGCGCCGGTGTGACCGATGACGATCTTGCTCGGCGGGGACTCGATGCCGTCGGACTGGAACGACACGTTGATCGACGGCGCGCAACGGGTGTGGAAGTTGATCCCGTCGATGAAGCCGTAGTTCTTGAACAGGAACGTGATCGACTTGTGGTCACTCGAGACCGAGAACTGGTCGCTCTTCTCGAGGTGCACCGGCGACACGTTCGCGAACGTCCCCGACGTCGAGAGCTGACCGCCGAACGTGCGCAGGTTCGCCCCGTGATGGGTCACCCGGATGTGCCAACCGTTGCCGTCGTGCCACATGTACGTGGCGGCGGTCGTCTTCGGGTCAATGCCCTTGGGCTCGCCCTGCACGATGTCGGGCCAGTGATCGTCGGTGACGACCTTGCACGCCGTCGATGTCGTCGCGACCGCAGTCCCGCCGGCAACGACGAGTGACGCGCCGGCCAGCGACACGCCCACCAAACCGGCTACCGCAACCCGCCTCATCCTCATCTTTTTCATTTCCCACCCTCCGAGTCCCTGCGCGATGACACGCGACGGTGTGTCACGCGTCTCGCGCGTCGTTGGTCCTGACTCATGTACCGGAGTGGTGATCGTTCGAGCTGCGCGAAAGGAAACGCCGACGCGAACGCGGTGAGGCCCCGTCGCACGTGTGCGACGGGGCCTCACCGTTCAGCGAACTGTGGGTTCGAGCTCCTCGTTCCTCGACGACGAACGGCGAGCGTTGCCCGACCACCCAACGACACCCACCTCGAAACAGGTAGCGGGTCCGTCTCCGGGCGCGTCGAAAACGCCGCGCGGAGGCCGAGGCGCCTCGCTCGCCTCCGTCACTGAAGTCATCGTTCAAGCGACGAAAAGGAAACGCCGAAGGGCACCTTGATGCCCAAGAATTCGCCCCGCCAAACATCGATCTGCGGAGAGCGGTCGGACGCACCCGCAGACCGTTCACGCCCTTGCACTGCGCCACAACTGTCGTACCATTGCGGCTATGGGCCGGCCGTCTACCTCGAACGCGTGGACGTCGAGGGATGGACTCGAGAGCTTGTACCGGGAGCTTGCTCCCGCGGTGCTCGGGTACTTGCGCGGATCCGGTGCCGCCGAACCCGAAGATCTGCTCGGCGACGTGTTCGTCGCGGTGATCCGCGGCTTGCCCAACTGTGGCGATGATCCCGCGGCCGTGCGGCGGTGGGTCTTCACGGTCGCGCACCACCGCCTCGTCGACGAACGGCGCAAGCTCATGACCCGCTCGCGCGATGTCGCGTTCGACGCGCAGCACGAGCCGTCCACCGACGACTGCTACGACGAGGTGCTCAACCGCATCAGCGCGTCGCCGGCGGTGCGCGCGCTCGAGACGCTCACCGCCGACCAGCGTTCGGTCGTCTTGTTGCGCGACGTCGCCGACCTCTCCGTCGCCGACACCGCCCATGTGCTCGGCAAGAAGCCGGGAGCCGTGAAGACCACGCATCGCCGTGCGCTCGCCGCACTGGCGAACCGTGTGACCGGGGAGGCTGTTCGATGAGCGCCCGTCGACGCATCCCGTTCGGGTCGGGCGACCACTCGGCACGCTCGGCCGCCGCGCCGGCGCTGAACGAGCTGCGGTCCGAGCTGCTCGTCATGCCCCGCGAGGAGCTCGTCGAGAACCACGTCGACATGATGGTGTTCGAAGCGCAACTCCTCGCGACGCCGCGCTTTGCCAAGACGCGCGCCGCGTTGCCTCGCCCGCGGCGCGCCGCGTTCGTGTTGCTCGCGGTGTGCGGCACGCTCGCGAGCTGCGGGCTCAGCGCGGCCGGCGCTCTCCCGGCGCCCCTCCAGCACATCACCGAGTCGATCGCGCACACGCTGGGCGTCCCGCAGCCCCATCACACGCCTCCGGCGCCCAAGTCGGCCGCGAGCGCACCGAAGCCGACCACGCCCACGACCGTCGTCGTGCGGCCCGCGCCCACCACGACGCACCACGTGACCGTCACGACCATTCCGGCCAAGCCGAAGGTCGTACAGCACGTCGTCGTGCATCACGCGCCGCCGCCGGCTCCGAGCGTCCAATCGGTGCAGCCGCCGATCGCGAAGGCCCGGCCGACAGTTCCGCCGAAGCGAATCAAGCCGAGGAAGCCGGGCCCGCCGCCCTCCAACAACAGCTCCAACACGCCGGCCGGATACCCAAACAACTGGCGGCGGCTGGCGGCCGCGGCCACCACCGCGCAGCTCCGGGACTGCGCGCAGGCCGACACGCTCAGCCCGGCGGGTTGCCCGCAGATCGCGACCGCCGCCGACGCGAGCGCGCCGGCGCAGTCGGTGCAGTGGTCGCTCGTGAGCGCGACCCAGTCCGACGCCGTCGTCGTCGCCCGGTTTCACCCCGGAGGGCCGAACA
>Ga0265338_10005657_pt1 | contig 16215 bp, 5 predicted proteins | sample 42126metaG_FD_193579 | JGI IMG/M metagenome (GOLD analysis project Ga0265338, IMG submission 193579) | Rhizosphere microbial communities from Carex aquatilis grown in University of Washington, Seatle, WA, United States - 4-21-26 metaG | ecosystem: Host-associated > Plants > Roots > Rhizosphere >... | reverse complement strand
TTTCGACGCTTTTCCATCTCGGCATGGTCTCGTGTCTTCGTCATGCCGAAACTATAGACCGCCACTTCTCCCGTGTCACTAACAAACTGTCACTCTATTGAGCGAGTCTCAATAAGCAAACAGTTACCCGGGGCGAGAACCAGCCCCACGCTGACGAAGCGCAATGGATTTGCATCCGTCTGACTTTGCACGCTCTTTTGCAGACCAAAGACCATGCGCCGGTTTGGGCCGGCGGCAGGCCGTTGATACTGGTGGCTGGTAATTACTGGCGCAGCCGGAAAAACTGGGCGTTGTCGGTCGGCTGGACAATGACGCCCTGGCTTCCGTCCGGCAGCGGTCCAACCGGCTGTGGCAAAGGCGACCAATTGGTTCCACCCAAATCAAGGTTGCCATCCAACGTCCAGCCGTAATTGATGGCGTCCCAACTGATCACAGGCTGGCCGTTGGTGGTGTCAATGAACAGCGGCGGACCGTCGGTCGGCTTGAGGATATTTATCAGCGTGACGGCATCCTGCTGGGCAAGTGGTCCGCCCGCACCGTCATCCACCAGCAGTAGCACATAATAAGGCTGCAAAATGGAGGAATCGACATAACCCACGGAAACGCTGACGTTCGTCGTGCCGTTGGCATCCAGCGGCGCCGTGAAATCAACCGGGGTCCCGGGCGGAAGTCCGTTCAGGCTCAAAAAGTCGCCATCTGGCTGGAAGTTGTTGTCCACGGCGAGGATCCGGGCATTGAAGGTGGCGGGCGCATCCAGCGGATTGTCAATCGCGAAGCTGAGATTGGTGGTGGTGTTTCCGGACAGGACAACGAAGCCGGGCCTATGATGATGAATGATCGAACAAAGGGTTTGGTCGCCAACAATGGTACCGATATAAAACGTGGTGTCCCCGCCGATGCCTGTGTCCAAGGCCGACATCAGGTAGGCCAGCGTGCTGCCGGAGTTGAAATTGGACGGCAGCGTGATGGTGACAGTCACGTTGACGCATTGTCCGGGCGGGACGGTGACTGTTTGTGGATTGACGGAGAAATAGCCTCCACTGGGTGCAGGCGGGTTCCAGTTGATCACTCCGGGGATGCTGGTCGAATTGGTGGGCCAGAAATTAATCAGATAAGTTCGCTGGTCCGAACCATTGTTGCAGATGGTGCCAGTCACGGTGACGTTGCTATTCGCGGGACACACGCGCACCGACGGCAATCCGAGCGTGGGACGGCACTTGCCCTGGGTTTTGGCCACATACAGGTTATTCACGTCGTTGGACGAGAGCGCATTCTTGAACACCTCGATTTCGTCCAGATAGCCTTTGAAGAAGTTAATCGCTCCTTTGGACGATTTGCCGATGGTCACGCCCGGAACACCGAAAAATGTGGGGGGGTAGTGATCATGATCAGGATCATTGAGGGTGCCGGTAAAGGATGGGGGTATGGGTATGGATACAAGCCACGGACTTGCGGTGCTAAATAAAGCCGGGGGGACATTTTGATACATAATTACTTGTTTCGTGCCACGGTTCACGGTGATCGCAAGGTGAGTCCAAGTGTTCAAAGTCAGTTTGGTACTGATTGGACCTTGACCAACAAAATCTGGCACCGTATTTCCAGAAACCATTTCAAATGTTGGAACACCGTTGCTTAGATAAAGTCCATAACCATAATAAATTGGCGGAAATCCGACCGGCCCAAGGCTGGCGGATTCCTTCATCAGAATCGTCTGGAACATGCCGCTGGTGTTGGTCCATTTCACCCAGGCGTCGATGGAGAAGTTGCCCGTACCGAAGGCCAGTTGCGCGTAGGAGGAAAGCAAGACATAGCTGTTTCCGTCAAAATTAAGGCAATTATCCACATATTGGCCCTGGACGCGCGCGGGGGCGTTACCCGGCGGCTTGATGGCGGCGGAGCCCACGCGTCTTGTGCCGGGGTTTGGGCCAGCGGAGTTATAGCAGGTGGCGCCGGTCAGCTCATCAAAGGTCAGCCACAGCACCATGTTGGTCGGCGGCGGATCGCAGCACAGGCCGAGGAACGCAGTGGCATGATTCGTCACAACCATCCCGCACGGATTGGTGCAGGTGAACGAAATGTTGGTGTTCGAGCCTGGGCAAATTTGTGTGTTTGGCGGCGGATTTTGCGTCACCGGATAGTTTGCATTCACCAGATACCGCACATCGCCCAGTGTCCCGCAGCCATTGGAATCGATGCATATCTTGAACCGGTTGGTGATCAGGCTCATGGTCGGCGGCGGATTGGTGGAGACGACCACCGTGACCTTGTTGGTCGCCTTGTTGTTGCAGCAATCCGACGCCACGATCGTCACCGTGCTGGTGCCGACGTTGAAGGCGAGGCTGGCGGTGGCCGACCCGGTTCCGCTGGCGACGAGGGTCGGATAGGGATTGTAAAAGTTCAGCGTCACATTCGTGCAGCAGGAGTCGGTGGCGCTGGCCGTGATCGGAATCGTCACGCTGCCGGCGCAGATGTTCGTGTAGATGGTGGTGACACCGGCGGTGAACACCGGGGCGCCTTTATCGACCGTCCATGAGTATTGGATGGTGGAAATGACCGAACTGCAGGCGTTGCTCGCGGTGATGGTGAAGGTGCGGTAGGTCGCGCAATTCGTGGTGATGTCCACATGCGTCACGTTTGTGGTGAGTGAACTGCAACTGGCCGAGACCCTCACCTGGGCGCGGATGAAGGCGTCGGTTGGTAGAGCGTTGGTCGCGGGATTGCAGCCATAATTCGTTCCCGCCGGCAGCGAAACAAACGACAGCGGAGTGCTGGTCACTGTCACCATCTGGGTGCAGGTGTCGGAGTTGCCGGAACCGTCGGTAACCAGCCATGTTTGCGTAACGTATTGCGGGCAATTGCCGATGCTCGTGGTGCCGATGGGGAGGACGGTCACGTTGCTGCTGCAAGAGTAAGCCGTTGGCGGGTCGAAAGACCAGTTGCTGTCGCATGTCACCGACTTGTTCGTCGGACACTGCACCGCCAGGCAGTTTGAGCAGCAAACGTATCCGACCGTAAAGCCGACCCCGTCAAATGCCTGTTGGTTGACCGACAAAGATAGGCAAGGATAGGTTCCCGGCGCGGGATAGCTGCTGCCATTGATGCCCTGGCCGCTCCCGGGTGGCAGAACGGCCGTGGTGAGGGCGTTGGTAGGTTGCAGGATCGCCAGGCCTGTGTCCGCGGAGCTGCCAAAGTTGTTCAAAGAATAAGCGCTGCCCACGATTGTTCCGCCGGCTCCTGCCACCGCCGGTCCAAAAATGCCATCCAGCGAGGTATTGGCCGAGGGCCCTGTATAACCATTTGACTGGTCGTATTCAGCCCTGAAAACCACCGGCTGCGAAACCGTTGCCGTAGATGATGCCGCCAGTCCGGCCACACCCAGATACAAGGTGCAGGGGTTTGGCTGGCCGTTCAGGAAGTAAATGTGGACTTGGTAGATAATAGGAGTGAAGTGGCCATTATGAAAGGCCAACAAACTGCCAAATGCAGGCCATGTATAAGGTCCGTATCCGGCTTGCACATCTTGAAAGAACATCCCCGCACCGGGTGCGCTGCCAAAAAGCGGACTCAAGAAATAAAATGACCAAGAAGCGGAATCCGGAGGTGTGTCGGAAAAGGTTTGCGTGATCAGCACGTTCCCATAACACGGCAGGTTGGTGACCATCCAGGTGCCGTTGGTATTGATGCCCGACGGATCGGGTATAAGCCGCGGTGAATTGACGTCCGGACATGGAAGCCAATGAATGGTCTGTGGTCCGGCATTGGGACCGCAACAGCCTGAATTGGTATTGCCGCTGTTGGTGCAGCAACCTTCCACCGTTACCGCCTGACTGCAGGTGTTCGTGTCGCCACAGCTGTCAGAAATCAGCCAGTAGTTGGTGATGTATTGCGGACACACGCCATTCGTCACGGATCCCAGCGATAGGATGGTGACGTTGGTGTCGCAACAGGTGGTCAGGACGGTGGGAACGTCAAAACTCCAATTCGAGTAACAATTCACGGTCTTATTGGTGGGGCAATTGACCTGCATCACCGCCGGATAGGTGGTCAAAGTGACCGGCACGGTAAGGTTGGTGCTATTGCCACAAAGGTTGGTGACGGTGAAGGTGACGCTCGTAGCACTGCACAAAATGGTCCCGGCCGGAATGCTCTGCGAGACAAAGACCGGACCGCTGTCTCCGGATACCTGGACCAGCCCGGTGACGTCGGGCATTGGACCGCAGGCATCATATCCAACACAGATGTCAATATTGGTCGGGGCGGCACTCACGGCCAGGCAGACGTTGCTGGCGATGATGGTCACCGTCAATGCTCCCAGATTGTTGGAATGCGTGGTGTCCATGGTGCCTAAAAACAAGCGGGTGGCGCCTGGTGGCGCGATGATTTGACCGGCGGATCCATCGCCGATATAAAACGGCTGACGCAGCAAGGGTTGCAGCGGGAAGGTTTCCAGATTCCAGGTCAATCCCGGTGGAGGAGTGCCTGCCGTGCGGGGATCGTTATTGTCCAAAAAGACGCCCACCAGTGATGAAATCGGCGCCGTGAGCAGAGAAATTCCATTCGCATCGCCATAGGTCCGACCAAAGATGGTGCTGACATCTCCCAGGGCATCGAAGAATCCAGTCGCAGGTCCATATGCTGTTGTGCCCGTCGAGGAGAATGTGAAAATATCCCCGCCCGTGACGTTGGCGGGATATTGTGCCGGCGATTCAGCCGGGGCGACGTCGGCGCCATCCGCCGAGCCATTCGGCAGCCCCGCCAGCCAGGGATCCGCCGGGCCGACAACGACCACCACATTGGTGGTCGGCTGGCAGCAGCAGACTTCCAGGACGACCGGCACGATCACGTTGGTGGCATCACCACAATTATTTGTGACGGCCAGGGTGACGTAGGTGCTGCTGCACAGAATTGTTCCGCTCGGAATGCTCTGTGACACCGACGCGCTGCTCCCGGGCGAAGTGCTGATCCCCACCATCGGGGTTGCATCGGGCATCGGTGCGCAACCATTGCTTCCCATGCAAAGCTGAATTTCAGCCGGGAATTGAACGGCCAACAGGCATGGATTGGTGTCGCAAACAATCGTCACTGTAAAATCGCACGTCGCAATGTTGGAGCAACAATCCTCCGCGACAACATGCACGAGGTTCGTCGTGCTGGGCCCAAACCAGCTGCCGTTTGTGGGTGAGAAGGTCAAGACGACATTGGTACAGAGCGGGTCGCTCACGGTCGTGGTGTAAAATACCTGCACATTGGTGCACGAAACCACCACCTGGTTGGAACATTGAATCACCGGTGGATAGAGGGGCGAGCAGCAATGAATGTTGGGTTTTTCAGAGACGAAAGCCGACTGGCCAGCGGGGAGCACCGGGTCGGCAACCGTATTCCCATTCACATCATGCCAGGCATTCTGATAGTAATCATATCGGGTGAAACCGCCGCCGTTCCAGACTTGCATCTGCGCGCCGCACGGCGGTCCGCAGCTGGAGAGATTGTCCCAGGTGGCAGCGCCCAGGCCAACACCGCCAACGAGGACCAGCGTCCCATTGGTGGGCGGGAGGCAGGGCGGTGGACAAGCGGGCAGGCAACCCGATATGGTCAGCGAGAAGGGCGCCGCTCCTCCTGGTATCTCCAGCACAAAACCTTCTCCGGGCGTGAACGGGAAGTTCGCACTCCAGGATCCCAGATGCTTGGTTGCCGCGACCGTATAACCCGTCCCGTTCCATAGGAGAATCTGGCTCTGGTTGGGTACGCTGGTCAACTGGTCAATCAACGTGCTGTTCGTGCCCTGGCACAGGTTGTCCGCCAAAAAATTCACTCCCGGATTAACCGTAACCGTATAGCTGGCCGGGAACGGCGCCGTGCAGTCGTCACAGCAGTTGGTGCAACACGGTATCGTCAGTTTCTGGCTGCAGGAGTTGGTGTTGCCACAAGCGTCGGTGACCACCCAGGTTCCGATCAAGACCAGGGGACAGGGGCTGACGCCGGCGGGTTCGAAGGTGACCGTGTAATTGCTGCAGCAGGTATCCACGATGTTCGTAGGCGGGTCAAAACTCCAGTTGGTCGTGCCGCAGGGATAGGTTTTGTCTGCGCCGCAGGTCATGGTGATGCAATTGGTGATGCAGGGAACGAAATAGAAGGCGGCCTGACCGTTGGTTAAAACGGGATCGATCGGGCTCCAGGCACCGTTGGCATAAGTGGCGTTGGTGCTAAAAATTCCGTTGGTCGGGAATCCGAAGGAAACCTGCGCGCCGTTCTGCGGGGCGAAGCCGGTCACGTCCTGATAAGTATTGAAGCCATTGGCGGTTTGTGGACTCAACAGGGACCACTGACCACAGCCGCAGTAGTTTGTGGGCGGCAGCACGGGAGTGGCGGGAGTTCCGTAAAAAGTGATGGTCGCCGGCGGAGCCGGGTCGAGGATGATCATGCCTTCGCCGGGATTCCAGGTCACGTTCGCGGGAGTTCCAGCGATGTCGTACCAGCCCGCCGATGAAGGGACACCTTCCCAGGTGGTGGCATCCGCCGCGGTAAAATAGTAATAAGCAAAAAATGCGTAGCAATTCCAGACATACAACACAGCATTGGCGCCTCCGGGAGGCCCGGCGGGATCGGAAAGGGACGCGGGAACCTGCAGGAACGACGCGTTGTTGATATTATTCCCGCCCGGTCCGTTGACGCTGCAGCCCACAAAATTGTATCCGGTTTGAAGCGTAACCGGCTGGGCCCAGCCACTCAAAGCCGACATCATGAATATCGCCCCACATATGAAGATGGTGGCCGCGTGGATGATCGAAGCTTTGACCGTTGTAACCTGAATGTAACAATGGCTGGCAAACACACGCATTCTCATATTTTACCTTTTCTTGCAGCTGTTGAATGAACGTCCTGCGCTAAACAACAATCAGCCAAAGTGGAATGCGAAACAGAAGCCAAAGCTTCAGCAGGCCAGCATAGCCGGGATCCATCTAGAATGAGGCTTTTGTACCCAAATAAGAACAATTAGTCAAAGTATTTATACAAATGATTTTAAATCATATTGTTACCACATGAGTCACAAGCACTTCAGCATAATGCGTTGATTACTACGAAGAAACTTCCGATTGGGCGTTGGTTTTGGCAATGACCATCGCCCGGTCGCCGGTCACCCGAGCGGTGGCATACGAACGGATCCAGTCCCTCACTTTTAAATTTTCGGCATGGAACTACGACGCAATAGGGCGGTTGAAGAAGATGGCGCCTAGCCGTAATCCGGCCTCACTACCCGCAGTGATACGAACGGTGGGATACTACTGTTGGGCGTTGGCTTGGGCGACGGCCACCGCATGGTCGCTGGTCGCCGGGGCACTGGTACGTGAATCGGCAACGGCCACAATTTGTTGGTTGACCAGGATGGCCGCCCGCAGTTGCGGGAGGTTCGGGATCGGCTCTGAATATACCGGCGAGGCGGCGGACGGTTCGGTGCCATCGGAGGTGTAATGGATGGTATAGTCAGGCGCCCGGGTTCCATCCGGCGAGGCCGCGGCCGACAGGATCCGGGTGTGGTCCTTTTCGTTCACCAAACAAATGGCGTAAACCGCGCAGCCGGGTTTTGAAATGTCGCTGGCCGCCAATATCGTTGCGGATCCGGCTTCACTCATGATGGGATTATTTCCAATCAGTTGCGCCGGAACGGTGGTGCCAAAAAACACCGGCACTTGGGCCGTCGGAACCAATGTTCCGCTCTTGTCCTTCAGGCTGGCATGGCAAAAAATCACATCCTTGTCGCCCGCCGCAAAAGTCCGGCCGCCCAGATCAAAATCCATGATCAATCCATCGAGTGCACCGGGTGTCCGGCGCTCAAACCGCGCCACCTCGGTTCCGCCGCTGTAACCGACCGCCTCCAATCTGCCCGGCTGGAACCGGTCCAGTTCGAAGGTAACGGGCGCATGTTTCAGCCGGGTGGACACACGTGAGGTGTCGGGCCGGCGCCGTTCGACCAGCCTGCCATTCAAATACAGGGCCACCTCCTCGCAATTGCTGAAGACCCGCACTTCCCGGGGCGAATCAGGCGTCCAGTAGTTGGCGATGTAGAGCACCGGTCCCACCGGCTGGCCGGCAACCAACTCGGTGGCGTCACGTTGACTGCGGAAAAACCAATAGCTGAATTTGGGCAGACGAAAAATGTCCATCACGCCGGACGATTCCAAATCCGGGGCGTAACCCCGGTTGTAATCGAACATAACCCAGATACCGTCCGCGAACGCGGTCGTTTTCAGGTCGTCGTTGTGCGCTTCCTGAAAGTTCAAAGCCTGTTGCAACAACCGGACCTCGCCCGCTCCGCGCAACTGGCGGCTGCTCCGGTCGGCCGGTTGCAGGTCTTTCCATCTCCCCTGCTCCAGCCCGGCGTTCTGCGCGAAATATTCCCAATCACCGTACTCGCTGATCAGACAGGGCTGGTTGGTGATGCTGTGGCAGCCGCCATGCTGCCGGGCCTGCATAAACACATCGTAGCCCTTTTCCCAGCCGCAGGTGTAGCATTGGTCGCCGGGATATTCCTCATGGGCGATGGCATTGGCCTGCTGGATAAATGAACGGGGCATGTCGCTTTCGTTCAAGGAAACCTCCCAAAGGATCACGCTGGGATGATTGCGATCACGCCGGACCATCTGGCGGCATTCCCGGTATTTTAATTCGGCAAACGCAGGATCCCGGTTGAAATATTGCCAGCCCATGAGACTGTCCATGACCACCAATCCCAGTTCGTCGCACGCGTCCAAAAACGCCGGCGATTGCGGGTAGTGCGACAGGCGGATATAATCAAAACCGGCCTCCTTGATTTTCAGGGCGTCGCGATATTGAGCCTCGTCGGAGAGCGCATTGCCAAGGTAGGGATATTCCTGGTGCCGGTTGACTCCCCGCAGGAACATTTTTTCACCATTGATCCAAAAACCGTCCTGGGTGATTTGAATCCGCCGGATGCCGATGCGGGTCTGTTCCTGGTCCACCATGCTGCCATTCTCCACCAATTCCGAATGGAGCTGGTACAAACCAGGCGATTGCGGCGACCAGAGTTTCGGCTTTGCCACCTGGATTTCCTGGGCGATCTCCCGATCCGCTCCGGTGGGCAATGTTTCCGGGACGGATTCTGACGAGGCAACGGGTTGTCCTTGGGCATCGAGCAAGGTTGTTCTGACGATAAAAGTACGCGCGGCTGCGTCGTCGTTCCGCACCTGGGTACGGACATTGACCCTCGCCCGCTCCCGGGACACGGCCGGAAACGTCACAAACACTCCGCCCCCGGCGGTCTGGTCGGCCAGGATGGGATCGGTGATGTGGAGCTTGTTCTTGAGGACCAGACTGGCGCCGCGATACAGGCCGCCGTAGAGATTGAAATCCAAATCGGCCAGCGGTTTGGGACCGGTAAGCGGGTTGTCGCGGTTGTCCAGGCGGACCGCGACGAGGTTGGTTTCACCAGGCCGCGCAAATTTGGAAATGTCCATGACGTACGGCAGATACCCGCCCATGAATTCCCCGACGGACTGGCCGTTGACCCAGACTTCGGCCACGTTCATGGCTCCCTCAAACCGGAGGATGACTTCCTGGTCGCGGGCCTCGGGCGGCAGGTCGAACGTTTTGCGGTACCAACAAATGCCCTGCCACTGGCGCGCACCTCCGCCGGTCACCAGTGCCTCGGTGTGAGCAGTGTGCGGCAGTGTCACCGTCTCCCACCTCCGGTCGTCAAACGCCACCGTCTGCGCCTGCGGCACATCCGCCCGGACAAACCGCCACTGGCTATTAAAAGGCATGGAAGCGGCGGTGGCGCACAACACCCCGCCAAACAACAGTACTGCGAGCAGCCACGGTTGGTGGCACCTTCGAAACTGGCTGGTTTTCCAAAATTTCACGGGTTGATTGTTCCACCCCAATCAATTCGATTGCAAACGGTAGAAGCGGCCCTGACTGGGATCCACCGGCAAGGTGACGGTAAACACTGCTCCGGTGGTCTGGACCGGATCGGGCACCGGCGACCAAGTCGTTGAAGGCCCCAAAATGGTGGAGGTCGTCAATTTCGAAGCCGCTCCACTGAATGGCCACTGCAATTGTATATTCGAGCCAACGAGGGAGGGTTGGATCAAAAGCGGCGCAGCCATTCCACCCACGGCGTCGGCTACGGGTAGAACATTGCCACCGGCATCAAAAAAGGACGCCGTATTGAAGCCGGCTTCGTTGACGCCGCTGACGGTCTGATATTCGGTTCCCCAATAACAGAATCCAGCGCCGAGGTGGTTGGGCACACCTTTCACAATTTGAGCCACGGTGGCAATGAAGCTGACCTGGCCGTCGGGGGTGGGCGGATATCCAAACAGCTGGCTCTTCCAAGCCGTGGGGCAGGTGTTGGTATAGGGAAAAGCGTCTTCAGCCACGATGATCGGTTTGGCATAGCGGGCGGCGGCGTTGGTCAGGCAGAAGTTCAGATTCGTTGGATCGCCATGAAAGAACGGGTAGTAACTCTCCCCAATGATGTCATAAGGAACTCCCTGAAAATTCAGATTATCAAAAAACCACATGGTGGTGGCCCAATCTCCACCCCGGTCAATGTGTACGATGATTTTTGGCATTTGGGCGCCCGTGGCGTTCGTCACATCCCTGATGCCCTGGATGGCCGCATTCATCAGTTGGCCGAGCTGCGACCAGGAGGTGTTATAACTGCCCGAAACCTTGCCGATGGTCGCGCCCGCACTGTTGGTAAACAACATGCCCTGGGTGATTTCATTCCCGATCTGAACAAAATCCGGCATCGCCCCGGCGGCGGCGAACGCGGCAATGGTGTTGCTGTTATAGGTGCGCATCTGTTGAACCATCTGGGCGAAGTTCAGGCTGGCCCAGGCAGCCGGGGTGGCCTGATGGGTGGGGTCAGCCCAGGTATCCGAGTAATGAAAATCCAGACAGAAGAGCAGGCCGGCATTCTTGACCCGCACCGCCAGCGGCACGGTGTAGGCGGTGTTGTTGATGTAGTTGTAGGGATCCGTAGCGGCCTGGGCGGTACTGCTGGTGAAAAGCCGCAGCCGCACGCAATTGATACCATGCTGCTTGAGAATTTGAATCCCATCCTGCACCTGTCCACCATCCTTGTAGGTAACGCCCCTGGATTCAAAAAATGCCAGATGGGAAAAATCCGCGCCGCTCAGGAATGGAGTGGCGGACGCCACCGAAGTCATTCCCAATAACAAACCGGACAAAAACCCGGCCTTTTGGATGCAGCTCAGGAAATGCACAGCCGCACGCACGCAATCCGGAAAAAATCCCGGTGCGGTGGGAATCGGATTTACAGATTTTTTACCCATGCCACAGTTAACGCCAAACCACGTTCCGTGAAATCAAAACCGGAACTGTTCGGCAACCATCGAACAGTCCCGGCCATCTTGCAACTCATGTTGAGGTGATTTCTTTCGCCACTTCCATCCTGACCGGCGGCGGCGCCCCACATCTGCATCAACATGATTTGATCATCATTCTTACCGCGTCCGGTTCCGGCGCAGCGCCAGCAGGAGGATTGCTCCGCCGCTCACCAGCGCCAGCGTGGCGGGTTCGGGAACAGCGGCAACCGTGTACATGCTTGCCGCCGTACCAAACCTCGTGCCCGCCGCGTCGGTGGCAGCGTCAAAAGCCGAGGTGCCATTCCAAGGTGTATAGGCACTATCTGTCTCCGCAGGATAACCGCCGATACTGTCCAATGAACCATAAGCCGCCTGTCCGACCGAGTTGGGATACGAGGATACAACGTCGAAATAGAACTGGCTGCCAAGGCTCAACCCCAGGCTGGCCAACGGCACCGTAACCGTGAGGAAACTGGATCCAGTTCCACCCGCGTCATAGCTCACCGACGCATTCTGGGTCCAGGTGCCACCGCTATAGGTTACCGCACTGGCGCCCGTGTTATAGGTGGCCAGAAAAGCGTTTTCACCGGTGCTGATGCCGAGACTCGGACCCCAGCCATTCAAGGCTCCCGCAGAATGAAGGAGCGCCGTGCTGCCGCTGGCGCCCTGGCCGACATACTGCATCAGGAGAAAATACTGAACGTAGGCGCTCTGGGCTGCGGTCGTATTGATGGTGAAAGATATGGTCGTTGCACTATTATTGACCACAACGCTGCTGATTGCTTCACCACTTGAGCCGCCGCCATCCGCCGTTCCCGGACCGGTATAAGTGACCTGGGCCCCCGCCGGCAATGCGATTACCGCCAAAGCAGCGAGAACAGAAGTGAATGAACTAATTGTTTTCATAATCTTATTAATCTATAGGGTTGATTTACAGGTTTGGGCTTTCTGGTTGTTGAATATTCGCTTATTTAGCCGGATTTGCCTAGCCTAGCAAACGCCGGGCTCGCAAAAAAAACCCCTAAAACTGCCGAAAAACCGCGGCTTGGGCAATTTTCCCGTCTGGTTTCAACCCCCATTGGCAACCGGGAATGATTTCAGCGTGCTGCTCGTCGTCACTCACGTATGCCATGGCGCATAAAAAAGCTGCAAACGGTATTCACCGCTTGCAGCCTGATTCGGATCCGCGAATCCGGAATTTTAGTGTTGAACCAGCCGGAAGAACTTTTGTGGTCCGGCGTTCGGCACAGTCAGGGAATAAAGTCCCAGCGTATTGGGAACATCCTGCCAAAAGATGCTGCTGCTCAAGTTGGTGGAGCTTTGCAGATTCACCACCGGGTTTCCAACCCAGGACAGGCTGAGGTTGCCGCCCGCCAGCGAGCCGACATTGATGCCACCCAGACCCGTGCCCGTAATCAGGAAATTATCAAAATTGAAATTTCCCCCGGTTCCCACGGTGACAAAGGCCAGACCGGCACCCGTCATCACCCCGCCCAATTTGCTGCTCGCCGTGGACCCAATCAACCCGCCCGAACCGGTGACGGTAAGGTTTTTCCAATTCGCGGCAGCAGGGTTGAAGGCCATGGCGTAGGTGGCGTAGGTTGCACTGTCAACCGTCGTGGGCACTGACAGCGGACTGGCCGCAATGTACCAATTCGTACCATTGATCTGCACCACCACATACGCGGTGACATTGCTGGCGGCAAAAGTCGGCGCAATATCCACGGCAAAGTTCAAGCTCGGATAGGACGACAATTTGATGTTCGGGAACGGCAGGCCGGACTGGTTGGTGTCCGAGGCCGTGGTCGCATAATAAACGGTTGTACCCGGGGTTCCCAGATAGGCAAATACCGCCCCTGCGCTGGTTTGAGTCGGAGGCGTCACCTGGAAGAGCGCGTTGGGTGCGCTGGGAACCGCCTCCACCCAGCCAATGCTGCTGATGGGATAATTGCCGGGAGTCGGAGACGGGTCGACAAAAGGAAACTGCTCCGAATAAAGCAGGCCAACGGGCGGATTGGTCACCGTCAATGTGGTGGCGCCATAAATACTGTCGCTGCGATCTGAGCCGGCCGAGTTGGTGACAATGGCAACGATCTGCATGCCATTGTCGCTGGCGTTTAGATTCGCGATGGTCAAGGTCGCGCTGTTTGCGCCGAAGACTCTGCCACCATTGGTAACCGCGACACCATTCGTCAACCAACTGTAACCGAAGGGCTGTGTTCCCGTGGCGGAGACGCCAAAGCTCGCACCACCTCCGGAAGGAACCCCCACGGCGAGGGGTATGCTGGTGTCAATCGTCGGTGCCGTTCCCACCGACTGGTTGGTGGTAATTTCAAAATTTTGGAAATTCATGTCTGAACCACTGGCGTCGTTGTGAGCCACCACCAAGCCTGCGCCGGTGATGTTGCCGGTCAACGTGCTGGAGGCTTGACTACCAATGGTTGCATTTGTGGTGGTGATGGTCAGGTTGTTCCAATTTGTTTTATCGGGGTTGAATCCCAGTTGATAGGGCAAATAGGGGCTCAACGCGGAGAGAGTGATCTGTATGGGTTTCGCTGAGGAGTACCACGTTCCATTCATCGCCACCGCCCAATAAACCGAGATGGCTCCGGGAACCTGGCCGGCGCCATTCCCCGGGACGAACCCGGCCTGAAACGTTATGGCGGGATAGCTGGCGGGATTGATGGACACAAACGGCAATCCGGACAGGCCGGTGTCATTGGTGGTTGTCGTATAGTAAGCGTTGGTGGTGGCGGCCGGTGAATAGGAGAAGACATCACCGACACCAGGGCCGGCCGAGTAAATGCCGACGACCGTGCTGGCGGGTGAGGCACTGGCCCAGCCAACGCCGGTGATCGGCAGATTGCCGTTAGGTCCCACATAAGGGAAATTCTCCGCATATAAAAGCTCAGGCGGCACGGGGTTGACAATCAAAGTCAAGCCGCTGTTTGTGGCCTTGCCAAAATTGTTGGCCACGGCGAGTGAATAATTCCAAATTCCGTCATTGGCGCTTACATTGGTGATGGTCAGCGTATTGCCATTCACGCCAAGAAATCGGCTTCCGGTCACATCTACTCCGTTGGTCTGCCATTGGTATGCCAAATTCGGTGCGCCCGAAAATACCGACAAAAATGACGCGCCACCGCCGGCATACACGGTTTGGGGGGTGACCGCCGCAGCCGTATTAACCGGCGGGTTATGCGGAAAATCATTTATCCCTTGATTGATGACCAGTTCGTTATAATTGAAGCCACCGGTGGTGGGCAGTTCAACAATGCCAATCCCGGTGATGGGCGCGGACAAATTGGGTGTCGTCACGGAACCGATGGTTACGTCGGTGGCGTTGATGGTCAGACTCTGCCAGACGTTTGCCGGGTTGGTGTAAACCAGAAAAGCATTGGTAAATTGTGGGTAACCCAGGGCGCCGGAACTGGGCAACTGATAGGAGGTCGCCACATACCATGAGCCTCCCACCTGAACCGCAAAATAGTTGGTGTCCCCTGCCCCGCCGCGGCCTTCAAGGTTAAAGGTCAAATTGGTGTACAATGTCGGATTGATATCCGTGAAGGAGGAATTTCCGCCGCTCCCGGTGCCGGACCCGTCCGTGGTATAAAACATACCGGGGGTGGTTTGGTTGGGAAGCAGGACGGTAAAATAAACCGTATTTATAGGCAGTCCCAAACCGAGAGCTGGATCGCCTGCTCCGGTGGCCTGGTAGATGCCAACATAAGGCCCTGCCGTCTGCGAAACGGCAACCGCGGTCCATCCGACCGTGTTGATATTGCCATTACCGGTGACCGACGAATTCGGGCTGCCCCAATTTTCGGTGTAAATCGTCGCCGCCGATGCCAGCGGGAGCACGCCAAAGAGGATGGCGCCAAGAACGGCTGCTAATTGTATTTTTTTCATAGTTGTATGGGTTTGTTGGGCTTTTAATTTTGTTCAATACAGGGAAGGTACAACCATTGGAAATTCAGATGGTCATGCTTTTAATTGTAAGCTTTTAACCAAGCCGGCATAAGCGATGGCACTTGGGTCGGGTCATAAATCTTGCTCCAGGGCAACTGCCATATTTCTCTCAGCCCCACTTGACTGACCGAGCCATCAATGAATGTCATGTCGAGAGGAGACCGTCCAGTATGTCGCGGAATGTCAAATGACCCCATGGCGGCGCCCACGGCGCAATCACCCGGATGATTCGGATACTTGTCGTTGAGACTATTTGGCGTCGGGTTGGATCCCGGCCATACGCAGTCAGCGAACAATGGCGCATTGGCGAACTTGCCAGCAGATGTCAGTTTTCGCCAATACCCTGCCGGATCCGGTGGCGGTGGCGTAGTGGGAGGAGGAGGATTGGCCATCCAACCATTCATTCCATAACTGCCGGCCATTCCCAGGCGGGCCCATACCGGTAGTGGGACATCATAACCGTTTGTCCCCTCTACACCCCAAGCCAAAAAAGTGGTACCGGTGGTAATCCAAAAATTGGGCAGCGTATCGCGGGTGATGTCTTTGGCCATGGGACAGAAACAAATGTCCCCGCCGATTTGGGCTCCGGGAATATACTGCTGCAACGCTATCATCCACAACCCGCTGGCATCTCCCCACCCCGCCAGCAGGCTGTCATCGTTGTCACCGGCATACATATGAAAGGCCAGCCCCCACTGTTTGAGGTTCGATACGCATTGAATGCGCCTCGCCCTTTGTTTCGCGCTGGACAAAGCCGGCAGCAGCAGCGACGCCAGAATGGCGATGATGGCAATGACCACCAGCAATTCAATCAGGGTAAAACCGGCAAGTGCCCGACACGGAGCGTCAGAATATATCGGACGGCGTTTGGAAATCATAACAGGTGTAATGCCTG
>Ga0265338_10005656_pt1 | contig 16221 bp, 9 predicted proteins | sample 42126metaG_FD_193579 | JGI IMG/M metagenome (GOLD analysis project Ga0265338, IMG submission 193579) | Rhizosphere microbial communities from Carex aquatilis grown in University of Washington, Seatle, WA, United States - 4-21-26 metaG | ecosystem: Host-associated > Plants > Roots > Rhizosphere >... | reverse complement strand
GCCCCGCCAGGCGTCAAAATCGGCCCCCGCAATTTTGGCCGCGACCGCCGTTACCCCATCACCAACGCCTTCCGGGATGCGCGATGAAGTACAAGCTGTCATCCCCGGCGCGAAAAAATTTCACGCGGAGACGTGGAGGTGCGGAGTTTGCACTTCCTGTCATCCCCGGCCGAACGCGTAGCGCGAGGGGAAGGGGACCCAGGGGCCTGAGCTTCATCCACTCTCAAAATTTTGTGCCTTTCTCTCCGCGCCTCCGCGTCTCCGCGTGCCAATTCGACCTGAACCGTCTGGCACTGTGCTGGTATCAAGACCTGGGTTCCCTTCCCTCGCGCCGCGATGCGGCGCTCGCCGGGAATGACATGTTTTTTGGACTGGAACTGCTGTGACCAACGTCGTCGTTCGCTTTGCGCCTTCGCCCACTGGCCTCTTACATGTCGGCAATGCCCGCACGGCCATTCTCAACTATCTCGTCGCGCGCAAAAACGGCGGCAAATTCCTGCTGCGCATCGATGACACCGATACCGAGCGCTCCAAGCCGGAATACGAAACCGCGATCCTCGACAGCCTGAAATGGCTCGGCGTATCTCACGATCTCTTCGCCCGCCAGTCCGAACGTGCGCCCGCGCATCAAGAAGCCGCCGAAAAGCTGAAAGCCTCCGGCCAGCTTTATCCCTGTTATGAATCCGCGCTCGAACTCGACCGCCGCCGTCAGCGCCAGATCGCCTCCGGCAAGCCGCCGGTCTATGACCGTGCCGCGCTCGCCCTCACCGCCGAAGACCGCGCCAAGCTCGAAGCCGAAGGCAAGCGCGCCCATTGGCGGTTCAAGCTGTCGCAGAAAAAGGTCGCTTGGAAAGATCTCATCCGCGGCGAGGTCGAGATCGACACTGCGCACCTTTCCGACCCTGTGCTGATCCGGGAGGATGGCCGCTTTCTCTACACCCTGCCTTCCGTGGTCGATGATGTCGATTTCGCCATCACCCACATCATCCGCGGTGAGGATCACGTCACCAACACTGCCGTCCAGATCGAGATTTTCGAAGCCCTCTCCGGCACCGCCCCTGCCTTTGCCCATCACCCGCTGCTCATTGGCGCGGGCGGCGAGGCGCTGTCGAAGCGTCTGGGCTCGCTCTCCCTCAAGCTGCTGGCCGAAGACGGCATTGAGCCGATGGCCGCCGCGAGCTACCTCGCCAAGACGGGCACCTCGGATTCCATCGCCCCCTTCGCCACCATGGACGAGCTGGTCGAGGGCTTTGCCATGGAGAAGATCGGCCGCGCCCCGGCCCATTTCGATCCGGCGGAGCTTGCCAATCTCAACGCCAAGCTCCTCCACCTTTTGCCCTTCACTGCCGTCGAAGCCCGCCTGGTGGCGGCTGGCGTGGGCGGGGAGGCGTTCTGGGACGCCGTCAAAGCCAATCTCACCCGCTTTGCCGATGTGCAGGCCCTCTGGCCGCTGGTCGTCGGCCCCATCACCCCGGTGATCGAGGATGCCGTTTTCATCACCGCGGCTGGCGAGCTTTTGCCGCCCGAGCCCTGGGATGAGGCCACTTGGGGCCTCTGGACCAAGGCGGTCGCCGCCGCCACCGGCACCAAGGGCAAGACCCTGTTCCACCCTCTACGGCTGGCGCTCACCGCGCGCGAGCATGGACCGGAGCTCAAAAAGCTGCTACCGCTGATTGGTCGGACGCGGGCGCTTGCCCGCCTTCAAGGGGAAACGGCGTGATCGCCAGCAAGATCATTGCGCGAATTTGCGGCTAACGCCGCAACACCCCCCTTTTGCCCAAAACCCATTACTGCCCTATTTAACCTCTCCCTTGTGGGGAGGTCGAAATGCGTAGCATTTCGGGTGGGGGGCCGATCCCCGAGCTTGAACACGAAGTTATCATCATGACCATCCGCCTGCACAACACGCTGACCCGCCAGAAGGAAGACTTCACCCCGCTCGATGCGAGCAAGGTGCGGATGTATGTCTGCGGGCCCACGGTTTACGATTATGCCCATATCGGCAATGCGCGGCCGGTGATCGTCTTCGACGTGCTCTACCGTTTGCTCCGCCACACTTACGGCGAAAATCACGTCACTTACGTCCGCAACATCACGGACATCGACGACAAGATCAACGCCCGCGCCGCCGAAGTGGCCGCCGCCAAGAACATCAGCGTGGAAGAAGCCCGCGTCGAAATCACCACCCGCACCACGAAGCAGTATTTCGATGACGTCACCGCGCTGGGCTGCCTGATGCCCGCGCACAATCCCCGCGCCACCGATTACGTAGCCGGCATGGTGACCATGATCGCCACGCTGATCGAAGCGGGTCATGCTTATGAAGCCGAAGGCCATGTGCTGTACGACGTTTCCTCCAAGCCCGATTACGGCAAGCTCTCGCGCCGTTCGCTGGATGAGATGATGGCCGGCGCCCGTGTGGAAGTGGCGCCTTACAAAAAGAACCCGATGGATTTCGTGCTGTGGAAGCCATCCGATGATCTGACGCCGGGCTGGGACTCGCCTTGGGGCCGGGGCCGCCCCGGCTGGCATATCGAATGCTCGGTGATGGGTGGGGCGCTCTTGGGCGACAGTTTCGATATTCACGGCGGCGGCGTCGATCTGATGTTCCCGCATCACGAAAACGAAATCGCCCAGAGCGAAGGCGCGCACCACAATCATCAACTCGCACAAATCTGGATGCACAACGGCTTCTTGCAGGTCGAAGGCGAGAAGATGTCAAAATCCCTCGGCAACTTCATCACCATCAACGAACTCTTGAAAGATTGGCCGGGCGAGGTGCTCCGTTTCAACATGCTGCGCACCCACTATCGCCAACCCATCGATTGGACGGTTAAGGGGTTAGAGGACTCCCGCGCTTCTCTTGATCGTCTGAAGTCAGTTGGAGGGACACTGCCCGTCACCGCTTATTACGATACGGTGTCGGAACGCGTACTTAATGCGCTCTGTGATGATTTGAATACTCCGTTAGCCATCACGCATATTTTCGAGCTCTGCGACGAAGCGGAAAAGAACGCAGCAGCGGTACCGGTGCTCTGGGGAACGCTTGCTTTCTTGGGTCTAGTGCCGACGCACTTGGCTTTGCAGTTAGACGCCAAAAGGATGTTGGAAAATTGGAACCGCAATTTTTCAGCAGCGCTAAAACCTCCATTCGACGAAATCGAAAATGCATTTAAATGGGCTACAGGAACGCAACGCGCGCTTGCTAGTTTTTCCGAGGCACTGCGAAAGCAGGAGAGCAGATTCAAAGAGACTCTTTCAGGAATCGTTGAAGGTATGAGGTTTGCAAGCCCTCGGGTGACTGTGGGCGAGATGATCGATATTGAAGATGCAATTGGTATCTCTTCTCTTAACGCACAAATCGAACTTAGGTTGGCCGCGCGCAAAGCCAAAGACTTCCATGAATCCGATCGCATCCGCGATGTGCTGCTATCGAATGGCATCGTCCTCAAAGACGGCCCCACCGGGACCACTTGGGAGGTGAAGAGATGAGGGCACTTCCCCCCACCCGGCTCGCCTTTGGCTCGCCGACCTCCCCGCAAGGGGGAGGTGACAGAACATGCCCCTTCTTTAACCTCCCCCTCGCGGGGGCTGATAGCGCCAGCGTATCAGCGAAGCGCGTAGCGCTTCGGGTGGGGGGCTTCGCCGCGAGGGTAGGCACATGACGGACCACCTCACCCTCTACGATGTCACCCTGCGCGATGGCGCTCAGACGCAAGGTGTCGATTTCTCCGTCTCGGATAAGCGCCAGATCGCGGCGGCGCTCGATGCGCTGGGCATCGACTACATCGAAGGTGGCTGGCCGGGCGCCAATCCGGGCGATACCGAATTTTTTGCCATCCGCCCGCGCTTCACCAAAGCAAAATTCTCCGCCTTCGGCATGACCAAACGCGCCGGGCGCAGTGTCGGCAATGATCCCGGTTTCGCCGCTGTCGTGAACGCCGATGCCGAAGCCATCACCTTGGTGGGAAAGACCTGGGACTTCCAAGTCGATGTGGCGCTCGAAATCCCGCGTAGCGAAAACATCGAAGCCATCACCGAATCCATCCTGGCGGTGAAGGAACGCCATCGCGAAGCCGTCTTCGATGCCGAGCATTTCTTCGATGGCTATGCCGCCAATCCCGCTTACGCGCTGGACTGCATCAAAGCCGCTTATGAGGCGGGCGCCAATTGGATCGTGCTCTGCGACACCAATGGCGGTTCGATGCCGGCCACGGTCTATCGCGTGGTGTCTGAGGTGAAAGACAAGCTCCCCGGCATCGCCCTCGGCATTCACGCCCATAACGACACCGAACAAGCCGTCGCCGTCAGCCTGGAAGCGGTGCGCGCCGGCGTGCGCCAAGTGCAAGGCACGCTGAACGGTTTGGGCGAGCGTTGCGGTAATGCCAATCTCTGTTCCATCATCCCGACCCTGATCCTGAAAGAGCCTTACGCCTCTTTGGTTGAAACCGGCATTAGCCTGGAACAACTGAAAACTCTCACCCGCGCCTCGCGCATGCTGGATGAAATCCTCAACCGCGCCCCGGCGCGCCACGCCGCTTATGTCGGCCCGGCCGCTTTCGCGCACAAAGGCGGTCTGCATTCTTCGGCCATGCTGAAAGACACCCGCACTTACGAGCATGTGCCGCCGGAAGCTGTCGGCAATGCGCGGCGGATTTTGGTCTCCGATCAAGCGGGCCGCTCCAATCTGCTCGCGCGCCTCGCAAGTGCGGGCATCGATGTCGATGCCAAAGACCCGCGCCTCGCCAAGCTGCTCGAAGACGTCAAGCAACGCGAATTTTACGGCTACACCTATGATGGCGCCGAAGCCTCCTTCGAGCTTCTCGCCCGCCGCGCCCTCGGCGAAGTGCCCGAGTATTTCGAGGTCGACAGCTTCCGCGTCATTGTCGAAAAGCGACACAACGCGATGGGCGAGCTTACCACCGTGTCGGAAGCCACCGTGCGCGTGCGCGTCGATGGCGAGACTTTTCACAATGTCGATACCGGTCACGGCCCGGTCGATGCGCTGTCGAACGCGTTGCGCAAAGACCTCGGCAAATACTCCAGCTTTCTTTCCGGTCTCAGCCTCACCGATTATAAGGTGCGTATCCTCACCGCTGGCACGGAAGCCATCACCCGCGTTATGGTCGAAAGCAAAGACAGCCACGGCACGCGGTTTTCCACAGTTGGCGTCTCCGAAAATATCGTCGATGCCTCCTTCGAAGCCCTGATCGATGCCATTTATCTAAAACTCCTGCGCGATGGGGCGCAGCCATAACATGTCCGAAAGCACCTCTTCGGCGCCGAAGGAAACGGCGGGCATTCTCTATGCCACCGCGGCTTACAGCCTGTGGGGATTTTTCCCGCTTTATTGGCATGCGCTTGGCAGCGTTCCGCCGCTTCAAATCTCGATGCACCGCATGTTTTGGTGCGCGCTCTTCGGCATCGCGATTTGCGCGGTCACACGGCGCTTCGGCGGCATTCGCCTGGCGCTCGGCAATCGCAAAATCCTCGCCGCGCTCACCGTTTCCAGCATCCTGATTTCGGTCAATTGGACGCTTTATATCTTCGCCGTGGCCGATCATCATTTGGTGGAAGCCTCGCTCGGCTACTACATCAATCCCTTGATCTCCATCGCTCTTGGTGTGGTTTTGCTGGGCGAAAAGCTGTCGCGGCTACGACTGGCCGCCATCGCGCTTGCCACCATTGCCGTGGTGGTGCAGGCCTATGGCCTCGGCCATTTTCCTTGGATCGCGCTGGGGCTCGCCTTCAGCTTCGGCTTCTATGGTTATGTCCGAAAATTGACCCCCATTGCCGCCTTTGACGGCCTCACCATCGAGGTCATCATTCTCTTTCCCCTCACTGCTGGTGCTGTGCTGTTCTGGGGCGTGCAAGGCACCGGTGCCTTTACGCCAGCCCATCCCTTCACCGATTTTCTGCTGGTGATGGCCGGTCCCGTCACCGCGCTGCCGCTCACCTTATTCGCGGCTGGCGCGCGCCGTGTCAGCATGTCGACTTTGGGCTTCCTGCAATACCTCTCGCCCTCGATTACGCTCACCCTGGCTGTGGTCTTTCTTGGTGAGGCCTTCACGCCCACCGATTTGGCGACCTTCGGCTGTATTTGGCTGGCGCTGATCCTGGTCGCGGTGGATGGGCATATGCAGCGCAGGGCGGCCTAAAGGCCCCGCGGGGCCAAGTTTTTGTGCTGCGGGATTGCAGACCGGCCCCTCGCACCTTACCTAAACGCCAGCGCGGACGCCCAAAAGCGCGCAAAGGGAGATAAGATGGCCAGACCACTGCTCGAAGACGGCGAAGGCGTGCCTTCCTTGCGGCCCTTATGGATGCTGTTTCCCTATCTGTGGCCCAAGGGTCGCACCGATCTGAAGATCCGCGTCATCGTCTCGATGGTGTGTTTGGTTGCGGCCATCGCCGCTACCGGGGCCTTCCCGCTCTTCATGGGCTACATCACCAATATCCTGGCGAAAGAACCGCCCACCACGATTGCGCTGGGCCTCGCTTTCGGCTGGATCGCCGCTTACGTCGTGGCGCGCATCTTGATGCAGGCTTTGGCGCAACTGCGCGACGGTATTTTCGCCGATGTGCAGTATCACGCTTTGCGCGAGGTCGGCGTTAAGACCTTCGCCCATCTGCACGCCCTCTCGCTGCGCTTTCATTTGGAGCGCAAAACCGGCGGCCTCAGCCGTGTGATCGAGCGCGGTACCAAGGGCATCGACACGCTGCTCTCCTTCGCCATTTTCAGCATCTTCCCCACGCTGTTTTTGTTGATCGTCTTCAGCGTCGAGATGTTCCTCACCCTCAGCTTCTCCATCATGGTGGTAACGCTTTTGATGGTGGCGCTTTATGTCTGGTTTACCTTTGCCATCACCCGCTGGCGCATCCAATTCCGCCGCGACATGAACCAGTCGGACCAAGATGCCAACACCAAGGCGGTCGATAGCCTCCTCAACTACGAGACGGTGAAATACTTTAACGCCGAGCGTCACGAGACGGCGCGCTTCGATCGTTCCATGCACAAATTCGCCAAAGCCTCGATCCAGGCCCAGACTTCGCTGTCGATCTTGAACGCGGGGCAGGCGGCGATCATTGCCATCGGCATGGGCCTTGTCATGGTGCTGACCGCTATCGGCATCAAGAGTGGCGCTTACACCATCGGCAGTTTCGCCGCCGCCAATGCCATCCTCTTGCAGCTTTACGTGCCGCTTAATCTTCTGGGCACGGTCTATCGCGAAATCACCCAAGCGCTGGTGGATATGGATGCCATGTTCCGCTTGCTTCATCAGCCCCAAGAAGTGCAGGACAAAGAGGGCGCCCAGCCGCTTCTGGTCACCGGCGGCGAGATCCGCTTCGACGATGTGGTGTTTGCCTATGAGCCCGCGCGTACGGTGCTGAAGGGCATCAGCTTCACCGTGCCCGCCGGCAAAACGGTGGCGCTGGTGGGGCCGTCGGGCGCCGGCAAATCGACCATCAGCCGCATTCTTTATCGCTTTTATGATATCGCTTCGGGCCGCGTCAGCATCGATGGTCAGGATATTCGCGAGGTGACGCAAGCCTCGCTGCGGGCCGCCATCGGCATCGTGCCGCAGGACACCGTGCTGTTTAACGATACGGTGCATTATAACATCGCTTATGGCCGCATCGGCGCCCCGGAATCCGAAGTGCGCGAAGCCGCGCGTCTGGCCCAGATCGACAAATTCATTCTCGAATTGCCGCTCGGCTTTCAGGCTATGGTCGGCGAGCGCGGCCTAAAACTCTCCGGGGGCGAAAAACAGCGTGTTGCCATCGCCCGCACCATTTTGAAAAATCCGCCCATCCTGCTCTTGGACGAGGCGACCTCGGCTCTGGACACGCATACGGAGCGCGAAATCCAAAGCGCCCTCAACGAAGTCTCGAAGAACCGCACAACGCTGGTGATCGCCCATCGCCTGTCCACCGTGGTCGATGCCGACGAGATCCTGGTGCTGGAAAGGGGCGAGATCGTCGAGCGTGGCCGCCACGACGAATTGGTGGCCAAGAACGGGTCTTACGCCGCTATGTGGAACAAGCAGAAAAAGGCCGAAGCGGCGCGTGAAGTCATCAAGGAAATCGAAGCCGATCCCGACATCAGCCCCTCAATCGCTCGCACGCCGGTGCTGGGCGAGTAGGAGAAAGCCATGAACGTCCTTTTCATCGGTGGCACAGGCATCATCTCCACCGCCTGCACGGAACTGGCAGCCCAGCGCGGCATCACCCTCACGCTGCTGCGCCGCGGCGAACGCGCTTGGGACGTGCCCACCAGTGTTCACACCATCAAGGCTGACATCAGTGATGAAGCCGCCGTTGCCGCCGCGCTCGAAGGCCAGCATTTCGACGCCGTGGTCGATTGGGTCGCCTATACGCCCGCGCAAGTCGAGCGCGACATACGTCTCTTCCGCGGCCACACCGATCAATATGTTTTCATCAGCTCGGCCAGCGCCTATCAAAAGCCGCTTCGCCATTACCGCATCACCGAATCCACCCCGCTCGCCAATCCCTATTGGCAATATTCGCGGGACAAGATCGCTTGTGAAGACCGCCTGCTCGCGGCCTATCGCGAAGAGGCTTTTCCGATCACCATCGTGCGGCCCTCGCTCACCTATGGCGACACGCAAATTCCGTTGGCGGTGAATAGCTGGCTGAAGCCTTACACCGCCATCGATCGCCTGCGCCGCGGCAAGAAGCTGATCGTGCCGGGCGACGGCACCTCGCTCTGGGTCTGCACCCACAACAGCGATTTTGCCGTGGGGCTCTTGGGCCTCTTGGGTCACGCCCAAGCCATCGGCCACGCCTTCCACATCACCAGCGATGAAGTCTTGACCTGGGATCAGATCACCCATCTGACCGCCAAAGCCGCTGGCGTCGAAGCCAAGATCATCCATATCCCAGCCGATTTCATCGGCGCCTGCATCCCCGAAGAGGCCAGCGGTCTCACCGGCGACAAATCCGCCAGCGTCGTCTTCGACAACAGCAAGATCAAAAGCTTTGTGCCGCAATTTGGCGCCCGTATGCCTTTTGCCGAAGGCATTCGCCGCACCGTCGCTTGGTTCGATGCCGACCCCAGCCGCCGCATCATCGACGAAGAGGCAAACCGCGCCTGGGATAAGTTGATCGCGGCCTATGAAGCGGGCCTCGAAGCAGCGGTGCGCCAGTTCCGCACCTAAGCGCCAGCAAAAAGGGCCCGCATTTGCGAGCCCTTTTGTCTATTCCGCCGGGGCTCTGCGGGCAGCGCCGAAGGGCCTTGCCATCGCCCGTCCGAAGACGGCAAACCAATGGCCATACATGCGCAAGAAACTGCCGTGTTTGGCCTTCACACGATAGGGCAGTGCCAACAAAGCGGGGATCAGCCCCAGCGTAATCATCTTGGAGAAGGCAAGGCCAAAGACGATGGCGGTGGAAATCTGAATCCACATCATCGCATTGGTGCTGCCGATGGTGACCGAACGGTTCCAGAAATCGATCTCCAGCGCATACATCATCGGCAAAAGCCCGCCGATGGCCGTGACCGTGGTCAGAAACACGGGCCGCAAACGCTGCGCGCTGGAGCGGATCACCGCTTCGATCGGTTCCATCCCGTCTCTGAGATGGCGATGGAAGGTGTCGATCAGCACGATGTTGTGGTTCACCACCACGCCCGCCAGCGCTAGAAGCCCGGTGCCCGTCATGATGATGGAGAAAGTCTGGCCCATCACCACCATGCCCAGCAAAGCCCCGATCATCGCCAAGATCACGGCGATCAGGATCAGCGCGGTGTGATAAACGCTGTTGAACATGGCGAGCAGCACCACCGCAATCAACCCCAGCGCCAAGAGCCCAGCGATGGTGAGGAAGGCCATGGATTCGTCCTGGTCTTCGGTCGAGCCCTTGAAGGCGATATGCACGTCGGTGGGGAAGTTCTGCGTGGCGATCCAATCTTTGATCTTCGCCATTTCGGCATTGGGCAGCACGGTGTTGGGCTTGGTATTGGCGCGAATGTGATAGACGCGCCGGCTATCGGCATGCTCGATGGAATTGGTCTTCTGCGCTGGCACCACTCTGACAAAGCTGGACAGCGGCACCACGCCATTGTTCGCCGTGGCGATGCGCAAATCGTCGAGCGCATGCACCCCGCGCTGCATGCTGGGATAGCGCACGCGGATATCGACCTCGTCATCGGAATCGTCGGGGCGATAGCGGGCCACAAAAATGCCGTTGGTCACAAGCTGCACCGCGGTGCCGATTTCAGCGGTATTGACCCCGAAGCGGCTTGCAAGCTCGCGGTCGATCTGCATATCCCATTCAATGCCGGGCAGGGCGCGGGTGTCTTCGATATCGCGCAGCTCGGGCGCGCCGTCCAGATGGCGGCGAATGCTGTCGACCACGCCCAGCAAGGCGCCGTAATCTTCCGAGGTGACATCGACCACAACATCCTTGGCGTTGTTGGGCCCCGACTGCGGCTCATGCACCTCCACGCGAATGCCTGCCATGCCTTCGGTCTTTTGGCGCACCTCTTCCAGAATGGCTTTGCCGGTGCGGCCGCGATCTTCCATCGGCTTCATCTCGACGGTAACGCGTCCGATCACATCCACCGGTGCATTGTCGCCGCCGCCGCCCGTCGCGGCATAAAAGTATTTGATGCCGTCGACACCTTCGATGCGATGCTCCACGCTCATGAGCAAATCGCGCTTTTCGGCCGCCGAAAGATTGCCACGGGCCGAGACATAGATATTGGCCATGTTGGGATCGGTGGTGACGAAGAATTCGGCGCCTTTGAAGAACAGCCCCGCCGACACCAGCACCGCCACCACAATGGCAAAGGCGGCGAGAATGACGCGGCCCGGATGGCGCGTCAGCGTCTCAGCAAAATGGGCGTACCAGCCGGTGATGCCGCCGATGTCGTGCCAATCGCCGGTTTCGCTGGCGGCGATGGCGCGTTCATGCTCCTCGTCGCGCGCCGGCGCTTTGCCGAACCAGCCGCCCAGCACGGGCAGGAAGATCAATGCCACCACCATCGAAGACGACAGCACAATAATCAGCGTGATGGGAAAAAAGCTCATATAAGCGCCGACCACGCCGGGCCACAAAAGGATCGGCACAAAGGCGCCAATCATGGTCATGGTGGCGCTCACCACCGGCCAGAACATGCGTAAAGCGGCTTCGGCAAAGGCTTGGCGCGGCGGATGGCCTTCGGTCATTTTGCGGTCGGCATATTCCACCACGATGATGGCGCCATCCACCAGCACACCCACGGCCAGCAGCAAGGCGAACATGATCATAAAGTTCAGCGTGTAACCGAGTCCGTTGAGCACCATAAAGCCCATCAGGAAGGAGGTCGGAATGGCCACGCCCACCAAGAGCCCCGAGCGCAAGCCCAGTGCCGCCACCACGATCACCATCACCATAAGAATGGCGAGCAGAATGGAATCGAACAGCGAGCTTAACTGATCGCGGATGAAGATCGATTGGTCGAACATGAAGGTGGAATGCACCCCCGCCGGCCAATTCTTCTGCGCCTTTTCCACCACCGCTTTGATCTTCTCATTGGTCTCGATCAAATTGGTGCCGACGCGTTTGGTGACGTCGATGGCCATGGTGGGTTGGCCGTTCATGCGCGCAAAGCTGTAAGCATCCACAAAAGTCCGCCGCACCTGCGCCACGTCTTTCAGCGTGACCGAGGAATCGCCGCTGGCGCGGATGGGAAGGTCCAGCACGTCCTTGGCGGTGGCGATGACGCCCGGCACTTTGACCTGGAAACTGCCATGGCCGGTCTCAATCGTGCCCGCCGCGATCAGCGTGTTGTTGTTCGAGACCGCATCGTAGATTTCGCTTTGGGTGATGCCATAGGTTTCCATCTTGGCCGGATCGATGGTGATCTCGAGCTGTTCTTCGCGCGAACCGTTGATGCTGGCTTCCAGCACCGCGGGAATCATGCGGATGTCGTCGCGCAGCGAGCGCGAGATGCGCAGCAAGGTGCGTTCGGGAATTTCACCCGACAGCGCAATGGTGATCACCGGATTGTCGGAGGTCGAAAACTCGCGGATCAGCGGCGGATCGGATTCCTTCGGCAGCCTCGCTCTGGCGGAATCGACTTGGGCGCGCACATCGCCCAAAGCCTTTTCCATCTTGGTCTCGGCCTGGAATTCCATCACGATATTGACGCCGCCTTGAAAGGCGTGGCCTTGCGTGTGTTTGACGCCTTGCACCGAGCGCAGCGCCGTCTCTAGCGGTTTCAGCATCAGCCGCTCGCCATCTTCCGGGCTGATGCCGGAATAGGTCACCTGGACGAAGAGGTACGGCACCGGAATGCTGGGGTCGGATTCCTTGGGAATGGTCCACAGCGCATAACCACCGGCAAAGACCACCACCAGGATCAGGGCTCCGATCAGCCGCGTATTGGCGACCGCCCATTCGACGATTTTGGTCATGGCGCTTTGCCCGCGGCGTCAAACACGGTTTTCACCTTCTCGCCATTGGCGACCAGCTCCTGGCCCACCACGATCACATCGGCCACGGGCGGCAGCCCGGCAATCCACATGCCGTCCGGCCCATCGGAGATGATCTGTACCGGGACAAAACGGGCAAGCCCCCTCTGCACCACGCGCACGCCAACGACGCCGCTATCTTCCAGCACCAAGACGGCGGGCGATATCTTCTGCGCCGGGATGAGGCGGTTGGGCACCACCATGATGTCGGCGCTGACGCCGCTGCGCAGCTTGGCATCGGGGTTTGGCACTTCCACCTCGATGCGGAAGGTGCGGCTGGTGGTGTCGGCATGTTCGGAGACAAAGCGCACGCGCCCTTCCACCGTTTCGCCGGTCACCAGCTTGACGCGGGCTTTGTTGCCGACCCCGACTTGGCCCACCATCTCTTCGGAAAGCGTGCCCACGGCGAGGAAGGGTTCAGGCGCCACCACCATGGCGCATTTGTTGCCGATCTGCAGATAATCGCCGAGATTGGCATAACGCTCATCCACCACGCCGGAATAGGGTGAGCGGATCTGGGTGTTGGCGAGTTGAATATCCATGGTCGAGGCGCCCGCCTTGGCCGCTTCGTAATTGGCCTGCGCCTGTGCCATTTGGGTCTTGGAGCGGAAGCCCTCTTTGAACAGCTCGCGGGCGACTTCCATTTCCTTCTGCGCCCGGTCGACTTCGGCGCGGGCTTGCGCGGCGCGGGCCGCGCGGTCATTGATCTTCAGCTCGCACAGCACCTGGCCCGCCCGAACGCGGTCGCCTTTCTCGAAATGCAGCGCTGCCACCACGCCGTCGACTTCGGCGCGGACATCGACTTGATGCAGCGCTTCGGTACGCCCGCGCACGGTGATGATGGCTTCATGCGGCACCGCGGTCAGGCGCGCCACGCGCACAATCTGGGTCTGGGCAAGCTTGCTATCGGCCTTGGCTTCGTGATGGGCGGGTTTGAAAATGCCGGTGGCCAGGTACAGCGCCACCACGATGGCGATCCCCAGAGCCCATTGATATTGCGGCTTCAGGCGCAGCCAAAAGCCCGGCATCACCCGTTCGTATAAACCGCCGATCCCATTTTCTAACACGGTGTTCCACCCTCGCGAAGGTGCGGCCCGCGCCGCCCCAAATATCATCGTCGGGGGAAAGTCTTCAGAAGCATTCGCGATTGCAGATGCGTTGGCATCCGCCATCGGGTAAGACGCGCCCCGCAACGCTATTGATTGGGGTACATATGGCGAATTTATGGGTCTACAAGCCCGCTGCGGCGTGCGCACAAGCAACCGAGGCCCGCGCGCTGCGAGGGCCTCGAAACTAGTGCGGTTACCGCGGACTTTGCGCTCTACGGTAACGCTACCTTGCGAAGCGCGCCGTCACAGCAATTCGACGCGGTCCACTTCTTCGCCCTTTTGGCCCTGGCGGGTCGAAAAGCGGATGCGCTGTTCGGGTTCGAGCTGTGCCACGCCCGAGCGCCGAAGCGCGCTGGCATGGACATAGACATCGCCGCCCCCATTGTCGGGCACAACGAAGCCGAAGCCCTTTTGGTCGTTGTAGAATTTGACCTTGCCATCGACCATGGGGCCGCTTTCCCGGCCGCTGTCGCGGGCAGCAAAGCGGTCGCCACCGCCGAAACGGTCGCCGCCGCCGAAGCGGTCACCGCCGCCGAAGCGGTCGCCGCCACCGAAGCGGTCGCCGCCACCGAAGCGGTCGCCGCCGCCGAAGCGGTCACCGCCGCCAAAGCCGCCATCGCGCTTGGGACGGCGCTGCCCGCCGCCGCTGTCGGCGGTGCTACTGTCGACCGTATGCACGGTGACGACTTGTAAGCCCCGCGGGGATTCCTGCAGATCGCAGACAATCGTTGCGCCCTGGGGCAGCTCCTGGGTGCCAAGCGCTGCCAAGGCCGAGGCGTGACAGAACGCATCGCCGCCATTTTCAAGGGTGATGAAGCCGTAGCCTTTGGTGGAATTGTACCATTTGACCGTGCCCTTCGCCGACGCCTGGGCGAGGGAACGCGAGTCCTGTGAATTGTAATTCGCCATGTCTATGCCGATGCCGCACCAGCCGGATATGATCCCAAATACGCACCGGTCCGTCCGGCGGGCGGACCGGTGCGTCATCTTGCATCATGCCTAATGTCGACGCGAATCCGCAAGCGCTCTCGCGTCATGCGCCCCTAGGGCAAGAACCAGGGCTAACCTTTGTCACCGGTTTCCAGGCGCGAAATTTTGTTGTTATTTCCGAGCCCTCCGCTGTTAGCGGTATCGCTCACGGCGTTTAAGAGCCTCTAGCGCTCAAGCAGGGGTCTTAAAAATATCGCAGCCGCGCCGTCACGGCCCGCCCAAGAGGCGCTCCCGCCTCTCAGATCGTTTGCATGCCGTATTCGCGGATCTTTCGCAGCAACTCCCGATTCGTGGGCATGGTGGCGGTGAGCTCTTTGGTCAGCGCGGCATTGGCGTCTCGGTGCCGGTCGGCGACCGGTTCGGCAGCGATGAGGTCGTAGGGATCAACCTCGGTCTCAAAGCCCATGCCATACATGACATATTGATAGCTCGCGGCCGGGAAAACCTCTTCCAGCCGGTCGAACTCGTCATAGATCCAAGGTGCGCGATACTTCCAAAGCTGCAGCATATTCTTCAGCCGGTCCGGGATGGTTTTGGGGTCCGCCACATCGATCCAGAATTGTGTGTCCGTCCGCTTGGTCAGAATGTAATGCAGTTTCAGAAAATCGATGATGCGCCAATAGCGGTAGTGGGTGGCCTCGTTGAACTGGGCGGCGATCACATCCATCACATCGCGCGTGGCCGGCATCTTTTCGGCAATCAATTTCGCCGACAGCTCGATCAGCACGATGGAGGAGGATTCCAGCGGTTCGAAAAATCCGGCGGCCAGGCCCACCGCGACGCAATTGTTCTTCCAAAACGTCTCGCGATAGCCGGGGCGAATGGGAATTTTGTGAACTTTCAGCTCCTGTTTGGTGGGGCCGATATAGCGGCGCAATTCCTCTTCGGCTTGCTCCACGCTGATATAGCGGCTGCTAAAGGTGTGGCCGATGCCGCGCCGTGTCGCCAAGGCGATATCCCAAATCCAGCCCGCCGATTGCGCCGTCTTGATGGTGTGGGAATTGACCGGCGCATCGGGGCTGTCGTAAGGCACATTGATGGCGATTGCTGTGTCGCAGAACAGAATGTCGTTGCAGTCCTTGAAGCCGACGCCCAGCGTCTTGCCGATCAAAAATGCTGCAAAGCCGGTGCAATCGACAAACAGATCGCCGGGAATGACGCCCGCTTCGCGCGTGCTGAGGCTTTCGATATCGCCATTTTCCGCGAGCTTCGCCGATTGCACATTGGCCAAGACATGGCGCACGCCTAGCGTTTCGACGCAATGTTTTTGCAGGAAGGGTCCCAGCTTCCCGGTGTCGAAGTGATAGGCGTAATTGGCAACGGTCTGATATTCCGGCGTCGCGATGGTTTTGGGCGCCAAGGCATTGTCGCACAATGCCTCTTGGGGGCAAACGGCGGCGCTATAGCTGAGCCCCCGCCTGTCGTGAATCCAATGGGGGACGAGGTTCACGTCGGCAAATCCCTGCGGCAGCATCAAGGGATGGAAATAGGCATCGTCGTCCTTGCCCGTCACCCAGCGCGCGAAGACGGCGCCTTGTTTGAACGAGGCATCGCAGTTGCGGAAGAATTCAGTCTCCGACACGCCAATCTTCTGCAGCGTCGTGCGCATGCTGGGCCAGGTCGCTTCGCCCACGCCCACGATTTTGATG
>Ga0265338_10005655_pt1 | contig 16227 bp, 14 predicted proteins | sample 42126metaG_FD_193579 | JGI IMG/M metagenome (GOLD analysis project Ga0265338, IMG submission 193579) | Rhizosphere microbial communities from Carex aquatilis grown in University of Washington, Seatle, WA, United States - 4-21-26 metaG | ecosystem: Host-associated > Plants > Roots > Rhizosphere... | reverse complement strand
AGACGGATATGTACACGAGCGCAGTCGAAGTCTTCATTCCAAGACTCTACCTCATGGGCTTGGGTCGGCCCGCAGATCGTGGGCCCCCTGGGGCAGCTCGACGGCTTATAATCGCTCAGAGCAGTGGAGAAAACAGTGGGCGGGCGCATTCAGAACCTCAAGCCGTGGCCAAAAGGCGTTAGCGGAAACCCAGCCGGACGCCCAAAGGGCGATCTAGCTTCAGAAATCGCCCGAGCGGTATTCGAGAACAATCCTGAGAGGATCTACCAAGCCATGGCACGCGGTTTAATGAGGGGGAACCCCAGGGTTTTCGCAGTGTTGGCGGATCGGGCTTACGGCAAGGTGAAGACCCAGGTTGAAGTTGACGGAGGGGCTTTGGATGCTATCGCGGAGCAGCTAATTGCGGCCCGCAAACGCGTTCTAGAAGGCATGAGCGATGCTGAACTCTGCGAACGTCTGGAACAGCTTGAAAGCGAGCTTTCAACCAAAACAGAAGGCTAGCTAATGCCTACGGCGGGCCTCAAAACACCCGCGAAACTGTTGCCAGATGCGTTGCCAGATGAACGCCGTTCGAGGTGCTCGGCTCCGTTTTAGATCGCTGAGTCCAACTTGCAAGTCCTTGAGCCAACTGAGGGAAGGATGGTAGCTCCTATTTCCTAAACCGAAGGTCGGCAGTTCGACTCTGCCCGGGGCTACCACTTCCTCTCAAGCGAAATGACCGGGCGTTCCGGTTGGATCATTCGCACTGTCAGCCGCGGTTGCCTCCGAATCCAATCGTCTGGCATCTCCGCTCACGTCGGGTAATGCAAAAGAAGAGGCCGCCGGGCGTGATGCCCGGCGGCCGAGTCGAAGACCGGAAGGACCCGCTCTTACTGTCCCTTACCAGTCAGTGACAACGCTTGCGGACTACCGACGCTATTGTCAAACACCTTGTACGCTGCAGTGTCCGTGCCTACCTTGCTCGGAGTGAAGTACACGGTGATCTGGCAAGTCTTGCCCGGCAGCAGCGGGTTGGTGGAGGTGTTGTTGCACGGAGGATTGTCGTTGTAGTTGTCGGCGAAATCGGCGCTGCCGGTTCCCGAGAACTCTCCTCCCGTGAAGAACACGTTGGTGGTTCCGACGTTGGTGATGGTCACCGTCGAAGAAACCTGCGTTCCCTTATTGACCGTGCCAAAGTTCACTGAAGGCGGCGTGAACTTGACGCCAGTGCCATAGCCCTGCAGTGCGACTGACTGCGGGCTGGTCACGTCACTGTCATTCACGCTCAGCGTGCCCGAAGTGTAGCCAACCACAGAGGGCTTCATCTCCACGTTGATGACGCAGTTTCCGCTAGCCGCGACCACCAGGTTTGCCGTGCAAGTGCTGTTGCTGGCGACGACGAACGGAGCAGTCACGGTGATGGGTGTAGCGCCCAGCGTGAGGGATGCGCCCGTATTGTTGGTCAGAGTGACGGGGGTAGCCTTGCTCAAAACGCCCACCGCCGTGGTTGGGAAAGTTATGGTTGACGGGCTGAGCGATACGTTGCTGGTGCCCGTCCCAGTCAGGCCGATGAGTTGCGGAGTGGAAGGATCGCTGTCGGCGACCGCCACAGTTCCGCGCTTGGCCCCGGTGGATTGAGGTCCGAAGGTCACGCTGACAGTGCAGCTCGCGCCCCCCGCCAGAGTGCTGCCCGAAGCGGGACAGTTGTTGGTCGCGTGATAGTCGGTTGTGTTGGTGGAGGTAATTGCACCCATGGTAACGGCAGCGCTGCCGTTATTCTTAACGGTGATCTGCTTCACCGCGCTGGTGGTCTTCACCAGCTGGTTGCCGAAGGTGACGGGCGCGCCCGATAGAGAAATCGCACTCGCCAATCCGGTCAGGTTGACGTTGTTCGTCTGGCTGAAGAAACCATTGCTGTTGATGGTGACGGAACCAATTTGGTTTCCCGACGAGGTTGGCACGAAGTAGACGTACATGGTGCAAGTCTTGCCGTTGGTCAGGCTCGACGGGCAATTGTCTGCTTCGCTGTAATTCGCCGTAGTGGAGATGTTGCTGATGGTGATCGGCCCCAGCGCGCTCACCGTGAGTGTTTGCGGCGAACTGGTAGAGCCTACGCTGGTGAGACCAAAGGCGAGATTGCTGCTGCTGGTGCTCAGAGCAGAAAACGCACTGATTTTGCGAATCCGCAGGTTGTTGTAGTCGGAGACCCAGATGTTACCAGAGGCATCGAGGGCCACACCGGTTGGCGTGTACAACAATGCTGCGGTGCCAAGGCCGCCGTCGCCGTTGTAGCCATTGGCGCCGGTTCCGGCGATGGTCGTCATGAAGCCGTTGGGCGCTACCCAGCGGACGCGGTTGTTGTAGTCGCTGATGAACAGGTTATCGTTGGCGTCAACGGCAATACCTTGCGGATAGCCGATGCCGTTGCTGATGGCCAGGCCATCACCGGTGAAGGTACAAAATCCGGTTCCCGCGACGGTAGTGATGACGCCAGTGGTGGCGTTGATCTCGCGGACGCGGCAGTTGTTGTAGTCGGCAATAAAGACGTTGCCGGCAGGATCCACCGCCACGGCGGCGGGCTGATTCAACAGTGCGCTGGTCGCCGGGCCGCCGTCGCCGGAGTAGCCCGCGAGGGCCCCAATGCCGGCGATGGTGGTGATGGTCCCGGAGGCGATTTTGCGCACGACGTGTTCGGCTTGGTCGGTAACGTAGACAGCGTTATGCTTATCGACTCCAATACCGAGGGGTTGGTAAAGCTTCGCCCCTGTGGCCGGGCCGCCATCTCCGGTATAACCGCACTGCACGCTGGTGCCGCCGATGGAAACGCCGGCGAAGTTGCTGATGTTCCCAGCGGTGTTGACCTCGCGGACTACGCAGTCAGCGTAGTCACCGATATAAACGTTTCCGGTGCTGTCGATCCCCACACCGTAGGGATAGGTCAATTTCGCGCTCGTGGCGGGCCCGCCGTCGCCACTGTAGCCATAGGTTCCATTTCCGGCGAAGTAGTTCACAAGGCCGGTGGATTTCACCATCTCGCGAATCATGTAGTTGTGGCTGTCACTGAAAAAGACATTGCCCGAAGCGTCGATGGCGATTCCGTAGGGGTTCTGCACCATCACTCCGTTGGCGGCAGCGTTGTTGATGAGCGTCTCGACGTTGGGGCTGTGATTGCCGGCGACTGCGGTGAGATTTCCGCCGACGGTGAAACTGTCGACCACGTGGTTGGCGTTGTCGGCGAAATAAACCTTGCTGCCGCTGACGGCGACGCCGACCGGATTGTAGGTTTGCGCGCTAGTTGCCGCTCCGCCTTCACCGCAGACGCCGGCGCATGCAGTACCAGTTCCAGCGATAGTGTTGATGTTGCCGCCGACGGTAAATTGTCGTATGCGCTGTAGCGAGTATTCGGCGATGGTAACGATCGTACCTGCAGGATTGACCGCTACACCATAGTCCGAGCCGATTTCTGCAAGGAGGGCCTTGTTGCCGTCTCCCGCGAATCCGCAAGTATGGTTGCCGGCGATGGTGTTGATCTTGCCGCCAGACTTTGCCACTTCTCGGACAACGCAATTGTTGCTGTCCATGATGAATACATCCCCCGCCGTGTCAACCGCGACGCCAGTGGGATAGTAGAGTTCGGCGCTAGACGCCGGTCCGGTATCGCCGGTGTACCCGCAGGTGCCATTGCCCGCATAGGTGCTGAACGCCTTGGTGGTGAGAGAAACTTTTCGAACCAGACAGTTGTTTGTATCGCCGATGTAGAGGTTGTTGGAACTGTCGACGGCGACGCCCTGCGGGTAGCTCAGGTCATTGCCGGTGTTGTTGCATGTCGCAGCCACGCCGGCGATGGTCGTGATCGTACCGGCTGTGTCTACCTTACGCACGACGCAGTTGTACGTGTCCGCGATGTAGACGTTATTGGAGCCGTCGACTGCGACCGCGTAGGGGCGAGCGAGGTTGGCATAGATTGCGCCCCCGACCACACCGTCGCCGGAATATCCGTAGGCTCCGTTGCCCGCGACCACGGTGATGGTGCCAGTCGTGGTCACCTTGAAGACGCGATTCAGGTTGTAGGAACTGATATAGAAGTTGCCGGACGCATCCACTGCAACCCCGTAAGGATTGTAGAGGTTGGCATCAATCGCGGGAATGTTGTTCGGGCCGCCGCCAATGGCGGTGGTGATCACATCCTGCTGCGCCAGGCCGGGAAGACTCACCAGCACGATGGCCAGCAATAGGGCAGCAAAAATCGTCAAGCGACGCATGAATTTTTCTCCTCGAGAAGTCGTGGATCGTAGTTGAGGCATGGCACAGGGCTGCACGGTGGCTCCTTATTCGTCGAGTAGCCGGGTGGCCAGCGGATGGCGGCTGATCAGCGCGCCCTTTTGCAGGCTCTGTCCTTTGCTGTCCTGGAACAGGATCACGAGATTGGGCTGAGCCGGCGGCACGTTCCACTCGGCGAACTCACGCTTGCTGATGAAGAATTCCTGGCTGATTTCGATGAACTGCTGCTTCTTCCATACCTTCACCGGCTTAAAGTTGCCGCGCAGCAACATCGACGGAGAGGAGTCCACGAGCGTGACGATCACGCCTTTCAGATCGGCGTCGCCATGATTGAACAGCTTCAGATGAAGCGTGACCTGAACGAGATCGCCTTGCTCCTGGGCGCCGCTGTAGTCGAAGTAGCCGGAAAACTGGTTGCCGTTCCGCGTGGACGCGGCGACGGTTGCCAACAAAAGGGCAGCGAGCAGGGCGCAACTCAGCCACGCTCGGGAAAGGCGCAAAGACTGCATAAACATCCTCCTTGAATCGCGTCGGTTCCGCTACTCAACGCGAGGTAAGCCGCGCGCTGCGCAGCGATTCCTCTGCGAGGAATAGTTTTGTCTTTAAAGATTCGTGGTCAGGAACGAGAAATGCCCACTACACAACGACTACGAAACAAACTGTCTTTTTTTAACTGGAAACTAATCCCATCTCAGCCGGTCGTCGTTGGGGGAAAGACGACTTGGGAGAGAAACGCCACAGAGCGCATCTCCGGGCCGCGCGCCATTCTCCGCCCCGCATAAATGTTTGTCAAGATGAAGAGATTTTCACACTGCGGAAATCAGGGACGATATGTTCCCCTGATGGAACTGCTGGAGCGCGATACTCAACTCAAGAGCCTGGCGGTTGACCACTCTCACTGTCGGTTGACTGATGACTTTCCACTGACAACTTTCTCAACGACAGTCTCTCATGGTGCGCGAGCAATAATCCTACCGGCACGACTGCGGCGAAAGTGACGAGCCACAGCAGAATTCCACAACTCGCGGCCATCTCCGGAGGGACATCAAACACGCTGGAGAGAGTGGCGATCGTCGCCATCTGCGAGCCGCCGCCTACCGCCGGCAATTGCAACATCGAGCCCACCATGCTCGAAAACATCAGGATCAATAACTGCGAGACGGGAATATCGAGCGCGTCTACACCGTAGGAGTGGGTAACTTCCTTGTAGGACAATGCGATGACGTACCACATTCCCACCGACACCAGCGTTAGCCACAGGAGTGACAGAGGTCCGTGGATCGTGTTCAGGCCCATACCGAACTCGCGCACCTTCTGGCCGAGCTTGTGTCCGAAATTGGAGGATAAATGGCCAAACCTCTGCTCTACCCACAGTGCAGCTTTCTCGCCGTTGCGCCCTATCACGACTGCCGCGACGGTCGTTCCCACCACCAGCGCCGTGAGAATGAAGCCAGCTTCGCGAAAGCGAACGTAATACTCCGGATGTGGAATCGAAGGCAGCGCACTGGGAAGAAAGATCGCACACATCATCAGGATGGTGAACGCGCCAATATCGAAGATTCGTTCCACCCCCCACACCGCCAGTTGTGAAGACAAGGGAAGATCGGTACGGCGCGCGATCAGGTAGGGCCGGATAAATTCTCCGGCGCGGCCCAAGAGTGCCAGCCCGGTGAACCCGACGAGAGTTGGTGAAACTAGGTCCAGCGTCCTCGTCTTCGGTCGAACCGGTTTCAGGAAAATCTTCCAACGCCACGCCCGCATGATGTATGCGATGTAGATCAGGGCGATCCCGTGCAGCACATGCATCTTCTTGATGCGGTGAGTCTGGCTCCAGAACGTTCCCCAGTCGAAGGTCCGCCAGTGTCGATATTGCAGGTAAAACAGCCCTGCCAGGATGAGGAACACCACCGCACTGGCCAGAATGCGCTTCTTATCCATGAAGGGGAAGAGCTCCGCGCCGCGGCCCTAGCGACGCGAGGCGGGAAACGGCAGTTCCAAAGGTAAATGAGCGAGCCAAGGGGGTCAAACGGGGTTGCTTAAACAAGAATCTGTCAGGGCTGTATGGAGTTGGGCACTCCAGCCTTACTGGACCGTGCTCGCCCTCGCCTGAGAGACGGCGGTACCTTGGTTGTGCGGCTTGCCTCCTGAATCGTGTGCCTTGGCGACCGCGGTCTTGGTCTCGGCCTTTCGCGGAGGAGCGGCCGCCTTCTTCTGCGCTACCTTTTTCCTGTTGAAATCCCGAACGACGCGCGCCACATAAGCTCGCGTCTCATAGTAAGGAGGCACTCCTCCAAACTTTTCCACTCGCTGTGGGCCCGCGTTGTAGGCCGCCAGTGCCTTTACCATGTCGAAGTTGTAACGCTCAAGCAGTTCCCGCAGGTACTTTGTGCCACCCTCGATGTTCGCCTGCGGATCGAAGGCATTCGGTACACCCAGTTGCGAAGCTGTTCCCGGCATCAACTGCATCAGCCCCTGCGCGCCCTTGGGCGAGACCGCCCGCACATTGAACCCGCTCTCCGCCTTGATGACGCTATTCACCAGGTCTGGATCCAGACGGTACCGCCCACTCGCTGCATTCACTACCTGATCCAGATTCACCTGTGGGCGCCTATTAGGTACTTCAGTTTTTGCATTCTTTAGGAAATATGCAGGATTTGAATCCGCTGCGGAGGCCGGAAGCCGAGAGTCGGAAGCTGGCAACTCCGGCGCCGCCTCAAAGTGCTCAATTTCCGCGGTCGGTATATCCACGAAACTTGCGCCATCGACAGTCACATAGAGCCGCGTGGTGTCTCCGACAATCTCGCGTCGCTCGTGCCGGATCGAGAACCCGTTCTTCAGAACCGCAACTTCGCCCGCAAAGCAGGGAAGCACGGCCACCGCGAGTACCGCGATCATCCCAAGCCGAAATCGATTTGAAGCAAAACTGCTCATTCCAATTCGAAGCCCAAAGCCCAAAACCGAAGACCGAACACCCAAAAGCTTAGGACCGAACCGCCGCCGCCGGCAGCTCACCCAAGGCCAACTCCACCGCCGCCGCCAACCCGCAATCATCGTTGCCGCGGGTCACGGTCCATCCGCGCCCGCGCAATTCCTCGCAGGCATTCCCCATGATAACCGGGTGTCCGGCAAACTCAAGCATCTCCACGTCATTGTGGTTGTCACCGATGGCCATGACCTCTTCGCGCCGGTAGCCGCGATGCGTCGCCCACCGCTCCAGTGCATGTCCCTTCGAACAACCAGCATTCAGCACGTCGATCATCAACAAATCCCGCTCGGGGTACTCCGTTCGCAACACTGTCACGGCCCCATCCATCCCGGCGCGATCGATTGCTTGCAGAGCTAAGTTCATTCGGGACATGGTTCCGCAGAACATCGCCTGCACCGGATCTTTCACCAAGGCATTCTCGATCGGAATCACAAACTCGATATACTCCATATTCTTTTCCAGCCAGCGCCGTATGCTGTCTCCCAGCTCATCGAGCCGCTCGAGAACAATCGAGCCCTTCGTCTCCTGGTCAAAAGTCAGAACGGTGTTGCCCCGGAATTCTTGCATGGCGCCGCAAAGCCGGCGGCATGTTTCCGCAGGCATCATGTCGCGATGGAATGTCTCACCCGCCAGCGACCGAGTGATCGCCCCGTTCGAACTAATCAGCCAATGATCAAAGCCGAGCTGCCTGGCGATGGGCAGGGCAAACTGGTGGCGTCGGCCGGTTACGAGCACGATCTCGATACCGGCAGCGTGTGCCCGCCGCAGGGCCGCCAGGTCGCCGTCAGAAATCTTGAATTGTGGATTGAGCAGCGTGCCGTCGATATCTGTCGCCAGCAGCCGAATGGAAGGCTTGAAAATCTTCACCACTCACAAGTTTAGCATCCAGCTCGGCGCTGTGCTCCGCGGGGACGTCAGGCGGAGCGGAGCCGCGCCAGCAGGGAGCTGGCCTTTCGAAACCAGGGTCGTTCGCGCCGGCGGAGATATCCCGGCATGGTCGGCTTCTTGTCGAGAATCTTCTGCGACCACTCGCGCGCTTCTGCCATGCGTCCCTGCGACTGAAGAAACAGTGCGTAGTGATAATAGGTTTCGGAGATGGTCGAAATCCTCGTGGCCTCGCGAAACATGGCGTTCGCTTTTTCCGCCTGCCCTGTCTGCGCGTATGCCCAGGCCAGCAATCCCTTGGCGCGATGAAAATCGTAGTCAGGATCGGAAGTGACAGCACGCTCAAGATCGGGCACGGCCGCAGCGAAGTCGCTGAGTTCGACTTCCGCGACGCCGCGCCGGTAAAACGGATCCGGGTGGTCCGTCCGCGAGGAGATCGCCTTGTCATAACATGTGCGCGCCTGCGAAAAATTGCCGTCGTCCAGATAGAGCAGGCCTAGCTCTTCATAGTTTCCTGCGGAAGGATTGTCGAGGACGGCGCGTTCCAGTTCGTGAATCCGGCGCCGTCGCGGAAAGACTTGAAACGAACTCCGCAACAACCCTGCGTCCGGAATGACCTCGAAGATGATGTAAACCAGCGCCCCGATCGGGTGAATCAGAATCACCCAGATCCAAAACCAGTCCGGTCGCCGCCGGATGAAGTGGACGATGGCCACGATCCGAAGCACGATGGACCACCAGGAAAAAGCATAGAGAAGGAATGATCCCATGCGAAATCGCAATATAGCACGCGGCCAATGTGCGGTCCGCTCCCCGCGAAAAAAACCGAACGCCTCCACGGCAGAGTGGCTCTGAATCCTCTACGTCTCTACTTCTTTACCTCATTCTTTACTTCCGGACTCATCGGCGCGGCCACCGCTACTGCACTCAGGCTATCCTTCACCGTCTTCGGCAGCTTGTCAGCATTTGCGACCAACAGGCTAACCTGCCACATCTGGGTGGTGGATAGCGATTTATCAAATCCAGGCATCCCGGTCATGCGAATCCCGCCTGCGACTTTCCAGTATGTCTCCCCAGCAGGATCGTCCGTTACCCCGGTCCCTTCCATCAACTTCGGGGGTACGGGAAACATTCCCTTGGCGATAGCCGTCTGCGCCTGCCCCGGCAGCCCATGACACACCGCACAGTGTTCTTTGTAAATTTGCGCACCGGCTGTATAGGCAGCCTCATCCGCGTTGACCGGAGGCGCCGACTTTGGCATCTCCTTTTCCATGCGCGCGTGCAACGCCGCCCGCGCCAGCATTTTCTCAAACGGCATCGGCGGGGCCGACGTTGCGACAGGCGCATTCCCCGATGTGAAGTACATGTAGACAACAGCAGGAACCAGGATCATTCCCAGGATCAGACCGATAATAAATACTTTCATGCTCGTTCTCCTCGACGCATTCGATACTAACTCAGCGGAGTCAATCACGCGCAGATCGCGGCGGACAATTCGGATCTCCGCTCCTGCTCTTGCTAGAGGATTGTTCCCGCCTGTGGACATCGCTCCGCGTCCGCGTTACCCTCTCGTCCATGAATCGACGCGACTTTGTAGTTGGCTCCGCTGCCGCCGCTGCTGCGCTCACTCTTCCACGCCTCATGCACGCCGAGCAGGCCGACCTCAAACCCGTCTGGGCAGAAATCGAAAAACGTCACGACGAAGCCGTAAAGCGCCTGCAGACCTGGATTCGCCAGCCCTCCATCGCCGCCGAAAATCGTGAGGTCAACGAAGGCTGCGAACTGACGATGCAGATGCTCCGCGATGCTGGTTTTCAAGCTGTCACCAAGGTTCCCACCGACGGTCAGCCGGGCATCTTCGCTACTCTCGACGCCGGGGCTCCGCGCACGATCGGTGTCTACCTCATGTACGACGTAAAGCAGGTGACGCCGTCGGAGTGGAGTTCGCCGCCGTGGGACGCCGCGTTGGTCGACAAGCCCGGCCTCGGCAAGGTTCTCATCGGACGCGGCGCTGTGAATCAGAAGGGTCCACAAGCCACATTCCTCGCCGCGCTGCACGCGATTCGTGGCGCTGGACGCAAACTCCCCGTCAACTTCGTACTGGTTGCTGAAGGTGAAGAGGAAATCGGGTCACCACACTTTCCACAAGTCGTCCGCCGCCCCGAGGTAATTGCAGCCTTGAAAAAGACGGAGGGGATATTCCTGCCGGACGCTGCACAAGATCTCGACGGCAGTATCACGGTCGACCTCGGCGCCAAGGGCGTGGTCGAACTGGAACTCGTTTCCAGCGGCGAACGCTGGGGACGCGGTCCCACTCATGATGTGCACTCCAGCGAAAAAGCGCGCATCGATAGCCCCGCCTGGAGGCTGATTCACGCGCTGAACACGCTGGTTTCCGCCGACGGCAATCAACCGGCGATCCCCGGCTATGCCGACAAGGCTCGCCCGTTGTCAGACGCGGAGAAGCAAATGATCGCCGCCGCCGCGAAACGGATGGATGAGAATCTCGCGAAGCAGGCCTATGGCGTGAAGCACTGGATCAACGACGTGGGCTGGCAGGAGTCCCTGGAAATGCTGATCTCCCGGCCGACCATCAACATCGAAGGACTAGTAGGCGGCTACACCGGACCGGGCGGCAAGACGATTCTTCCGCATCGTGCGGTTGCGAAGATCGACCTCCGCCTTGTGCCCGACATGACCGCCGCCGAAGCTCTGGCCTCGTTGAAGTCGCATCTGGCCAGGCAGGGATTTGATGAGATCGAAGTCAATATGACGGGCGGATACGACCCGAACAGTACCTCGGCGGATGCAAGAATTATCCAGACCGAGTTAAAGGTGTACCGGGCGAAGGGTGTCGATCCGATCGTGTTGCCTCGCAGCGCTGGCTCGTGGCCCGGGTATGTCTTCACCGGCGATCCACTTCACTTGCCCGCAGGCGGCTTCGGTCTCGGACACGGCGATGGCGCACACGCGCCCGATGAGTACTATCTGATCGAGTCGACGAATCCCAAGGTGCTGGGTATGGACGGCGCGGTGCGCTCGTACGTGGAGTTTCTGTACGAAATGGCAGCGTGAAACAACGCGCCGACGGAGCACACAGGAGATAGGGAGCACACAGGTGATGAAGACCAGATCAGATTTCCCTCTTCAAGCTGATGCTCTCGGGAGTACACTCATGGAGCCCCCCGAAGACTCCTGGAAAATCCTGCACAAGCTGTCTAGTTAGGAAGGACAATGTCCACACTCGTAGCACGTCCCGCTGCTCCGGCGAAGATTGTTCACACCGCGCCAGGCCGTCGTTTTGACCATGTCTTTTTCTCGGCCATGGCCTTGCTCATGCTGGCCACGGTTTTTGTAGGCTTTGCGCGCACGTACTACCTGGCTGGCGTATTCCACGCGCCGCTGCCGAGCGTGATCATTCACCTGCATGGCGCGGCCTTTTCTTGCTGGATACTCTTGCTGGTCACGCAAACATCGCTCGTCTCCGCCGGCCGCGTCGACATCCATCGCCGGCTCGGCGTTGCGGGATTCTTATTGGCATGTGTGATGGTGGTGCTCGGCGTTTTGGCGGCCACAGACACTTTGATGCGGCACGGCGGCCCTCCCGGCCGCGATCCGCAGGCCTTCTACATCGTTCCCCTCACGGACATGGTCGTTTTTGGCACCCTCATCTTTTTTGCGTTTCGAGACCGCTCCGACAGCGCAGCCCACAAGCGCCTGATCCTGGTGGCCACAATTGGGTTGACGATCGCGGCCATCGCCCGTTGGCCATTTCTCGGTCAGAGAAATCCCGTCAAATCGGCGCTGGTGTCGTACATCTTTCTTCTGATGCTCGTGGGCTACGACTTGTGGTCGACGCGCAAGGTTCACCGCGCCACGATCTGGGCAGGCGTTTTTCTCGTGGCTGTGCAACAGATAAGGATTCCGATTGGAAAGACTGCCGCCTGGCACTCCTTCGCCAGCTGGGTTCAGCACATGGGCCGCTAGCCCGCTGGGCAGACCCTCGACAGAGGGAAGATTAAAGACACGAGGGGATGAACGAGCTGCGCAAACGGGCGAACCGTCCTGGGTTCGCCCGTTGCTTTGAGGCAGGCACTTATTTTGCTGAACTCACAAGGTCATTTTTCAGCAAGTTAACTTCAACTCTCCCGCTGGTGACGCGCTTGGCCGAAGTTCCCTCAGTAGGCGTGTTGCCCATGCTCATCACATAGATGCGGTAGACCGGGATCTGGTGGTTGAGCACCAAATAACGCACCACCGAGTCCGCCATCTTCTGCGAGCTGGCGGTTGCAACCCGGTGACTGCCCGGCGCGAAGCCCCGCACTTCAATAATGTAGCTGTTCTGATCTTTCAAGGGCGCGGCCATCTCGTCGAGCGCATCTTTCGCCTGCTTGCTCAGCACAGTCTGCCCCGGACGAAAACGAATTTCCGTCTGTCCGGTGCCCTTGTACTGGTCGAGGTTGCCGACCTTCTGCTCCACAGTCGAAACGCGGGCAGCGGCCTGCGTGGCAGAGGTCTGCGCCAACTGGGCCTTGTTGGTGGCATCGGTCGCATGCTGGTCAGCCAGGTTCGTTTTCTCAGAAGCCAGCTGAATACCTTGCTGGGCACGCGTATCGACGTCCCGGATCATCTTGCGATTGGATTCGGTGATTTCGTCCAGTTCGTTGACGCGATCCTGAATGGGACGAGTCATGCGCTGTACGTACTTCTTACTGGCAAACGGATGCGTGACCAGATTGACCAGGTTGGGCTCGTCCCCGTCCCAGAAGTCGGTGCGGGTCGCGGGAGGCAGGGATTGTCTGTCGCTGCTCCCAGCGCTTTGCGGAGCGGCTTGACCAGTGGGTGCGGCTTGCTGTGCAAGGCTTGGCAGTGCAAGTACTGCCGATAAGAGCGTGGCTGCGAATATGCGGATCTTCATTCCGAACTCCTTGCCCGATCGGCACGGTTGGGGCTAATGGGCTGCCTGATCGGCGTTTTGGACCATCTAGATTGTGCGCTTAGGGGACGAAAGCTGCAAGCCATAAGGTGTTTCGGCCCATCTGAATTCGTCGAATTGCCGCCTGGTAGCCCCACTTGGGCGGAGCCGGAGCTCCCGTGACCATCCTTTTACAACTCTCAAACGTGTTCGTGACACCTAGGACCTTCCACCGCCTCTATGCTGTTTTTACGTTGACCTCGGAAGTCCCTGCCGTTCCGTTGTGTTACCGCAAACAATCTGGAGTGTGAAATCTTTATGATCGACGGAAAACTGCCCTCCACCGTGATTCCTCAATCAGAAAACAACCAGCACAACAACGACCAACGGGCCACTCAAACTTCTCGCCAGATCGAGCGACGCTCCTTTCTGAAAGGCCTTGGCGTCGCTGGAGCGGCCATTTCCGCAGTCCCACTGATGGGTATCGGGGCGAAAGCCGATGATGGGCACGGACATGGTTCACTCAGCAAAGGCGATGCCGCGATCCTCCGGTTCGTAGCCGCGGCTGAAATCATCGAGAGCGACATTTGGCTTCAATACAACGAACTGGCGGGAGTACAGGATGGAGAAGTCTCCAAGCTGGCCAACAAGTTGATCCCCGGCTATCCCGCCCAAGCTACCGGTGGGAACTCCGACTACACCGAGGGGATCAAGCAGCTCGATGAGGACATGGACCAATACATCTCTGACAATACGGAAGACGAGCTAAGCCACGAGGCCTTCCTCAATGCCTATCTTGCCTCAAAGGGCGCCGCGCCGGTGAACCTGGATGCCTTCCGGACCCTGCCCAGCAGCCAGGCCACAGGGTCCAACAAGTCCGTTGGCCGCCTCACTAACCTGACTCAACTTACCGTGCACACCGATTGGTGGACTCGCTACCGAAGCCGCGGTGGAAATCCCGATCTCGGAGACAAGTTCCGCAACGCGATTCCGACGCTGGCGGTTGGACAGCACACGGCCATTCCAAGGACCGACTCCGATGTCAGCAATTCAGATTTTCTTCAGGCGGTCGCCAACACTGCCGGATTCCACTTTCCCTGGATTGAGCAGGGTGGAACCAGTCTCTACGCGCAGTTGGCGCAGAGAGCCACAAACCTGGAAGTTTTACGCATTTTGCTGAGCATCGGCGGAACCGAAATCTGCCACTTCCAAACCTGGCACGATAAGGCCGGGAATGCTCCGCCCAAGGACAATGTCATCGATCCTGTCACTGGCGTGTCGGTCACGTTTCCTGATCTGAACTCCGCGCCCTTCGGTGGTGAGAACTTCCAGACCAACCTGATCATGCCCGAACCCACGGTGTTCCTCAGCCGGCAATTTCCTCCATGTTCGATCATCCGTCCAACGGAAACGCAGGGCGCGGCCATGGGAGCGGCGAAGGCCCTTACCGGGGATGGGCTCTTCATCGGTCAGTCGAAGCACTTCTTCCAGGCCTTACAAGAGCTGGCTCACGAAGCAGACGAAGCGATTCGCGGTGGCTACTGATTGCATCGTGAGTTAGTCCGGATTGTGGCGTGGGTGCTGAGAGCCCACGCCACAACTCGCATCGCAGCATTCCCAGGTCTATTTCAAAGGAGAATTCATGTTTGAGGGTTTGTTTCAACCCATGCACATGCTGGTACTCGCAGGCATCGCGCTGATGGTCTTCGGTCCAAAGAAGCTGCCCGAACTCGGTAAGGGGCTGGGCGAGAGCATCCGCGGCTTCAAATCGGCGATGGCCGCCAAAGAAGAAGAAAATCCCGCACCCGCAAAACCAGAATCGAAATCCAATTGACTGAGAACTGAGAACTGCTCTGTTAAACTCAGCATCGGTCATGCTGACTCACCTGGAATGCACGCGCTGCGGCGAGCACTATCCTGCAGATCGTCCGCAATCTGTTTGCCCCAAGGACGGTGGTGTCCTCTACGCCCGCTACGATCTGGCGACGATCAAGCGTGCCTTCTCTTCGGCCCGCCTCGCCGGACGCGCGCCCACCATGTGGCGCTATGACGCGATCCTACCCGCGGCTGATCCCGTGTCGCTCGGCGAAGGCTTCACTCCCATGCTCCCGAGCCGTGAATACGCCAACGTCTTCATCAAAGACGAAGGGCTCAATCCTACGGGCTCGTTCAAAGCGCGCGGACTCTCCGCGTGTGTGACCATGGCTCGCCACTTCGGCCTGAAGAAGCTGGCGATTCCGTCAGCGGGAAATGCCGCCGGAGCACTCGCCGCCTACGCGGCAGCCGCGGGCCTCGAGGCTCACATCTTCATGCCCAAAGATGTCCCCATGGCGAACCGCATCGAGTGTGACTACTACGGCGCGCACGTCACGCTGATCGACGGTCTTATCAGCGACTGCGCCCGCAAGGTTGCCGAACTGAAAGGTAGCGAGGTTTGGAAAAAAGACGGCTGGTTCGACGTCAGCACCACCAGAGAGCCCTACCGCGTGGAGGGCAAGAAGACTATGGGCTACGAAGTCGCCGAACAACTGGGCTGGCGAATGCCGCAGGGCATCATCTATCCCACCGGAGGCGGAGTCGGCTTGCTCGGCATGTGGAAGGCCTTCGAAGAGATGGAAGCGCTGGGCTGGATCGGTCCCGAACGCCCAAAAATGATTACCGTGCAATCATCCGGTTGCGCGCCCATTGTTAAAGCTTGGGATGAACGTCGTTCCACCGCCGAAATGTGGCCGAATGCAGCGACTCTGGCTGCCGGCCTGCGCGTGCCGAAGCCCTACGGCGACTACCTGATTCTCTCCATTTTAATGATGTCCAACGGCACCGCGATCGCGGCCACCGACGAAGAAATTCTCGACGCCACGCGTCACTGGGCGAGAGTCGAAGGCATCTTCGCCGCGCCAGAAGGTGCGGCGTCGCTGGTCGCCTACCGCAAGCTCCTCGCCAACGGATTCTTCAAGCCCGAAGACACGGTGGTGCTGTTCAACACCGGGAGTGGCCTGAAATATCTCGATGTGCTGGATTCAAGTGCACGTGTGGGCGCGGGCGACGCGCCCGCTCAGCTTTCGAGCAAGAAGCCAGCCGCACGCCAGATTGGCGGCATCATCGGCCCGTACTAAGACTCCGAAAGACCACAAGCTGAATTCTGTCATTCCGAGCCGGGTCAGTCCCGGTGAGGAACCTG
>Ga0265338_10005654_pt1 | contig 16228 bp, 12 predicted proteins | sample 42126metaG_FD_193579 | JGI IMG/M metagenome (GOLD analysis project Ga0265338, IMG submission 193579) | Rhizosphere microbial communities from Carex aquatilis grown in University of Washington, Seatle, WA, United States - 4-21-26 metaG | ecosystem: Host-associated > Plants > Roots > Rhizosphere... | reverse complement strand
GTGCTTGCGCACGGCCAACATTGCACCTGCACTGGCGACGTTCTCGACGTCGTGCCTCTTGGTAACCGCCTGCTAAGGCTTGGGCTACGCGAGCAAAATGGAATGGAGCCTCCAGCCGGTGATGCTCAGGCAGGAATTCTTTACAAAAGAAATCCGCAGGCTGCTGTATGGAGGCGAATTGGTCGCAATCCCGAGTGCTGCCCTCGGCGAAGCTGGCTTATGAAACCGACTTGAGCGCTGGCTCGATTGCGATGCTTGCGCATGGCCACCGTTGCGAATGGCGGTCAAAAGTGGAGCCCTCACTCGGAATTGCACCGAGTTCGCTCGCCTACCGAGCGAGTGCATCACTGGAAATGCTTTGAGGGCATTGAAAAGGGCGGCGCGAGGGGATTGCGAACAGTCACGCGAAATCGGTTCAGTCCAGTTCCCGTTTGGTGCAGCCTGACTATCTCGCGAAGAAAAAACGGGGACGTAATTAATTACGTCCCCGTATGCTGACTTGATTTTAAGAAACTGGCGCGAGTGCTATTTCGCAGCAAACGCAACGCGATAGGTTTTGACCACGCCATTGTAATCGAATTTCACAACCGCGGTTCCGTTTTTCGCATCGGCTTGTTTCACATCCACTTTCACGCTCGCGTCGCTCGCGGATGCGGCGACCTGGGGGATATCCGCGACGTCGGCCGGAACGGCATAAGACGCATCATAAATATCATATCCAGTAATGCCGTTGGCATTGCTGGATCGAACCGGGTTAACCGGCAAATTGAGGGCCTGGCCGTTCACTTTGATGCTGACGGTGGGCGGAACCGACCGGACGATTTTTACTTTGGCCGAACTGAATCCCAGTCCGACGACGTCGCAAAGGGCTCCCTCTGCGGGACCTTCCGCCACAAGGAAGATGGCGTGTTTTCCCTTCAGGTTCTCTACCGCAGAAGCGACATCGAGAGTAAACTCTGTGACTTCCTGGGCGGCATTGGCCAGCACATTGATTTCACCGATTTTTTTGCCATTCCAGGTGTCGTTACCCCAGGGGCCGTTCAGCCACACGTTCACCTTGAATGCGTTGGTCGTTTTGGGCGTAAGAAAGAGTTTAAACGCGGTCTTGTTGCCCGGCTTGGCCCCGTCAAAGGCCTTCAACCCCTTCTGCGCTTTCGCCAGTCCGCCGAAGCCAAAATATTTGTATCCGATAATATTGCCGTTCTGCACGTTCGCCAGCGGCATGTTGTTGTCCCAGATATCCCACGAATCCTGCAGGCTCTGCTGGTTGGAGAGATAACAGGCAATTCCCGCAGAGTAATATTGATAGGGATCGAGTCCGAAAATGTGGAAACCTTCCGATGTGACTTCGGCGCCGGTATATTCATTGCCGTCGCTGCCTTTTGCGGTCCAGAGGTTATCTTTCGCGTAGGGGTCGTAACCTCGGATGGTCACTTTGCCACCGTCGGATACCGGTTTGGCATCCGCTTCCACTTTGACCGGCGCCACCATCGCTTGACGCGCATATCCGAACCCTCGCGGCGCCCGATGATAGAACACGTAATACTGGTCGTCGATCAACTGGATGCTGCCATGAGTGTTGTGTCCCGAAAAAGTGGTTTGCAGTTTGGTTCCATCCTGGTTGAGCACCACCGCGCGTGCATCCACAAGCACGCCGCCACTTTTCCAAGGTCCCAGAGCCGTGTCGCCATAGGCATAACGCAACGTCGCATTGGCGCGGCCAAGCCCGTATTCCGGGCCGGAGTATCCGCTGTAAATCCAGACGTATTTGTTGCCGATCTTGCGAATCGAGGCAGCTTCAAAGAAGGCGAACGCGGCAGAATTCTCACCGGGAAAGACACGAGTTTGAAAGCGGTCAATAGCTTGGGTTCCGGGTTTGAGCGAATACATCGTCTTTTGATCCAGCTCGCCTGCCGATGACGTTTGAAATCCCCAGTAACCGTACGCCCTGAATCCGGTCTCAAAATCAGGATCGTTTTTATCGGTGATGTAATCAATGAACACCGCCGGATCGAATCCCATCGTGCTGCCGGGCACGGTTCTCGATCCGTCCTCGGTCATGTTGATGGGCGTAAAGGGTCCATTGGGACGATCGCCCTTGGCCACCATTCCTAATCTGCCGTTGCCGCGACTGTGGGGGTAGAGATAATACACCTTCTTGCCGTCTTTCGCTTTCACCTCCACCAGGTCCGGAGCATACATCACGTCCCATTGGTTGCCGAATTTGTAGGTGAAAATCGGGCCTTCATCACGCCAAGCGGACAAATCCTCAACCGGTGCCGACCACGCCCGGGTGTCCGGCCCGCAATATCCTCTGAAACTCACATCGTGGGATCCAATAATGTAAACCCGGAATTTTCCGGGATGATCCGGATCCTCAAAAACGCGCGGCTCGCCATCCGGCTCATGCTCCCATAAAGGCAAATAAGGATTGCCTAATCCCAAATGGATGTAGTTGTTTGCTTTTGCGCCCTCGGTGGACGGCTGATTTGCAGCCATGGCCGCGGAAGCGCAACACAGCGACAATGACGCAATGAATAACGCCACGTGGGGTTTCTTAGTAACGGCTGAAAGGTCCTTCATCAATGGCCGTTTTATCATGTATGCGACTGAAGCAAAGCCAAAAAAACATTTTCTGAGCTAACTGGCGGTCCAACCGCCAGTTAGCCTATCGCCTGACCAGAACCACGTGCTCAGTTCGGGTCCAGGCCAAATTGGTCGGGCGCGAGACGGGTGGACTTCCCAACTCCTGCAATATGGCTTCCCAAAAACGAGACGGTTCGCTTTCGCGAGCAGCAGAGCACATTCAAGGCTGCCTGATTCTGAGTCAGATGGGTCTGCTTTTCCCGCGAACCATGCGCCGATGAAATTGGCGTCCCTGACCGGCTTCGCTCCGGTGATCTCCGGCATGAGAGGCAGGCATGCTGTCTGACTTCGCCACAGAGACGAAATGGTGGGAGCGAAGCGTGCTGCCGCTTTACCTCTCGCATGTCAAACGAGCGCTCTCAAATAGTCGTCGTCATGCATTACGTGAATGGCTCCTCGCCCTGAAGATGGCTAACGTTGCCAATCTAGCCCCTCGGCGGTACTCTTCCGTAATGCGACCCCTTCGGTATTCCATCAACGTCACGTTGGACGGCTGCGTCGATCATCGTGCAGGTTCTACGGACGAAGAACTGCATCGTTTCTGGGCCGAGAAACTCGCCCAGGCCGATGCCCTGCTCTTTGGCCGGGTCACTTACGAAATGATGCAGACCGCGTGGCGGTGGCCGGCAAATGGGCTCCGGCCCGAATGGATGGCCGAGTGGATGGAACCCTTCGCCCGCACGATCGACGCCGCAAAGAAATACGTCGTGTCGAACACGCTAGAGCGGGTTGATTGGAACGCGGAGCTGGTGCGCGGAGATTTGGCTAAGTCGATCGAGCAGCTCAAGCGGGGAGCAGGGGCAGGCAAGGGACTGTTCGTGGGAGGCGTGACACTCCCGCTGGCATTGGCGGAATTGGGATTGATCGATGATTACGAGTTCGTGGTGCACCCCAGGCTGGCGGGCCACGGGCCGACGTTGTTCGCGGGGCTATCGAAGTATGTCGACTTAAAGCTCGTGAGCCGACGGGAGTTCGGCTCGGGCGCGGTGGCGCTGCGGTATGAGCCGAGAAGGTAGCCATTGGACCGGTAGCCCGAGTCGACCGCGTGATGGAGCAACTGGAGCAGATCTCTGGAAATATTCCATCCGACCCGTTACATCCGCAGCAACGTTGTCTCTGCGCCCCCGAGATTGGAGCGGATGAACGGAGTCGCACCGTCGTCTCGGCCTCGGCACGGCCGCATTCTGCTGTTGAACCACACCCGCGTGGTGTCCCCAGTCGGACTTTCACCAACAACCTGGCGCTTAGGACGCGCCCGCTCTGATGCTTTGAGCTATGGGGACGAAAATGGTCGGCGTGCCGGGTAATGCTCCCAGGCTCGGCACTCATCTAGTGCGACTCCGTTTATAAGACGGAGGTTCTCTTTGAACTACGCGCGCATGGTGGCCGTCTGCAAAGACCGGAATGCCGTGGACTTGCGCCACATGCCCGAAGGCACGCACTCGTTAGCAACGAGGCCTACCGCTTGGCCGGTTGACATTCCAAATTGGTGCTGGCGTCCAGGGCAGCGAACATATGATCGAATCACCAGCCAGCTGATCCCCTGACCAGAACCACGGGCGCCCGATTCCGGTTCAGAGCAAATTGGTCCGCGTGACAGGAGTGGGACCTCCCAGGTCCTGCTAAATGGTTTCCTAAATTGAGTTGTTCGCTATCGCGAAACGCAGAGCGCCTGCAACTTTTCCGGTTTGAGCGGAACACCTCTTCATTGGGCTACACGCGGTGGTGCTCCCGGTCAGATTTGCACTGACACTGAGCGGGGTTTAAGTCCGCCGCCTCTGCGTTGGGCTACGGGAGCAATTTGAAATTGGTACCGCGTGAAGGATTCGCACCTTCAACCTTCCCGTTCTGAGCGGGACGCCTCTTCTGTTGGGCTAACGCGGCATGAATTGGTGCATCCGGCAGGATTGAGCTCCCGCTCTTGCTATTTGTTTCCCATGAATGAGACGTTCGCTTCGCGAATTGCAAACCCACCTGCCGACTCTCCGTTCGAAGCGGAGGATGATAATAATTTCACCACGGATGCGGAAATGGTGGGTCGCCTCGGATTCGCACACCTTGCGGTGCGCCAGCACTTCTCGCCGGTTAAGAGCCGGAACTTCACTATCAAAGTTTGCAACCCAGGAGCTGTCTGCAAAGACCACGACACGAAGGCGGAGTTGAACCGCCGCAGCAAGGTCTGTGAAGTCCTCGCCGGCACCGGTATTCGCGTCGCGGGAAATGGTCAAAGCGGCGGGACCACAAATCGCGAAGCGATCATCAGCTCTTGGGAATCTGACTTGTGGCGGAACTGGGAGTTCAAACGCTCCCGCTTACTCTTGCTCCCGAAGCAAGCGCCTCACTTTTAGGCTACGCTCTGAAGAACTCCCCAGCGCACTGAAGCGGTATCCGGCCATTACTTCGACCGTGCGAGTGCTGGCCGTGTGCTAACACCTGCCGGCGGACCGGGTTCAACTGGGGAAATGGTCGAGCATCAGGGTATCGCGCCCTGTATTCCTGCTTGGAAGGCAGGCGTGTGTCTCCCAACACTTATGCTCGAAGAAATGGAATCCCGTGCTGGAATTGCACCAGCCTTTGCGGCTTTGCAGGCCGCCGCCTGAGCTAATCGGCCAACGGGATGTTATTCAAGCGCGGGCGCAAGCTTCCGCCTCTGGGCTTCTTAATTGCTGTCTTTAAAAGAATTTCGGAATCCACTGCCCGATGGCGTAACCCATGAAAATTGCAAATGCGAGGTTGCCATCGCGCGGAGTTCCGCGAGAGACGGCAATTCTGCCGAGAATTAATCCCACACAGGCGAACAGAGCGACGATCACGCTCATGATGGACAGCAACCTCGCTTGCGCAAAGACGCAGGCGATCGCAAAAATCATCGCAGCGACGGCGATGGTCCAGCGCGGCAACTTAAGTTTGCCCACGCCCGCATACGCCAACCAAAAAACAAACCCTATCGCGACTTGCAAGGGCACGCGATGAAAGTTCAACGCCGAGCCAACCCACTTGGTTGTCGTGAGGGAGACCGCGATGATAATGATACCCGGAACAAGGATCCCGCGGATTCGTGTCAGCCGGGGGCTTAGTTCCGGCAGAAGCCAGATTAAACCCAATGCACCCGCCATTCCTAATACTACTCCGACACATCGCCACAGCCAGAATACTGGTGCTGGCGGCGGTGTTTTTCCGATCAAGCCACAGGCCGCTTCAACACTGGCATTGACGAGGCGCGGATCCCAGACCTCGAGCGCATGATCAGACCACGGAGACAATACCAAGCGGGCGTCAGTGCGCGCTTTGAGGCTGGCCGGCCGGACTAATTCATCAAAATCGCCTGCCATCAAGAGCAACGGCGGCCCGCGCTCGCCCAGGTCTGGATTCGCTCCTACTGCAATAAACAGCTTCGGATCGAAATCACCATTTCGAACACTCACCGAAGCCGCTCCGGCACCCATCGAGTGGCCAACGAAAATATCCACCGGACCAATTGCCCGCGCGATCCTGTCCATTTGAGCCACGACAACTGTGCTGGCAAAACGCTGTCTGGATTCCCCGTGCCCAGGAAGATCAACCGTGTAACAATCAAATCCGGCGGCCGCCAGCGCTTCGCCAAAACGAAAAAGAGTTTCCTTCGAAGCCGTTACCCCATGCGCAAGCAATGCGACGGGATGCTCCGAAGATGTCTTTGGAAAAAGGTGAATCGCCGGCGTGTCTCCGGCGAGAACCACTTTCTCAACGCCGACCCCGGGTTCAACAAGATGCGCGAGCACAACCCCTATAACGAGGCTGGCAATAGCAGCGGATACGATCCACCCGGTAGCGCGCGTGTTCACAGGTTTGATACAAGAATGCAGCGGAATTTAGACCGGCTCGCGTTGACGGACTAAGCGTATCCAACTCAAACCGATTTGAAAAGTGCGGGCGGAGGCTTTCGCCTCCGCCCGCCTTGTTTGCCTCTTTGGCGTCCTTGAATCGTTCAGTCATGTGACCGAACAAAGTCCGCGATGACTGCCGGCACCGACGTATCGAAGCCGACCACATCCAACATGCCTCGGTCGTTCGGGTCAGCGATGGTGAAGCCGTTGGAGGTCATGCCCACAACGACTGCCTTCGCGTCCCCAACGAACTCGCTGCGATACTGGCGCAGTGCCTGCGACGGATGGATCTTGCCCGCCCACGTTTCGCTGTCCGTGTAGGTGATGAAGCCCGACACGTTCAGCTTGTTGCGAGCAGCCCACAGCATTGGCAGCGCGCAGTCCGTGCCACCCATCGGGATAGCTTCGATGCGCTGGATGACTTCAGCCAGGCGCTTGCACCCTTTACCTGAAGTTGTTCGTTGAATAGGATTTGGATCATGAGTCCCTCAGCAAGAGCACTTCGCGGCGGGAATGGATCAAATCGCTCGGTGCTCCTTGCTTGCCTATTCTTTGTCGCGCGTCTGTCATTTGCCGGCGAAGTGCCAATTGTAAATGGCGGATTTGAAACACCTAATGTGGGAGCGGGATGGATACAAAGTCCTTATTCGGCGGCAGGAAATTCAAATTTTTTCGGCTGGACCGTTTCTGCAGGCATGCTTTTTGGCAGTATTGCTGGCACCGAAACCCAAGTGGAAGGAACTCAACTTTTCGGCGCCAACATGAACCCGCCGGGTCAGGATTTTAATACGTTCACACTCAAACAGTACGTCTCTGGCTATACGGTCGAACCCGGTGCTGCTTACGCGCTCCGGTTTGCGGCCCGAGATCTGAACGGCGCGGGGGTGCAGTTCATGGTGAGTTTGAAATTCAACGGCGTGACCGTTTCCTCTCTTTCCGGCAGCACCACTTCCAGTTGGATTACCTATGCGCTGCCCACATTTGTTGCATCGGAGTCAAACGCGGGAAGCCCGATTACGATTGAAATCACGATGGCGAACAGTAAAGACATTCAAGTTTATCCGCGACTTGATGCATTCCATCTGGCCAGTTCAAAGCGCGACGGCTCCACGTTCGCAAACCTTATCGGCAGGGTTGATTATTCCGATGAGTTCACGGTTACTGACGGCAATGCCAGAACCAGGGTTCATGATTTGGATTGGTATGGCACGTCCAATGTTCCGGGCCTCTATTTGACAAGTCACGATAACAATCCGCTGACGGCATATTATGCTGCGTCGGGCATGGGTTTTCGGACTGACGGGACGGCGAGCAGGACCGCCGCGGGCAATGCCGGGGCAAGCAGCGGAGTGTTGGATTTTCAGAACGGCAGCGAGACGCGGTTCGCTTACTTTCCGGCTCGTCGCCGATTTGTCGTGGAATTTAGCGTGTTACTCGCAAGTGATCGGACAGATATCACCGTTTCCAATGGGGACTCGGCTTCGGCCAATGATCCCTCCTCATTGAGTCTTTTTGTCCGTCCAAACGGTTTTGTGGACATTTACAACTCCGTAAAGGGACAGATGCCCACCGGTTGGTATATCGGCGCTCACACGCGATGGGTGAAGATCGCAGCCATATTTGACAAAGGAACTGATGGCGTTAATCAGTACGGCCACGCTGGCGGCACCATCGAACTGATTATCGATGATCAGTCGCTCGGTATTTTCGACCTGACTGGGACACAATTCGCCGGTCTTATTGGGAGTGCGTCTATTTGCTTGGGAACCGCCGGGACGGGAGGCGTGATTGACAATTTGAAAGTAGGTTTGGATGTCTATCCGAGCGATGGCGATCGTCGAATTTCTGGAAATCTCACGCTTGGCTGGCCGATGCAAGAGCCAGGGGATCTGTATGACGTGTATTTTGACACCGACTACCGCTCGGTCGCCACGGCAACTACGAATTCAACCGTGTTCAAAGGCACAGTGAACAAGACAGAGTATGCGGTCGGATTAACATCTCCAAAAACAACTCATTATTGGCGGGTGGACACCCGCAGCTCTTCAGGAACGATGCAAGGACCGGTGCACTACTTCGTCGCTTCTCCCAGTGCCAACGAGCGTGTAGCACTGGATGTTCCTATTCTCGCCGACGGTTTCACAGCACCTGGAACAGATCGCGATGCGCATCACGATTTCACGTGGTACGCTTTAAATAGGCCTTCCGCTCAACGCGTCGAAATCGCGCCGACGCCGCGGTCCTGGGTGGCCAACGCGCCGTCACGAACTTTTTTTCGCAATCGCCCAACCCCTTTCGGCAACAGCGGAGCAAATACAGGGCTGTTGGAAATGAATGATAGCTGCATCGCAACCTCTCTTGGTTCAAGTGCCGGAAACAGATTTGTGATTGAGTTTGACGCAGTAATATCCTCGAACTTGCTGGACCACATCGCCATCAATTGCGGAAGTCGCTCAGGAATCATCGGAACCCCTGGAGTTTTGAGTGTCTTCCTGAGAAGATCCCACCCGCAGTGGAACGTGCCCATTATTGGGTTGTATGACTCAGTTCAAGGCGAGAAAAACATCTACAGAACCACAGGCCTGACCGATTTCGAATGGCACCACTTCGCTGCTGTTTTCGATCTCACTGCGAGAACCATCGAAGTTCTGATTGATAATCGGCCAGTGGCTCTGCTAGACCTGAAGGTCCTGTACGGCGGCTCTTTCCAAGCTCTGCTAAGCAATGTCAATATCGGGATCGGCTGCAGCGGAACCGCTTTGGTTGATAATGTGCAAGCTGGCCCGTATGCGCCCGCCAAACCAAACCATCCTCAGCCGGTTGACGGCGCGGGGGTGCAGAACAACGCCGTCTTTTCTTGGAGTCCCGGTGCGGGGAGATCAAGCGGCTACGACATTTACTTCGGGAGCGATTACTCCGCCGTGTTGAACGCGACGACTAACTCTGCCAACTATAAAGGGCGGCAAGCAGATATAAGTTATAATCCCGGACCGTTGGTTGAGGGGAACCACTACTTCTGGAGGGTAGACCAGGTCAACGGAGCTCTCCGCGTCAAAGGTGACGTTTGGAAGTTCAGCGTGATTGACAAGATGTTCAAACACGGCATTGCTGCACCGACTCAGCTCGTTTATGTGGATACCAGAAAGAGTCCGTGGAGTTCCTCAGAATTGATTCTGCTGACTTCATTGCAGGGACTTGTCGCCCGAACAAGACCCGAGCTCTTCATTGTGCAAAACGATGCTCAACTCGCGTACTTGCACTATGTGGACACGAACTTTGGTATTCCTTATCACAACCTCGATGATTTGAAGAGCACGAATGAGACGTCCTTGGATTATCTGCTCAACAGGTATAGCGGATACTACAAGGGTTACGTTATGGCCGACCTGACGTACAACGCAGAGTCGCCCGGGGTCGCTGCATCTCTAGCGGGCCTCGACAGCCATGTTGTGGCGAGTCCAACACTGAAAGCACTCATGACCGCACATGGCATCCCACTCGCAATGGATGTGAGGACATGGAGCTCGCAACGATTGCGAGATACTTACTGGAACCGTTTTTCACATAAGGGCTACGTCGGAGCGCTTCCCTGGTATACTTGGGCTTTATACGATTGGGCTGCCGCAGACAATCAGGCGATGTTTTGGAATTCCGATCCTTACTTCAATGCGCAGATGATGGATTCCGTAGCCCGCAACTCCATCAGCCTTGGCTGGGATTCTGCCTCCAAAGGCTGGACCGGAGAAGGAGGATTCACATCTCAGAATGCCGCTCATGGTATTGCTAACTGCGGCATAATTACACCCAACACGACCGCTTATGCCGGTATGGCTTCGCTCGATTCAAAGATCGCTCTCCTCCAGCAAAATCGCCCTTCAGCATATGCGCCGGAAGAGAACGTTCATTACGTTGCATTCGTGGTGGGGGACAACGACAGTGCTCTGGAGGGAATTCCTTTTCGTGGCTATGAAGGGAGCGCTTTCGGTTACACAAATCGCGGTGCCATAAAAATGAATTGGATTGCCAATGCATTTCGAAGCCGCCTCGCTCCAGCCCTGCAGAAGTGGTTTTATGACAATGCGACCACAAATGATTTTTTCGCAGATTACTTCACAGGCGAGTACATCCAGTATGGTTATCCGGAATTTGATGAGTACTACCGCCAGGTGGGCAACATGATGCAGGAGTCCGATTTGCGCGTTTATATCAGCCAGTTCGGAGTGCCATCGGATGCCGGCCAACGTCAGGTTTGGACCGCTGAGATCGGTTCCAAGTTGGCAGCCGTGCCGAGCATCCGGGGAGTGTTCAATTGGGGATCGCCTAATGACGGGCAGATCTACGTGATAAACGGCAAGCCCTTCATAAATCAGAAATACTTCCTATGTCCCGGGTCTGGCGAGTGTCCTCCGGGTGCCCTCAACGCAAAGCAACTCGCTGCAGCAATCAATGCCGCCTCCACCAACACTCATAGCCCAGCCGCTTATTCGTTTGTCAACTGTTCGGCTCCCGGTCACAAGTGGGCGCCTTACGAAGTTGCGGTAAGCGCGGCGGCCCAATTTGGTTCTCATGTTCGCGTCGTGAGCATGGAGGAAATGGTTGAGCGTATTAATGCCAACCTTATCAATACCACCAATGGCACACCTCCTTTTATGACACGCTAGCGACGGAGCTTACGTGTCTTGTAAGTCAGCAGCGGTCGGAACCGTTTGCGATCTTTACGAGGCTCTGGCTGAATTGCTGCAAGAGCACCGGAAACTCTGAGTCGGTCTAAATTTGGGGTGACCAACCGGATTCGCACCGGCACAAACGCCTTCACGGGGCGTGATGCTGCTGTTACATCATGATCACCATTAATGGGGCCCCTGGTCGGACTCGCACCGACGAATACGAGTTTACGAAACTCGCCCTGTTGCTGCTGAGGCACAGGGGCTTTAAACGGCGCCCACGGCAGGAATCGCACCTGCGGCCTCCACCTTCGCACGGTGGCGCTCTGATCTAACTGAGCTACGCGGACAAAATTGGCATCCGTGGCCGGACTTGCACCGGCTAGGGGCGGATTGAAAATCCGGCTGCTCGAGCTCCTTTGCATTCACGGACTACTGACGTAGGGCCAACAATTGGTCCCCGAAGTTGGTATCGCGCCAACGTCTCAGCGGCTTCAGCGCTGCGCTAATCTGCCTCAGCTACTCGTGGATGAATGTGGTCGTCCCGGCAGGTAACGCTCCTGCGTCTTCCGGTTATCAACCGGGCGCTCTGCTATTGAGCTACGAGACGATGGCGGAAGGCGTCGGTAATGCTCCGACCTCGGCGATGCCGATCCTGTTTTCGAGACAGGTGCAGCCAGCTTATATCTGCCTGCCTTCCAAGAATGGTCAGGGTGGCAGGAGTTGCACCTAGTGGCCGTGCGCAAGCACCCTCCTCGTTCCGAACAAGGCCGTCTGCTGCTGACATTACACCCTGAAAATTGGCTGCCAGGGTTGGACTCGCACCAACACCGTGCGGTTTAACAAACCGTCGTGCTACTTTGACACCACCTGGCAATGGCGCTGCCGGCAGGATTCTCACCTGCATCGTTCCGCTTAGAAGGCGGATGCCTGATATATTCGACCACGGCAGCATTTTGAAATGGTCGGAACGGCAGGATGAGCTCCCGCTGTTGCTATTGGTTTCCCAAAAACAAAACGTTCGCTTCGCGAATCGCAAATCCACCTGCGACCTCGCGGTCCCAAGGTGTTGGCACACCGCAAGGTGCGCTCTAAAGACTAAGCTACGCTCCGAGAAGAATGGCGGATCCGAAGGGACTTGCACCCTCAGCCTTCCCGCAGACAACGGGTTGCTCCTCTGATTGAGCTACGGATCCAGAAATGGTGGGAAATGCTGGTAACGCTCCAGTCGTCATCTTCCGGCACTGTTTAATGACGGCGGGTTTACAGACCGCGGGCCGGATCACTTCCCTTGATGGCTCTACGCAAGCAGTGGTAGCGGGGGTGGGAGTTGCGCCCACGGAGGCTGAGCTTATGAGGCTCGCCTGAATCTCATTCTCCCCGCAATACGAAATGGTGGAGTCCGGCGGGTAACGCTCCCGCTTAGCACTGCTTGCAAGGCAGGCGCTTAACTTTTCAGCCACGGCCCCATAAAAATTGGCAGGCCGCCTCGGTGCTGCCCCGAGCAAACTGAGTTTTGGAGACTCTGTTGCGCAAGTTGGCGCACGGCCTGTGAAATATGGTGCGGTCGCCGGGAGTTGCACCCGGACAAGCTCCCTGGCGAGGAGCCATTCTGCTGTTAAATCACAACCGCGGAAAATAAAAGGGCCGAGGACGTATTGAGTCCTCGGCCCATGCCATTTCAATAAAGAACAAACACCTCTTGCTATCTCATTGAGATACCAACCCACGGTTTCACGGTGGTTCTTTCGGTGTTTAGAGGCACACCTCCTGCGAAGCCTTTAAATTGTAAAAGCGTTTCAAATCGTCTCGGCGCGCGTTTTCGCTCCGCGTGGGCACACCACACCGGTGGAACGTCATTTCGTTCCTGCGCTTCAATTCGTTTGGCACTGTCAGACATCACCAGGACGTCAATTTATCGTTGTTCACAGACACTTCACCTTTCGTTTCGGCCATCCGGCCGGTTTCAGGGAAACAAAAAACCCTGCTTACTTTGCGGTAAGCAGGGTTGGAGAAATCCTTTATCGATCTTCAGAACCTGCCTACACCATGTCTATCCAAATTACCTTCAGGCTGTTGCCCTAAGGTCGCCATGGATAGCCCAAGGCTAAACGCACAACCCGAGCTATACCGGCTATGACGTGTCGCTTTCGCGACTCGTATGGTCGGCCAACTCGTGGCTGATATGTTGATGCAAGTGTTCATCGAACGTGTATGACGAATACCACAGTAGATAAGTTACAGTCTACTTATACATTTGTGGGTGCGACTATTTTGAATTCGAATATTCGAATGGGTTGATGATTCACTGCTGCCAGCACCGCGCGTGAATTGCACGCAGTATTCTTGAGACTGGCGGACCAACCGCAGCCGCCAACACTCGCCAATAAAAATTGATCCCAGGTTTTCTCGTTTAGGCTAATCGTCTCATTTACCATCGAAATTATTGTCCTTATCGGCAAAGAGCGTTTCGCCGGGTTTATGAAGCTTCCTTCGCCCATTGCCGGGCCCGCGTCAGGGTTCTCTCCTGCTCTTCCGGCCGGAGGAACATATGGCTCATTCGGTTATCCTCCCAACCCAGCAATATGCCAATGGTCGATGCCGCCCGATCACACAGCCTTATTTGTGCCCCCGGCATTGGCCGCGAATACTCGATCACCGTCGTATCCTCCAGCAAAGGAATCAGCTCGCGAACTCGGTTTGTCGCCGAACTCTTTCCCAAGGCAATCGGCGCCTTCTCTCGAAGATAGCTGTCGACCTTTTTGTCCTGAGCAACCTTCAGCAACTCATCCGCAAGGCGATCGGGAGCGAGTTTGCCTAACGTACGAGTGGCTTCGGCATCGTAAGTTGTGCCACGAAGAGCGAACAATTGGTCGGCGGCGGGTAAATCTCCCAAATCCCCAAGTGCTTCAATAATCGCATCAGCAATATTGTAATTGTGGCTGGGAACATCAATTGGCAACGGGGGCGTTCGCAGAGTGGCACGTTTTTGCATGATCTCGGTGATCGTCATGTCGATCTTCAGAGTTAAATTGTCTTCATCGAGAATGCCTTTGGCGTGATTTTCTTCGCCGCGGATGCCTTCCACAACCGCCAAGGCCTCCGGCGAGCGTTCCTCGGACACAATCGCGGGTTGCGCAATCCTTGCTTTTAGCTTCGTCAGCAACATCGGACAGGTGTTTGTTGCATGAAGTTTAGCCAACGCATGAACGGCAGCCGCGCCAACGAATTCATTCGTGTCGTCCAATGCCGAAAGCAGCGCGGCTCGGCTTTGCTCGTCATACCATCCCGACTTGCCGATCGCCAATGCAGCCTGCCAGCGGACTCCGTCGACGCGATCATGCAGAACTGGATCCGGTTGGTTGTCTTGATGGCGATGCTGGGCAGCACAGGCTATTACGCGCTGGCCGACACCAGGCATGCCATCACGTTCAACATGACCATGATTCTCCTCTGCCTCCTGTCAATGGGATTGGGAACTGTGCTGCGGATTCGACTCTACCTGGCGCTCGGTTTCGCAGGGTTGATGGTGGACTTGGTTTCACTCCTATACAAAGTCCTTGTGCTCATGGAGCGTAGCGCTCGAATGACTATCGTAGGCAGCCTGGTGCTATTGATTGGCGCCCTCCTGGTCTTTGGCGCCATCTACTACAAAACCAGCAAATCGCGCATTGATGCTCTTGTCAGCGGATGGCGTCAAAAACTCGCCCGCTGGCGGTAAACGTCTCAGGATCTTCCGATTTTGTAGAACAGCCGGACTGAAAATTCCGGCACCCCGCTTCAGCTATCAAGGCCACGACAGCTATCGCCATGGATTCTGTGTTACAATAATTAAAACACACAACCGTTATGGAATTCAGTCCAAACAACAATGTTGTTAAACTCTGTCTTCAAGGCATGAGCATGGAAGAAAAAGGCAAAACTGAAGAAGCAAGTAAACTGTTTCTTCAAGCCTGGAACGAAGCGACAAACGACTCTGAACACTTTATTTCAGCTCATTATGTAGCCCGGCATCAAACAAATGTCTCCGATAAATTGAAATGGCTCGAAACGGCTTTGAAGTTTGCATTAAAAATAAATGACGACACTGTTAAGAGTGCTTTCCCTTCTCTCTATTCAAACATTGCCAAATGCCATGAGGACTTAAACGATCCTAATTCGGCGAAAAAGAATTATGAGCTAGCGAGTTCATTTAAGCACATGCCGTCTGACAAAGGTCCGTTTTATCATGGGACAAAAGCAGATCTGCGGATTGGCGATTTGCTGACGGCAGGGGGCGATTCCAATTACAAACCCGAACTCAAAATGAATCACATTTATTTCACAGCCCTTGCGAATGGGGCAGGACTCGCTGCTGCGCTGGCAAAAGGCGACGGACGTGAGCGGGTTTTTATCGTTGAGCCGACAGGGAGTTTTGAAAATGACCCGAATGTTACAGACAAAAAATTTCCAGGCAATCCGACACGCTCCTATCGCCAGGGCTGACGCATGTGAAGAATTCTTCGATTTTTGTCTGTACAAAGTAAATACAGTGCGTACATGAGGAGGGATGCAAACGCATCGTACTCATCAAAAAGACAAAATCATCAGCCTGATCGCGACACTGGAGGAAGTGCCTGACCCACGCGTAGACCGGAGCAAGGATCACGATTTGGTGGACCTTCTGGTTATTGCGCTGTGCACTATTTTGATTGGCGGCGAGAGTTTTTACGACATGGAGGAATTCGCCGAGGTTCGACTGTCCTGGCTGAAAACGTTTCTGCGTTTGCGTAATGGTGCACCCAGCCACGACACGTTCAACCGCGTCTTTCAAGCTTTGGATCATCGGCAGTTGGCCGACAGCCTCTCGCGCTGGACGCAAAGCGTGCGCTCGGTGCTGGGCGGTGAAGTGGTGGCACTGGACGGCAAGAGCGTGCGCCGTGCCCTCAATCGCGGAGAAGACTTTCGGGTGATTGTCAGCGCCTGGGCCACCGAAAGCGGCTTGCTGTTGGGCCAGCGCAAGGTTCGAGACAAGAGCAACGAAATCACGGTCGTGCCCGAACTGCTGCAAGT
>Ga0265338_10005653_pt1 | contig 16230 bp, 13 predicted proteins | sample 42126metaG_FD_193579 | JGI IMG/M metagenome (GOLD analysis project Ga0265338, IMG submission 193579) | Rhizosphere microbial communities from Carex aquatilis grown in University of Washington, Seatle, WA, United States - 4-21-26 metaG | ecosystem: Host-associated > Plants > Roots > Rhizosphere... | reverse complement strand
GGGAGGCGGCAGGACCAGCGTGGGATGGGGCAGGTCGGCGTCACTCCTGGGGAAGGTGATGGCGAGCTTGCCGGTGGGGTTCACGTCGCCGGCGACGATTCTGGCCAGAGCTTCAGAACCGCGGATGCCGGGGTACCAGATCTCGATGACGCCGGAGACTTTGTCGATCCAGGGCATGGTGGCGGGGCTGCCGGTTTCAAGCACGACGATGGCTTTGGGATTGGCGGTGGCGACAGTGTCGATGAGCTTGTTCTGGTCGTCGGAAAGGGCGAGGGTCTTGAGGTCCATGCCTTCTGATTCGCCCTGCCAGGCGAAGACGATGGCGACGTCGGCGTTCTTGGCTGCCGCTGCGGCTGCGGACGGATCGTCGCCGGAGACGTAGGTGACTTTGCTGTCACCGAAGCGGGCCTTGAAGGCCTGGAGCGGGGCGTCTGGAAGCCATTCTTCGCCCCGCGAAAACATCTGGCCAGGCGGTGGCGGCGGGGGAGGAACGGCGTTGCCGCCGGGCGCGCTGACCTGCGCGGAACCGCCGCCGGTGATGACGCCCTTATCGGCGTGGCCGCCGATGAGGATGATGGAACGGACGGATGCGGCGAGGGGAAGGACCTGGTTCTGGTTCCTGAGCAGGACGATGCTTTTTTCGGCGATTCTTTGCGCGATGGCATAGCCGCCGTCGACGTCGGGCACCTGGCGGACCACGGGGTGGTCAAAGAGGCCGGTGGCGAAGATGGTGCGCAGGATGCGATGGACGTGCTCGTCGAGCTCGGCCTGGGAAACCTCGCCGCTTTCGACGGCCTTCTTGAGCGCGTCGCCGAAGAAGGTCTCGCCGGGCTGCTCCATGTCGAGGCCATTATGCGATGCCTTGGCGGTGGAGTGGGTTCCGCCCCAGTCAGAGAGGACGAAGCCGTTGAATTTGAAGTCCTTCTTCAGAACGTCATTGAGCAGGTAACTGTTTTCGCAGGCGAAGTCGCCGTTGACGCGGTTGTAAGAGCACATGACGCCGCCGGCGTCGCTGATGTCGAGGGCGATTTCGAAGGCGCGGAGATCGGTTTCGCGCATGGCGCGGGCGCTGATGTTGGCGTTGACGGCGTTGCGGCCGTTCTCCTGGTCATTGATGGCGTAGTGCTTGAGGTCGCCGATGATGTGTTCGGACTGGACGCCTTTTTCGACGTTGCCGTCGAGGGTGCCGGCGAGCAGGGGGTCTTCGCCCTGGTACTCGAAGGTGCGGCCGTTGCGCGGCTCGCGGGGCAGGTTAACGCCGCCGCCAAGGGTCATGTTGTAGCCCTGGTTGCGCAGCTCGCGGCCAATGAGCTGGCCGTAATCGAAGGCGGCCTGGGGATCCCAACTGGAGGCCGCGGCCAGGTTGTTGGGCAGCGCGGTGGAGTAGCGGCCCATGGCGTTGCCGCGGGTAACGCCGTAGGCGGAGTCGGCCATCTGGATGGCGGGAATGCCGAGGCGGGTGATGGATGGCGTGAAGCCGGCGCCGCCGTTCGATTCAGTGGGCTGGCCGTTGCGAGCCATGAATCCCTGGCCGTGGAGGAGGGTGATTTTCTCGTCGAGGGTCATCTGCTTGATGACCATGTCGGCGCGCTGGTCGGGGGAGAGGGAGGAGTCAGACCAGTCGTAATGCGGGGGCGGGGCCAGGCGTCCGAACTGGGCGGAGACCGTGGGCGCGGCGGCGATGAGGGCAGCGGAGAGGAGGGAGACTGGGAGGAGGCGGGAGAGGGTGGATCTGATTTTCACGTGGTTTTACCTCGTCATTGGCATCATAGTCCGGGTTCGCGGAAGGAGTTGGAGCGCGCGCTAAGGCCGGGCTGCGATGAATGTTCTGTGGTGGGGACGAGGGGAGTGGAGGGGAAGACGCAGGGGGAGGCGTATGAGCCCGCGCATTCAGGATTAGTGTGCCGATGCGTCCATCGGTGAGTATGATTTCAGGCGGGGGCCTCGCATGCCGGTATGGTGGAAACGCCTGGGCTTCAGCTTCCTAAGCGTAATACTTGGCGGGGGTTTGGTGGGAGTAATCACCTCGCTTGTTAGTACGCTCGACGATCCACGCGCCAAGCTCGATCCCGGTGAGTTGATCCCATTCACCTGCATCGTTGTGATCTTCAGTTTGACAGGTTGGCTGGCGGCAATTCCCTTTGTGCTTCTGGTCCGGGATTACAGCGGCTGGCGCGTTTGGTTGTGGGGTGCGGCAGGAATCAGTGTTGGTCCAGGCGTGCTTCTGGCAATTGGTTTGTATGTGTCCCTCACCGATCCAAATTTTGCGGGGTGGTCGGGCGAATCAGGATTCTTCGTGATGTCCACGGCCGTGTCGACCCTGAGCACTTTCTCTTATCTTTTGCTTGTGCTCCGTCCAAGGGGGAGACGAAGAGCAACCGCGGATCCTTCGCTACGCTCAGGATGACAGCGTGCTTTGACTATTGGCGGTTGCGTGACGATGAAGCAGCTGTGGATCCTTCGGTGCGCTCCGTCGAAAATCAACTCTCTCGCGCCAATCTCCGCCGTCCCTACGGGACTCGAACACATAATATGGGCCGCCTACTTGTAGACTCATTGTCGATGCGGTATCGAGGGAAGATATGAAGGCCTGGGGCTCCGCATATGTTGTGGTTGCCGCTCTGTCAGGGTACGAGTCTTTATTCGCGATGGCGGACTCAGTGAACGGGGCGACGGGGCGCTGGTGGCCGCCTGTTACTCTTGCAGCCGCGATCTTGCTCTTCATCGACGGACTCAAGCTCCTCTTGCCGCGACTTCCCAGCGTCTGGCTGACGGCATTTGCTGGTGCGGTCCCGCTCGCGATTTGTTCGTTATTTGGAGAATGGCCAATACGGGTTTGGGTTTTCTCTGCCGCGCTGATGCTCATTGAAGGGGTCCTTTTGAAAGCGCGATCTACGACGAAGCGCGAGGGCATCGCGGCGTTGGCCGGTTTGCTGGTTCTTAATATCGCTCTCGCGGATTCAACATTGCGGGTGGCCCGGTATTACTGGCAAGGTTGGTGGGACGCAACTTCCCGGTGGACGCTCTTCCAGATCATCGTCTTTGTTCTTCCAGTTCTGATTCCGTGGTCGATTCTCCTCCTACTTCTTGCGCACTCCGCAAGAGTGGTTTTTGGCGGATTACGCCAAACGGCTGATGCCGGCAAGTGAAAAGCGACTGTGGATCCTTCGCTGCTCAAGCTGCTCAGGATGACAGCTTGCTTTTCACATTGGCAAATGCGCGACGATTCGGGGTGCGACTCTCGAATAAGGGCAGTTGGGAATATTCGGCATTTCGCGGAGATATGTTGGTGCAGTACTGGGGATGTGTGAAGTGGTGGAACGCGTACATCTGTTCGTGCCATGGGTCCCGATTGGGCAGCATGCAGCGCAGCAAATGGATGGGGGCAATTTTACGGTGCGGGCTTTCCTCGTTGAATTCCCGGATGGCAGCCAATTCTCCAATGTACTCATTGTGGCAGGCGTATTCGGGCCAGATGATGTCGTCAAAATAGCAGTAAACGCGGGGAAGATGCAGGTTTGGAGGGCCATCGAAAACCCGCAGCGCAATCCTGGTGGAACTGTAGTAGTCGAGATCGAAGGCTACGAAGCCGACCGGGGGGCTGCCGGCAGAATCGAGGAACTGAGGCAGGGTTTGAGCAATATCGCCCAGTATAAGGTTTGCGTATTTCAAGGATGCCTGAAGCGCGGCCTGGTCCATTTTGTAGAAGCCGGAATCCCACACATTGGGTAAATCGCGATAGTCCCTGGGGGCGGGCAGACCTTCACCGCTATCGAATCCGTAAACCGCGATGCGTATTCCCAAAGTTTTTGCAACTTCGCTGGAGATGTCTTCAAGCGCGCGCAATCCCCTGCCGCCAGCCACGCCAAATTCAATGACGCTGATAGCGGGAACACCGAGCTGTTTGGCCAGTTTAGCCGCTGAGTAAACGCCGTAGAGGTACGGGGGATAGGATGAAATCCCGCATCGGGCGCGAAGCTCCAATGGTCCAACAGGGAGGCTGCGCCAGAGACGCCGGGCGCCAGGGATCTGACTAATGCGCGATATGAGTCGTTGGGCTACGAGCATGACCTTCTTCAGATTCGATCAGACGGAAGGGGCAGGTTTCAATGACGCAAGAGTTGCAGGACCAGAGGACGGAGTTGTGCGTTGTGAGCGCCGAGCCTTGAGGTCCGGCGCTCGAGGAGCGCATTGTGCCCGCAGCCTGAAGGCTGCTGCCGCTTGCGAGTAGGATGGTTGGGACTGGAGGCTGTATGCGGAATTGGAGGCGAGTTCAGCTTTGTTTACTTACTGCTGTTGTTGTGTTGGGCGCGGCCATGAGGACTTCGGCGCAGGCTGGTGCTGCCCGGCCGAAGTATCGCACTCACTTTATGACTTATGACGTGCAGAAGAAGACTACTTCGATTCTGTTCACCATCGACGGAGAGTGGCATGCGCCGAACTGGACGTCGGACGGGAAGTACATTGTGTCCGACATGGGGAACGCGCTCTATCGCATTCATGTGAGCGGCGCGGACAAAGGGAAGCCGGAAAAGATTTACGCGGCCGCGGACATGATGGTCACGAACGATCACGCGCTTTCATGGGACGGGAAGCAGGTTGCGGCGACGGCGATCAAGCTCCCGATGCCGGCAAAGATTCGCGGCGCGGCCGATATTCCCAACCCGATCCTGGTGATGAACGTGGATGGAAGCGATGCGCACCAGGTCCATAAGGGCTGGCTGCACGGGTGGTCGCCGGATGGCAGGCACCTGGTGTACACGGGGACTCTGGCGGACAGCGCGAACATTTACCGCATCAACGCGGACGGCAGCGGCGAACTGCGCATGACGACCGGTAAGGCCGCGGACGACGGGCCGGAATACTCCGCAGATGGAAAGTGGGTTTATTTCTGCTCAAAGCGCTCAGGCAAGTGGGATGGGTGGCGCATGCCCGCTGATGGCGCGGGGCCGGACGACAAGCTGGCGGAGAGGGTGACCTTTGGGGATGCGCAGGACTGGTTTCCGCACATCTCGCCGGATGGCAAGTGGCTCTACACCATCTCATACCCGATGGAACACCCGGACCACAACTACATTGGCGATGGGATAAAGATCAAGCTGCTGCGGCTGAAGAATGGCGTGGGCGCAAAAGGCGCGGAGTTGGTCACGGTACGGACGTTCTTCGGGGGGCAGGGTTCGGGGAATACCGGTGGATGGGCGGCGGACTCGAAGAGGTTTGCTTGGACCGAGTATGAGGCGATTGCGCCGGCAGCAAAGTGACGACCGCCGCTTCGAATTGATGTTGCGCTGGCTGGGGCATTACGGGCGAATCCGGTTGCGGAGGAATCCGCCAATCCGTTTTTGATTTCGTGGTGTCTAAAGGAGAAGCACACCGAATTGCGGGAGGACGACCATGAGCCGGTTTGCTGTACTCCCATTAGCCACCTTTGTTTTGCTTTTCGGGGCTGTTGCGCCTTCTGCCAAATCGCAACAAGATGAACCAAAGCCCAGGGTCAGCTCCGATCCACTTACTGCTGAACAACTCGCCGTGTACAAGGTTGTGCTCCACGGAGGGATCGACGATGGCAAGTCTATTGTTCATCTTCAGTCGCTAACGGAAGTGTTTCCGGAGGACTCGAACGACTGCCTGAAAGGCCTGGATATCGAACCCGCCGACGCACGAATAGTGCACCGCTTCCGGGTTGAGGATCTGGCGCAACTTGGATCGGATCAGATCCGCCTTGTAGACGCGAATGTTCAGGATAAGGAGGTGGAGCAGAACGATCCCCACAAGGCGATCCAGAACGGATCTTCAGTAGGTCATGCGGTGGCGAACGGGTTTGCTCATGGCAAAACGTGGGTGAGCGAAATTCGTTTTGACAGGACCCATGCGCACGCTGTGGTCTTTTACGGGTTCGTCTGCGGGAGCCTCTGTGGGAACGGCGGCACAGTCACTCTGGAAAAAACTGCCAAAGGGTGGAAGCGGAAGTCGCAGTGCAGTTCGTGGGTCTCCTGAGAGCGCTGGTGCAGCTTGAATTTGAGGTCTCCGGTGACGAACCGCACTCGTGTTGGGCTGGAGGGGCGCTTCCCGCAGATCGCCCGTTAAAATCAACCTTGTATGGAGAACATTCACGACGAAAACGCCGTCCCGGAGACCATCCTCGGGGAGACCATTCTGGACGGCAGCCGCTTTGTCCGCGCGTGCCTGCGCAAGCCGGTAGACCGCACGCCGGTATGGTTTTTGCGCCAGGCCGGCCGCTACATGCATGAGTATCGCGAGGTGCGCAAACACCACACGCTGGTGGAGATCTGCAAGCAGCCGGAGATTGCCGCCGAGGTGACCATTACGGCCGCGGAAAAGCTGGGCGTGGATGCGGCCATCATTTTTGCCGACCTGCTGCTGCCGCTGGAGCCGATGGGACTGGACTTTGAGTTCATGGCGGGCGAGGGGCCGGTGGTGCATCATCCGGTGCGCACGGCGGACGATGTGAAGGCGCTGAGGACCGACCGCACGGACCAGCTTGAGTACGTGGCGCTGGCACTAGAGAAAGTGGCTGCGCACTTCAAGGACCGGCTGGGGATCATCGGCTTTTGCGGCGCGCCGTACACGCTGGCCTCGTACATGATTGAGGGCGGTGGGTCGCGCAATTACATCGAGACCAAGAAGCTGATGTATCGCGACACGGGGAGCTGGCGCGCGCTGCTGGACAAGATTGTGATGGTTCTGACGGAGTATTGCCGGCAGCAGGTGCAGGCGGGCGCGGACGTTATCCAAATTTTTGACAGCTGGGTGGGGTCGCTTGGGCTCACGGACTATCGCGACTACGCGTTTGAGGCCTCAAAGCGGCTGGTGCGCGCGGTGCAGGCCATGGGCGTGCCGGTGATTTATTTTGGCGTGGAGACAGCGGGGCTGCTGGGCGATATGGCGGCGACGGGTGCGGACGTGATTGGCCTGGACTGGCACCAGCCGCTGGATGAGGGCTGGCGGGCGGTTGGATCTGCGCACGCGGTGCAGGGAAATCTGGACCCCATCACGCTGTTTGCGCCGGCGGAGGTGCTGGAGCTGCGCGTGAAAGAGGTACTGCGCGCGGCGGGCGGAAGGCCGGGGCACATCTTCAACCTGGGCCACGGCATTGTGCCGGGAACGCCGGTGGAGAATGTGCAGGCGGTGGTGAAGATGGTAAGGGAGTACAAGCTGCATGAGACAAGCTTGTAGCCTGTAGCCGGTAGCCTGTAGCTTGGCGTTTTGCTCCTTGCTACCGGCTACGAGCTACTGGCTACAAGCTACTGGCCAATACGACTCACTTATTGATAAGGACCTCGCATGACCAAGCAAGCAGTCCTCCTGCTGGCGCATGGAACGCCGGAGACGGTGGAGCAGATTCCCGAGTACCTGCGCAACGTGGTGAGCGGGCGGCCCATGCCGCAGCACGTTGTGGAGGAGATTCAGCATCGCTATTCGCTGATTGGGCGCAGCCCGTTGACGGAGCTGACGCTGGAGCAGGCGCGGTTGACCGAGGCGGAGCTGGCCGCCACGGGCGTTCCGGCGAGCGTTTACGTGGGCATGCGCAACTGGAAACCGTACATCGCCGATGTGGTAAAGCAGATGTGCGCCGAAGGGGTGGACGAGGCGGCGGTGATTTGCCTGGCGCCGCAGAACTCGCGCACCAGCGTGGGCCTCTACCGGCGCGCGGTGATGGCGGAGGCGCGCTCGCTGCGGGCGGATTTTACCGATGCGTGGGCGCGGCATCCGCTGCTGATTGAGGCGTTCGCGGAGCGGCTGCGGCCGGCGCTGCAAAAGCTGACGGAAGAGGTTGGGCATCCTGTGCCGGTGCTGTTTACGGCGCACAGCGTGCCCACGCGGACGATCCAACCGCCGGAGACTCCAGAGAGCGGTCCGAGACTCTGGCCCGGCGAGGGCGCCGATCCCTACGCCGAGGAGGCGCGGCACACCGCGGAACTGGTGGCCGCCAGCGTGCCGGAAATTGCGGAGTGGCATTTTGCGTTCCAGAGCCAGGGCGCGAGCGGCGGCCCATGGATTGGGCCAACCGTGGAAGAGACCCTGGACCGGCTGGCAGAGCAGGGCGTAAAGGCGCTCATGCTGCAGCCCATCGGATTCCTGTGCGATCACGTGGAGATTCTTTACGACGTGGATATTGCGTTCAAAGAATATGCGCGGGGGAAGGGAATCCGCCTGGAGCGGCCAGAATCGCTGAATGGCTCAGAGACGCTGGCGCGCGCGCTGGCGGACCTGGCGCGCATCGGTTTGGCCCGGCTGGGCAGCAGTTGATTCACAATTCGACCTTGAATGAGTGAGCGAGATCACCTTGGGGCCGTGCCTGTTATTCGGACGCACGTTTTGCCCCGTCATGTGTTATACGTTTCAGCATGTTCCGCACTCTTGTCGCATTCATCGCCAGCCTGGCTTTGCCGGTAGTTTCGCTGTTCGCCGCATCGGACACAAGCAAGGCGGCGCCCACGCCTCCAATGGGATGGAATAGCTGGGATGCGTACGGTCTCACGATCGACGAGTCGCAATTCCGCGACAATGTGAAGGTGCTGGCCGGCATGAAGGAGCACGGCTGGCAATACGCCGTGATCGACGAAGGATGGTACATGCAGAACCCCTTCGGAGCCGACATGCCGGCGCAGAAGTTTCTCTACGACAAGAACGGCTTGCTGGAGCCGGTGCCGAGCCGGTTTCCATCGGCGGCGAACGGCGCGGGGTTCAAGCCGCTGGCCGACTGGGTGCACGCGCAGGGGTTGAAATTCGGCGTACACATTCTGCGCGGGATTCCCAAACAGGTTGTGGATGACAACCTGCCAGTTGCGGGAACGAACTTCCATGCGGTGGACGCCGCCGACAAGCAGGCCACGTGTCCCTGGAGCGACGCCAACTATGGCATAGCGGACAATGCGGCGGGCCAGGCTTATTACGACTCCATGATGAAGCGCTATGCGCAATGGGGCCTGGACTTCGTCAAGGTGGATTGCATCAGCGACCACCCCTACCGGATCTCCGAAATCAAACAGATTGCCGAAGCCATCCGCAAGACGCACCGGCCGATTGTGCTGAGCCTTTCGCCGGGGCCCACCAGCCTGGACCACGCGGACGAGGTGGCGAAGTACGCCGAGATGTGGCGCATCAGCAACGACCACTGGGACGCATGGGTTTTCAAGAATCACACTCCGGATGGATTTCCGTTCGGGCTGAGCGATGAGTTTGACCGGATTGCGGAGTGGAACAAGTACGTGAAGCCGGGAAGCTGGCCCGATGCGGACATGCTTCCGGAGGGCTATCTGGGTCCGCATGCGGGCTGGGGTGAGCCAAGGCAGTCGCGCTTTACTGAGGATGAGCAGCGCACCGAGTTCACACTGTGGGTCATCTCGCGGTCGCCGCTGGTTTTTGGCGGCAACCTGACCAAGCTGGACGAAGCTACCCGCGGGATGATGACCAATGAGGAAGCGATCGAGATCGACCAGCTTGCCTCAGAGAGCGGGCCGGCGCTGATGCCGCTTGATGACGGCAAGCCGCTGCCATGGCGCGCCTGGTACGCAAAAGTAGGCAGCAAAAATTACGCCGCCGTTTTTAACCTGGGCGACGACGCGCGCGTAGTGGATGTGCCCTGGCTGAGTTTCCATGTGACAGAAAAGCCCCACGCCGCATACGACGTGTGGTACAAGCGGGCGGTGGGGAAATCGAAGGCATTCCACGTGGTGCTGCCGCCGCATGGATGCGCGCTGTGGCGGGTTGAGTAGAGCAGGGGAGTAGGGGAATAAGGGAATAAGGGAATAGGGGAATAGGGAATAGGGATTAGGGATCGTGGATAGGCGCTCCTTTGCCGTCGGAATTACGGCTCTTGCTTCGGCAATGAGCGTTTCTCGGGTTCGCGCGCTGTTGTATCCCGCGAATGCAGAGGAACGGAACACCGGAAAGCGGTTGGCTGAGGCGGCACGCGCACAGGTGGGTGTGACCACCGGCTACGACCCCGCATGGACTCACTTGAGTTATCCCAACGGCGATGTGCCGCGTTCGACGGGCGTCTGCGCAGACGTTGTGATCCGGGCGGTTCGCGACGGACTCAGCCTCGACCTGCAAAAGCTGATTCACGAGGACATGGTGAAGCACTTCAGCGAGTATCCGGCGCGCAGAGCATGGGGCGAGCGAGCACCGGACGCGAGCGTCGATCATCGGCGCGTGCTGAACCTGGAGGCCTACTTTGCACGCCAGGGCGCGCGGCTGTGGGTTGCTGGAACCTCCACGCCGGGCGACAAATTTCCGCTCCGTCTTGCCAAAGGGGACATCGTCACGTGGCTTCTTGACGCGCGCTTGCCGCACATCGGCGTCATCGTGCAGGAGGGCGGGCGTTCTCCTGCCGATAACCCGCTGGCGCATGTTGTGCACAATATCGGTCGAGGCACGGAGGAGTCCGGATTGGCGGAGTTTTCGCCGCATCGCGCTGTGGGCCATTACCGCTGGCCGGTGGAGAGTTGAAACCGGGCGCATGAAACCGATTTTTGTGCGAGAATCATCTTTCTGCCCGGAAAGCAGCCCCCGTGACCTCCAGGCAGTAGAGCTCGTTTATGGCCCTTTTGCGCTCCGCCTTCATCGCCCTTTCCCACAATCGCAGCCTCCGCCGATTTGCCGAGCGGTCCTCTGTCGGCGTCAAGCTCAGTTCGCGCTTTGTGGCGGGAATGGAGATTGAAGACGCGCTGCGCGTGTGTGCAGCGTTGAACCAGCAGGGAATGACGGCGACGCTCGACTCGCTGGGCGAGAGCGTGACCGACGAGATTGCGGCGCACCGCGCCGCCGAGGTGTACCACAAGCTGCTGGACGCGATTTCCGCGCGCAAGCTGAACGCCAACATCAGCGTGAAGCTGACGCAGATGGGCCTGACGCATTCGCAACAACTTGCCGAGACGATTGCCGAGGACCTGTCGAAGCACGCGGCTTCGCTGGGCAGTTTTGTCCGCATCGACATGGAAGATTCGCCGCTGACGCAGACCACGCTGGACATTGTGCGGCGCCTTCATTCAAAGCAGGGCCTGCGGGGAGCAATCGGGGTGGTGATCCAGGCGTACCTTTATCGCGCGCAGGCCGATATTGAGCAGCTCCTGGCGGACGGTATCCGCGTGCGGCTGTGCAAGGGCGCGTACAAGGAGCCGCCGGAGGTGGCGTTCCCGCGCAAGGCCGACGTGGACAGCAATTACGTGCTGCTGACAAAGATGCTGCTGGACTCTCCCGTTTATCACGGGCTGGCCACGCACGACGAGAACATGATTGCCGCGGCCAAAACGTTTGCGCGCGAGAACGGAATTGCGCCGGACCGGTTCGAATTCCAGATGCTCTACGGCGTGCGCCGCGACCTGCAACGGGATCTGGTGCGCGAGGGCTACAACGTGCGCGTTTACGTTCCTTTCGGGCACGAGTGGTACCCGTACTTCATGCGCCGGCTGGCGGAACGGCCCGCGAACGTGTTCTTCATTGCGAAAAACATGCTGAGGAAGTAAGCGGGACAGCTGACAGCCGACAGCTAACAGCCGACAGCTGACAGCCGACAGCCGACGACTGAAAGCTGCCAGCTGTCAGCGGAAATCTACTGCACTGGGCGGGCTTTGCCGTCCTTCAGGCCCTCGTCAATGATGGTCAGGACCTTGCCGTCCATCTCGCGGCCCAGGCGGCCCTGCTGCGCGCCGAGCTTGCCCTGCTGGGCGCCCAGCTTGCCTTGCTCCCCGCCGAGCTCGCCCATCTTGCCGCCCAGCTCGCCCATGCGGCCTCCCATGTTGCCCTGCAAATCGCCGATCCTGCCCTGAATCTCGCCCAGTTCGTTCTGAATCTCACTCAGCTCCTGCTGGGACGAGTCCTTGCCCTGAAGCGCGGAGAGCTTGGCCTCAACGGCCTGGAGCTTGGCGAGTTCCGTCTTCATGTCCGGAGTGGGAACCTTCACCTGGTCCATCTGCCGGCCCAGCTCTTCCTGCTTTTTGCCCAGCTCTTCCTGTTGCCTGCCCAGCTCCTCCTGCTGCTTGCCCAGCGTGTCCATCTGCTCCTGCATGGGCTTGAGCGAGGCCAGCAGCGCCGGGTCGTCAATCACATAAGATTTGCCGTCGCGCTCGAACCAGAGAAAGTCGCCATGCGCCACCTTGCGCGCCTTTTCGATCTCTTCCCGGGACTTATCGAACCAGCCTCCATAAGCGTGAACGTTCTTTTCTCCCTCGCCGGTCACGTAGGCGTAGGAGTTGCCGTCGTTGAAGAACCCATTGCCTATGAAGGCCCGTCCGTTGAGGGTCTTGAACTGGTCCATCCGGGACTTCATCATCGCCATTGCCTGCGCGTTCCTGGCCAGGTACTTCCCCTTGGGGATGACGATCCGAATGTCACCGTCCTGGGAAGGAGTGGCCAGAATCATCGTTTCATCAACGCCTGGGGGAGAGGGCGGAAGCGGGGCGATGTCCGCTGTGCCGTCGGGAGCGCCGGGGATTCCCGGCCTGGATGGAGCAGCGGGCGCAGGAGTTGTGGCAGGCGCCTGATCGGGCGCGGCCGTGGGTTGCGGCGCAGCCTGCGGGGCCGGGGCTGGATCGGGAGCGGGGACGGTTGCGGGCGGCGCTTGCTGCGCGGCAGCGTGCACGCGCACCATGGCCGTGGCGCCAAACAGCGCGACCGGAACCAGCAGCACTGCGTCGGCAAGGCGCACGCGCCCTCCGCTGAAGGCCTGCCGGAAGCTGTTCTCGTTGAGAAGGTGTTCAATGCGTGACCTGAGATGACCGCGATGTGCCATAGCGACTCCTATTGGGATGGGGCGCGGAAGCGCCGCGAATTCGAGCAGGATCTGGGCGTAGGACGCGTGGCTGGCGGCCTGGTGAACCGCCGCGCCATCGCTGATGGTTTCGCTCAGATCAGTGAGTTTGCGTTTCAGCCACCACGCCAGCGGGTTGAACCAGAACAGCGCGATGTGCAGCGAAGCTGCAAGCTGAAGTGTGAAGTCGCGCTGGCGGACATGCGAGCCTTCATGCGCGAGGACGATTCCGAGTTTTTCAGAGTCCCAGGCGGCGTAATCGGCGGGCAGAATAATGCCCGCGGCCACCGTGACTGGCGAAGCAAGGTCGCGGCTGCAGCGAACCTGGGCGCTGCCGGGAGCCGCCAGCCGGATTGGCTCAGCGCGACGCCACAATCTCAGCGCGGTCCATGCGCCAAAGCAAAGCCGAAGCAGAAGCATGCCGGCAACGGCGAGGTAAAGCAGCAGCAACCCCCGCGCCGGGCTCAGCCGGGCCATTTGCGCGCGGGCGCGATCGAGGAACGGCGTTGGGGCGGCGGCAGGAGCGGCCGCTGGGGCGTCAGTCATGGAGTGAGCGATGGCAGGGGCAGGGAAGCGGGACAAATCCGAAGTGTGCGCCAGCGGCGCCGGCTCAACCGCGATCGGCGGCTGCACTTCTGTCTCCGGCGAGCGAGCTACAAACGCTTTTGCAGTGAGGGCGACTGGCTGGGTCTGCGTTTCCACGGTGGTGCGTGACCACAAACTGCCGGTTACAGGAAACGTGTACTTGTCCGGCAGCCACGCAATGCGGGCGCCCCAGCTTGCCAGCAGAGGCATGGCCAGGCTGGCGACAAGCACCAGGATCCATGCGGTCTTTTGCGCGAGCACGTTGCGCACGCGCAGGGCCCACAGGCCGCAGCCCACGGCTCCCGCAAGCAGCAGCGAGCGCGCCGCAGCACTGGCAAGGGATGCAAGAAAGGATGTAGCCGGGATCATTTTGCCTCCTTCACCGGAGTCTTCTGCGCCGCGGCAATGCGCTCGGCCAGGCGCCGCAGTTCCTGGCGGCCCAGCACCTTGGAATCGACCATTCCCACCAGCAGCGCTTCCACAGAACCCTCGCAGAACCAGTCCAAAATGCGCTTGACGGCGCGCCCAGCCACAAGCTGCCGCGATTCGGCAGGGCTGTAGACGAAGGTGCGATTGTCCAGCTCGTGCGCCAGGTAGCCCTTTTCTTCCAGGCGGCGCAGAACCGTGCGGATGGTGGAATCCTTCAGCGGGCGATCAAGTTCTTCGCGGACCTGTTCAGCGGTGACATTCCCCATCCGCCACACAATGGAGAGAATGTCGCGTTCCAGCTGACCAAGCTCAGCGGGATCGTGACCGGACTCAGTGTTACCTGTCATAGTGTTACTGACGGTAACACAACTCCGGGGTGAGCCGTCAAGCACATTTTTTTTTGAGAATCGACAACGCCGGCGTGCGGCTGGGCGATGGAGTGGCTACCGGCCCTGGCCGTGGCGCGTCTCTGCGATAAGCTGATCCGGAGGTATGCCGATGCCAATGCGAGTGTTCCGGCGCGCGGCGGTGGCCGTATTCGTAATTTGCCTGGCGGCGGCGGCCTGGGCGCAGCCGGCGCTCAATCCCGCCCTGCCCCTGGAGCATGTCAAGAACGGCGCCAACTCCGCCGCTGCGCAGAAGGCGCATTACCTGGTGCTCGTCTCGCTTGACGGTTTTCGCTGGGACTACGCGAAGCGCGATGGCGCGCGCCATCTGCTGGCCCTCGGCAGAGAAGGCGCGTGGGCGCCGGAAGGCATGCTGCCCAGCTTTCCCTCGATCACTTATCCCAACCACATCAGCATCGTCACAGGGCTCTATCCTGAGCACCACGGTATTGTCGCCAATGATTTCTACGATCCGGACCGCCAGGCGCGCTACTCGCCGCACTCGCCCGACACCATCGCCGACGGAACCTGGTACTCCGGCGTGCCGCTCTGGAGCCTGGCGGAGAGCCAGGGCATGCGCACCGCGGCCCTCCTCTGGCCTGGCTCGGAGGCCCAGATCGCCGGCCACCGCCCCTCCTGGTACCTGCGCTACGACGCCAAAACGGAGTTTACCGATGCCGCCGAACAGGCGCGTATCCAGGAGGCGGTCGCGCTGCTTCAGGAACCCGCCGCCCAGCGCCCGCACTTTATCGCCATCTACCTCAGTGACACGGACGATGCCGGCCACCGCTACGGCCCGGACGCGCCTCAAACCCGCGCCGCGGTTCTGAAACTCGATGCCATGGTGGGCCGGCTCAAGGCCGCGCTCGACAAAACCGCGCTGCCCATCGATCTGGTGGTGGTCAGCGACCACGGCATGGCCAAAATCGATCCGCCGTGGATCACGCTTGACGACTACGCCGACCTCAAGGATTTCGAAACCGCCGGCCAGCTTCTTTACGGGAAGTCTGAAGACGATCGCGCCCGGCTCTACGAAGCGCTCAAGCACCAGGCCGCGGAGTTCAAGGTCTACCGCAGGAAGGACGTGCCTTCCGGCCTGCACTCGAGCGCAAGCGCGCGCGTGGGCGATCCGGTCATCGTGGCCACAGGCCCGTACGCCATTCGCGCGCACAAGCCGCCCGCGGGCACGCCGGACGAGCCGCCGTCAAAGGGCGCGCACGGCTTCGATCCGCGCCTGGTGCCGGAGATGAAGGCCATTTTCTTTGCCGCGGGGCCAGACATCGCGCCCGGCAAGCAGGTGCAGCCCTTTGAGAACGTGAACCTCTACCCCTGGATGGCGCACATCCTCGGCCTCGCGCCGGCCAAAAACGACGGCGACCTGAACATCCTGGCCGGAACGCTGCGCGACAAAGGCGGCGCGAGCGCGGAAGACAAGGACCAGGCCACCGCCGGCACGCAACAGTGAAAATGAATGCGAGAGCTCGGTGAGCGCATTGCCGGTAAGGAACCAATTTAGATGTGTAGCTGACGATTAGGGCGCGTACGGGGACCGACCGTAAAGATCATGGCCCGCTCCCCGCGAGTTTAGGTTCGTGGTCTCCCAGATGCCCAAATGCGAGGCACTTGGAATCATTCCTTCATACACACCTTTTCGAGTAAAGGGCCGAACCTTTCCGGATCGCCGTCGGCCAGGTGCTTGAGTAGCGATGTTGCTTCGGAGCAAAAGGAAGATGCCTCGGCATCATCACCCTCTAACTCGTACAGGAGACCCAGATTGTTCAAGGTGAAGGCCAGTTCAGGGAGGTTCGCCTGCGGGTTTGTCTTCGCCAGGTCGCGACAGATATGCAAGGCTTCCGCATAGGCATCGCCGGCTTCCTTAAGCCGCTGCGTGTCGCTGTATAGGAGGCCCAGATAGTTTAGCGTTATGGCCACCCTCGGGAGGAACGTCTGCGGGTTTGTCTTCGCTAAATCGCGATAGGTCCGCAGGGCCTCCGCATAGGCATCGCCAGCTTCATTCATACGCTCCGTATCGATGTACAGGACGCCCAGGCTGCT
>Ga0265338_10005652_pt1 | contig 16238 bp, 11 predicted proteins | sample 42126metaG_FD_193579 | JGI IMG/M metagenome (GOLD analysis project Ga0265338, IMG submission 193579) | Rhizosphere microbial communities from Carex aquatilis grown in University of Washington, Seatle, WA, United States - 4-21-26 metaG | ecosystem: Host-associated > Plants > Roots > Rhizosphere... | reverse complement strand
CGGCCTGGACTGCTCTGGCTGCTTGGACTCCGCGGACGGCATCGCGGACAGCTCCTGAGCCGGGCTGGCCGCCGTCTTTGGCTGCAGCAACAGTGTCAGACGGGCGATCAGATCCCGATCATCCCGTTCCCCTTCATTGCCGGCCGCTTCAATGCTGGCCAGCATCTGACGGACCGCGTCTACCATGGCCAGCAGTCCGGTCGTGATGTCGGGACGCAGGGTCAGCAAGCCATCGCGCAAGCGCGCCAGCAGGCTCTCGCCAACGTGGGCCACGGCCTCGAGTTGGTTAAAGGCCAGAAAGCCCGACGTTCCTTTGATTGTATGAATCGTGCGGAACACGCTGGCCAGCGTCTCCCGGTTGCCGGGGTCTTTCTCCAGGGCAATCAGGTCCCGGTCGAGGCGGTCCAGGTTTTCGTAACTCTCAACTAAGAATTCTCTAACGATCTCTTCATCGCTCATCGGCGAACACCCTCTCCAACCCTCTGCCTTGTTTGACAGCCGCCCTCATGCAACGCAGCCCGACCCACCAACTTGGACACCTACCTTTATCGGCAGAGCGCGGCGCACCTTCAGTGCGTTGCGCACGACTTCGATTCGTGGACTCACGGTGCGATTTGCTCGACCACCGCGGGGCTCGCCACACTCCTGACTTGCCGGAATAAGATTGGGCTAATCCAATCCCGCGAGGAACTCTCGTTGTCGTGCAGATCTTCCACCAAATCCGGGACGCGGGCGGTTACCAAATGACGTCCCGCACAATCGCCAGCTCGCCGCCGGGCGGTACGGTACTGGCTGTCGCAACGTTGGAGAAGTAGGGGCTACATCAGGGGTGGGATTCGTCGCGCGGGGCCATCAATTCTCGGAGGTCGTCGTTAGAAATAAACGCTTTGGGTTCGGATTCTTGGGATAACTCTAGGCGATCGTCACTGCTTGGCAGCAGTCTGTGAACCAGCAGCCAAGGCGATCGGCTGCGCAGAAATGATTCCCTTGCCTTCCTGAATCGTGACGAACTGATTGGCCTTGACGTTCGGGACGGAATCCCTTTGGCCGCTGGGCCACACGACTTCCAAGATCACGGTCTTATTTGCCTCGGGCTTGCCCAAACCAAAAGTCAAGGGGAGTTCGCTTTGGGACAAATAACTCGAACCACTCTTCACCATAGCGAACAATCGCACACCCGAGCTGGTTTTCACTGTGACTTTCGCTCCGATGCCGTCGCGATTCGAGTGCGTACCAATGGTCCTCACGCGCAACATGTCATTTTGATTTGCGTTATCGTTGCGCAGCAATCGCACCTGACCATTGTTGGCCGTGATCACCAGATCAAGGTCGCCATCGTTGTCGAAATCTCCATAGGCTGCGCCGCGGCCAACGATGGCTCGGGGCAGTGCGGAACCGACCTTCGCGGTCATCTCTTCAAATTTGTTCTTGCCCAGATTGCGGAACAGATGTGGTGGCTGCGCGTATTTTACATTGGGCTGCACTACGCTGATGTCGTCAGAGACGTGGCCGTTGATGGCAAGAATGTCCGGTAGTCCATCGAGATCGTAATCGAAGAAGAATGTGCCAAATGTCAGCGACTTGGCCGACATCCTGGCAATACCAGTCGCGGGAGACTGATCCGTAAACAAGCCAGAGCCATCGTTGTGGTAGAGAGACATGCTCTCGTTAGTAAAATTTCCTAACACGAGGCTCTGCCAACCGGAGTTGTCATAGTCAGCCGCATCGGTTCCCATGCCGGCCCGCGCCGTGCCGGCTTCGCCGTATGCCAGACCCGACGCCACCGCGACGTCGGTAAACGTACCGTTGTGATTGTTGTGGTAGAGCTTGTTCGGTTCGGTATCGTTCGAGACGAACAAGTCGATCCAACCGTCGTTGTCGTAGTCGAGAAGCGCGACGCCGAGCGCCTTGCCTGTCGGATCGTAAAGTCCCGCCCGTCGCGTTACGTTCTCGAAAGTCCCATTTCCCTTGTTATGGAATAGGGTCGAGCTTTGTCCCTTGTAGGTTTGGGGCGTGCAGTACGACTTGTTCTTATTGTCGAGCGAACAGTATTGGTCAGTCTCAATGGACCAGTCGATGTAGTGGGCAACAAAGAGATCGAGCTTGCCGTCGTTGTCGTAGTCAACCCATACGGCGCTGGCGGAGAATCCCGGATCAGCAACACCGGCCTTGGCAGTCACGTCGGAAAACTTGCCATTGCGCAGATTGCGGAAGAGATGATTCGACCCAACGGTAGTGATATAGATGTCGTCGAAGCCATCGTTGTCGTAATCGCCGACAGCGCAGCCCAGACCATACATTTCGACCGCAAGCCCCGCCTGCTTCGTCACATCGGTGAAGGTGCCGTCTCTATTATTGTGATAGAGCGCGGGAAAAGAGTTGCCGGATTTATGGGTTCCGGAGTTACTAGCCCAGTCCATGGAGTTGACCAGCAGGATGTCTTGCCAGCCGTCGTTGTCGTAGTCGAGAACGCAAACACCGCTGCCCATGGTCTCCGGGAGATACTTCTTCCCGAAAGCGCCGCTGTTGTGTTTGAAGTGAATTCCGGCCGAGGCGGTCACGTCCGTAAACTCGATCGGACCGGATGGACGCGTCAGATTCTCGGACGGAGCGTGGCTCGCTGAGGGCGCCGTTGCGGCCGATGTTTGTGGCGATGGTGCTGTCGGCGCAGGAGAGGTCACGGTCCGCGACGGCGTATTCTCGGACGGGCTCGTGGATGATTTCTTGCAGCCAGCCCATAACAACAAAATGGAGCACAGCAAGAAGAGGGTGACGCGCCTTCGCAACATCCGATATTCTTGTGCCTCCAGGGAGACGGTCACCGCGCGGCCACGACCTTGGCTGAATTTGCGCGCCGTGTATCCAGCCAAATCTCGACCAGCATAGCCACCGGTCCTACGAAGAAGAGCGCGTAGAACGGGGCATACACAACCTGGCGCAGGCGCAATATCATTTCCAGGAGTGCTACCAGAAATACGACGATGCATTGTCCTCTCTTTGATCGAACCGTCGTTTTGGGATCGGTGATCATGAAGAAGATGAACAGTTGGTACATCGGTCCAGTGATAGGCGCGACCTCCGACTGCCACGGACTGCCTGTCATCCAGCTGCGCAGAAATGCGAATGCCAGAAACGAGGCAACATAAATGCCCGTGATGTGGAAGCGATGCAAGCGCGCGATGATCACCGACCCCAGCGCCCAGATCACCAGCATGGGCCACAAGTAGTTGCCCCACTGGATGCTCAGGGTGGCCACGGTCTCCGCCGCCAGAAACAGCATCACCGAGATCCCGAAGTTCGATGGATTCCAAATGTGGCGGTCTTTCACACGCAACACATACTTGGATGTAATGGAAAGCGCCGCGCATAGCGCGTATGGCCAGTAGGCCGGCGAGCGCACCAGGATGCCAACGCTGATGCCCGAAATATACGCGCTGGCAGGATGCAGCCATTTACGAAAGAAGATGCGCCCTAGCACCATCTCAAGCACAACACTGGTGACAATTGACAGCAGCGTCTTTTGGTAGCTCTCGAGCATTCCAAACGACAGATTCCCACCAAGCAGAATGCAGGTAATAAACGCAGGAGCGATGTAACGGTTGTCGAGGCTGAACAGTGGCTTCCGGGCGGGAACCTGGGGAGGCGTCAAGGTAGCGCTGGTTTGCGGACTCATGCTGCCTCCTTAAGCTTGTGCAACTGCCTGACGGCCGGACGCTCAATGGTCTGAACCTTGCCCGACGGCCAGCGGATTTCTACCTTTTCGACGTGAGGACTCTTGCCGAGGCCGAAATGCAATCGCCGGTCGTTTTGAGCGGAAAAGCCGCTGCCGCCAGAAACCTCTTGCACTTGCTTCTGTCCGTTCCAGAACAACGTGACCTGCGCCCCAATCGCACTGCGGTTGCTGGTCGTTCCTTCCAACTGAAATTCGATCCATTCGTTTTCGGGCGTCACGGTGTTCTTGTAGACCAGCAGAGGACCTTTCTGATTCGCCACCACAACGTCGAGCACTCCGCGATTCCACAAGTCGGCGACCGCCACGGAACGCCCGTCATACGTATCGGTCACACCCGCAGCCTGGGCTACGTCGATGAATTTTCCGGCGCCGTCGTTCAGCCAGACTCGCTTGTTCTGATAGCCGGAAAGGCTCCGTCCTTCGAACGCAGGCCAGTTCTTGGCATCGCCGATGATCGTGCTATTGCCGCCCGCTACTTTCGAGAAGTCGTACCAGTAACTGCGGCTCCGGTCCAGTGAGATGTACCCATTCGCCAGGTAGAGGTCCAGCGTTCCATCGTTATTCAGGTCGCCGAATTGCGCGCCAAAGCTCCATCCGCCGAGTTCCACTCCGAAGTCGCGAGCCAGATTTTCATACTGGACGGCATCGCCACTCGTGCCTTCTTTTGGCACCCACAAGTTGTTTCCCTGAATCAGAATGCCGTCTTCTGAAATGTTCGAAACATAAACCGCATACCGACCCTGGTTCAGAATATCGCCGAACGCCGCGTTCATTCCGCTCTTGGGTGCGAAGCCAACGCCGGTCTGCTGGCCCACTTCGCGAAAGCGTTTGCCGTCGTTGAAGTAAAGCTCAGAGACCCCGTAATCATTGGCGACAAACAAGTCAGGATGCCCCGTGCCGCGCAGATCTGCCGCCGCCGCAGCCAACGCCCATCGCCGGCTGTTGATGCCCACCTTCGCGCTGACTTCTTCAAACGTTCCATTGCCGAGATTGTGAAACAAATATTTTCTGCCGCCATTCTTGGCATATTCAAAACTGTCAGGCATGATCCGCGTCGTGGTGAGATGCCAAAGGTCAATATCTTCCGCGTAATAGCCTCCGACGAAGAGATCGAGCAGGCCATCGCCATCATAGTCAAACCATATCGCGGAATCTGCATTCATCCAGGAAGGCAGGCCCGCCTGCTCGCTGACGCGCGTGAATCCGTGGCCCTGATCGTTGTGATACAACTCCGGACGCCCCCACTTGATCAGAAATAAATCTTCGTATCCGTCGTTGTCGTAGTCTCCCCACACCGCCCCGGTGGATACGCCGGTACCGGCTTGATTGACATCGGCAATGCCAAGATCGCCAGCCACATCTTTGAAAGTGCCGTCACCCATATTGCGGTAGAGTGCGTTCTTGCTGCCGATGGCGCTATTCGTTACGAAAATGTCCGGCCAGCCGTCGCGATCAAAGTCGACGATCGAGACGGACGCACCCATCGAAGCAACTTCCGGCATGATGCGATCAAGTTGCGGATCGAGCGTCGGGGCCTGATGAACAAAGTTGATGCCGGCCAGGTGCGAGACTTCCTGCAAGTAGAAGCCGTGGCGTGACAGCGCCGTTTTCGCATCGGCGGTCGATCGGCCGGCCTCCCGCCGCGCCGAGATCCGCTTGATCAGGAACGGTGTGAGCAGAAGCCCAATAAATAAGATCGCTAGAATAATTCTTGCGACACGGCTGCCGGTCATTGGCTGGGCTCGCTCCTCGATTCATCATTCCTCGATGCTTCGCTTTTCCTCCCGCTCCACAATGCGTGTTGGAAGACTTCGGGAGTGACGTAGCGGGTGTGGTAGTTCTTCCAGTCTTCGGGATGCTGGCGGTACGCCCACTCATTTTCCAGTGGCCCCGGCTTGGTCGTGTACTCGTTCTTGGCGTGATAGGGCAACGGCAGCACCGTCTTCGAGAAGGTTGAGTTGTAATCGCCGTCCTTAATCCATCCATCGCCTTTGATGACGAAATCGCGCACCCAACCATCGGGCGGCGGCGGCTGTTCGGCGAAATGCAGCGACATCTCGTCGCCCGAGTTCACGATCACGTAGCGATCGTCGATGGTTTTCAAGAGCTCGCGGATGTCTCCATAACGCGTGTAGTACCCAATTAAATCACGCCAATGCTGTTTGGTTCCCTCAATCTGGTTGTAGTCGGGCACTTCCGGAGCGCGGGCTCCGGTCGTCGGCATATGCATCACGGAATAGCCGCGATAGTGCAGATCGGCCACGGAAGGATCCAGCGTCACTTCCTTCACCGGCGTATCAGGCGCGCCTTTCGCCCAGCGAATAGCGTCCCAGTAAATTTCCAGATTCGTGCGGATCCGCACCCGGCGCGGCGTTCCGGGGCGGAACACATTTGTCAGATTGAACAGAATCGTTTTCTTGCGGCCCGCGGGAAAGCCCAGGTTGTCTTGCGCGGTGACCCATCCGCCGCGCCCGTCAGGCACTTCGACGCTCAGGCCGTGTGCGTGCCAGCGCGTGCCCTGAGTGATCGCGACGTTCACCGAGGACTCCGTGTCGTGAATCGAACCTTGCGCGACCAGATAGAGCGGCCCACTTTGGGGAGCGTCATCGCCGAGGTCGACTTCGAGATAGTGGTCGCGCGTCACACCCTGGAACTGGCCGCGCCCGAAGCTACTCACAGCTTTTCCGTCGAGCGCGCTGAGGAGATCCGTTACATCCTGGCCAGTGTCATCGAGCGCACGAGCGATCGCATGCGGCGTCTCGACTACTGTAAGGCCGAGTTTCGTGGGCGGAATCACGAAGCGCTCGTCGACGAAGATCTCCGTGCCCACGGGATGGTCCACGGTCATCAGCGCCAGATAATCGTAGTAGTAGACTTCCCACAATTCCGCTGTGACGCGGATATCGTAGAAACCGTCGTGCGGCACGAGTTGCTCGCGTCCGATCTTGTACCACTCGCCCGTCGCTGCAATCTGCGCTGAGCCAAGAGTGTTGATGCGAAGGCCGATCGCCGATCCCCAGGGAACGGCGTCCTTCACAAATTCCATCTGCTTGCCGTTGTAGGCAAACAAAAATGGACAAGATGCTTTCAGGCGCTGCTCGGTAATGACATCCATGTCAGCCTTGACACCAAACTCGGCGCGCACCGTGCCGTTCGGCCAGACCACTCGCACTACCTCAGCCTGTGTTTGTTCGCCCAAACCAAAATGTAGCTGCGGACCGCTGATGGGTTGCTTTTGCACGAGCAGTCCGGAGCGAACTTCAATTTCACCACCAACACCGAACGGATTGATGCGTTGGTCACCCACGGCCTGCACCGCGTGGGGCCGGACCACCTGCCAGTGATAATTCTTCGAACTCTGATTCACAAGGTCAACGGGCTGTCCCCCGGAGTCGAGGCCGAGGAGATCGAGATGGCCATTATTTCGGAGATCTGCAGGGGCAAAAACAAATGCCGGCAGGTCAGCCTGCGCCGGCTGAACGAAATTGCCTTTTTCGTCGCCCAGCCAGACAAGAGTGCGGGGTTTGTCGGTGCCACCGGCTGTCGCCTCGGACACAACGAGATCGAGTGCTCCGTTGTTATCGAGGTCCGCAACCTGTAGGCGGACTTCACCGACAGCAGAGTCGAGGCGGCCGACCGTGGCGAGCAAGGCCGTCTCCCAACTCTGACCTTCATTCTTATCCGATATTCGAATGATCGCACCGTCATCCTGAACGGCAAGCAGATCCATGACTCCGTCGCTATTTACATCGGCCACTGCGATTGCTTTTACCGGCAGCACAGTCGCCGGCACAGGACGCTCGCGAAACTGGCCCTGGCGTTCGTTCATGAAAACATGAAGCCGCCCCGCACCGTCGATGATGGCTGCATCCGGGTTGCCATCGCCATCAAGATCCTCCCACGCCAAACCGCGGAGCCCCGAAATCCCCCCAAAGGGATGAATCGCTAGATATGTATCGTCCCCGTTGTTTCGCAGCACAGTTGGCACGCCCTCTTTGACGCCGAGAACAATGTCGAGATCGCCGTCGGCCTCGATGTCGACCACCCAAGCGCCGGTATACGCCGCATTGGTTACCGACTTCGGCAGCTTAGTTTGTGCCGTCACATCGGTGAAAGCCGTCGGACTATCCTGGCGCATCAGGCGCACACCACCTGCGCCTGCCAACACCAGGTCTGTCTTGAAGTCGTAGTTGAAATCGCCCGGCACAATTCCCTCAGGCTGCGGCGCAACCGATCCACCGGGGAACAGAAGCGTTGCTCCTGAAGACAAGCGCACTTGCTTCGCATTGGCTACGGCGACAACCGGCGCACCTGCACTGCCCAGCGGAATGGCGCCAACCCAGCTCCACGGACCGACTGGAGTGGCTGGCGGTTGAGACTTAAACGTGAGTCCCAAGTCTGCGGATGCCGGCCTGAAGGCCGGAGTCTCCAGCAGGAGAAAGTGCGTGAAGGGCTCGGCTTCCTCTCCGGGGGCGGCTTTGATCACCCTCAAGCTCACACGATATTCAGGCACTCGCATCAGCACGTTGCGCAAAAATGTTGTCTGCGTCGCGGCTACTCGCAGGTCAGGACCGGAAATCGCAGTTTGCACAGAAGCAAGCTGGTGCTGCACTTCAGGCGGCCATCCCGACGATCGAGCACCGATTTTCGCGACCGCCGACTTCAGATTCGCGGCATCGCCGCGTTTTGCCGCGAGACGGCTCAACTCCAGCAATGCGGCAAGATTGTCCGGCTGCGCCGTAAGAATCTTCTGCATCAGCGCCTGAGCGTCGGCTTCGCCGTTGGCAGCGCCCTGGCGTTCGGTTTCTTCCGCAAGCTGATACATTGCTCGCAGATTTTGCGGATTCAGCTCGGTCGCTCTGCGCAGGTCGGCAAGGGCCGCTGTGGAATTGCCACGCTGGCTCTCGAGAACACCCAAAAGGCTGTAGACCAGATCGTTTTGCGGAGCCAGATCGCGTGCACGCTGCAGTCTTTGCGCTGCCGCGTCGTAGTTTCTTTGGCGCAACGCCAAGATTCCCCAATTCGCCCACCCCGCAGGCTCTCCCGGCACTAGCTGCGTTACCTCGGAGAGCTTGCTCTCCGCATGAACGTCGTCACCCACCTGCAACGCCGCCAATCCCACGTAGAACGCGGAGACAACATCGGCGTAGGCTTTGGAATTTTTCTCAGGAAATCTGGGAGCGCTGTGACATCCCGACGAAAATAGGACTAGAGTTCCCGCGAGCAGGGACAGAATAAGAGTCTTCGGCTGGCTTGATTCCAGGATGGACATTTTCTGCAATCGATCGTGAGATGTCACGCGGCCTGCAATCTCCTGTCTCTATCGCGCCGGCGGCGCGTGATTCCCCAAAACCACAAAAATGCTACCGCCAGAAACGGCAGTAGATACAGCAATAGATCCCAGCGCCCGTAGCCAGCAGGCGTCGACTCCACTCTCGATAACGCTTCGCCGCTGCCTTCAGCACTCTGCAGCGTGAGACGCACGCGCCAGAACTCGTCCCGATCGAACTCCGCCAGGGCCTTGTATTCTACTTGCCCGCGCGAATCTTCCCGATTGGCAGTGTAGATCACTTCGGGTAGGCGCCCACTTTCTGGCTGAATGCCGATCGTGATCTTTAGATCGTCAGGAATTTTTCCCCCTGGTATTGGATCGACAAGCACAAAAAACGTTCCTGTCCCGATATCCGGATGCGTCCAGAGCGAAATGACACACGCACCAACTTTTCGATTCTCAATGATGGGAAAGGGCGGACCGTTGTGAGCTTTTGCCGGCACGGGCCACGACAGGACCAGCACCAGCAACGCACACACCGAGACACTTCCCGCGACCGTTCGGTGACTCCACATCTTTTTAGCTCAACCCCAGTATGCTCGTCGCGCCGCTATCCACTCATAAGCGTGGCGCGCATTTCCATCGGCTGAAAGATCAGCCACATCGACGCAACCCAGAGCACGGCGCAGACGCCGGCCCATGGAAGAAATGCTCGCAGAGGCTTTTCCGGCGAATCCTCTTCCGCCAAGCCGTGGGTCACCGCCAACGATCCAGCCAATCCGAGCACCAGAAATCCGATTTCGACGACTTGCACTGCGTTCGCGGGCAGTCCCGTCAAAGTCCAATGCGGCTCCCCAAGAAAAGCCCGGCCCAGACTCGCAACCGCACTCTGAGTCACGGGGATGATCGTGTAGAGTCCCGTCAGGAAATGAAATCCATAGTGAGCCAGCCACATCCCAAAACCAAGCGGAACCAGGCCGTAGGTGTAGCGCACAACCAGCGGCACAATCGCGCGGCGAATGCCTCCCCACGCCCGGCTCAGCCACGCAGCCAGACCTAATAGCAGCACCGGTTCCAGTACCAGAAAGAAAACGAAGATGATGCTGAGCACAGGCGCCTCATGATTCACGTGCAACGCCTCGCCCAGCCAATTCTCCAAGGCGTAAACCGGACTGACCATGCCAAAAGCATTCAAGAGTGCGCCGAAAGTAAACACGACGGCCAGCGCCGAGAGATCTTTCCGGTTTGAGAAGTACCCAATCCCCGAACGCAAGCTATCACCCAACAACTCGGTCCCCGGCACGCGGCTCAAGATGCCGATGTTGTCATGCGGGCAGGCGTGAACGCAATCCAGACAAAAAGTACAATCCATGTTGCCGACTTTACGCGGCTGAAATAAAGCCAGTTCGCAGCCGCGAATCACCACCAGATCTGAGACCGGCTCGCGGCGGCCGCGAATGCAATCCTTCGTCAGGCAAGTCGTGCAGACATCCTGCTCGCGCACCTTCACTTCGAAGGGAGAGAGCGTGGAGGCCACAAAGTTAAACTGCCCAATCGGGCAGATGAACTTGCAGAACGAAGCGTGCTTGAAAAAACCGTCCACGACCAGCACGCTGACAAAGTACGCAACGATCAGCCAGGCCGTCCACCATGGCGACGACCAGAGATCGAATAGCTCATAAGTAAAAAGGATGAGAACGAATAGGGCCACCGAAATCCACTTGTTGCGGAGCGCCCGAGGCCAGTTGAACCGCGGCTTGAAGATTCGCCGTGCCGTCTGGCGCACCAGCATGAAGGGACACGCCAGGCAGAAGAAGTTTCCAGCGCACAGCAGCACCAGGACCAGAGCGCCACGAAAATGCAGCCAAGTCAGCGTCGTTGCCAGATTCTTAGGCGCCAGCGACGGCCCGAGCAGTCCATGCACAATCATCACAACGCTGACCGCGAGCAAAGGCACCTGCAGCACTGGACGCGCATAACGCCAGCGGAACAAACGCCCCAGGCCCGGGACGCGCATCAGGTCAAACGCCGAGTCAGAGGTCTCCCGGGACGAAATGGATGATGAATTCAAAAGCGCCTAGTTGGGTCGAACGCCTTTAACATCGAACTGCTCTTCTACTTTTTCCCCATCAGTCAAAGTGCCGTGCACCAGTATCACCCAATCCCCTGCCATTCCCAGCGATAGCTGAGATTGGTACCGTCCCGGCTCAATCTCTTTCGCCTCTCCGAATACAGGACTCATGCCCGCGTGCGACATGTCGGCTTCCACCGTTACGTGGGCTCCTGCGACTCGCCTCGCCGCCGGACCCGTCATCGTAAGAGTCACCGTGACCGGTCCAACTCGTGCCGGCTGTGGGTTGATTTCATGCTCGATCATGAGCATGTTTGAAGGCTCAGGCTGCCGGTGACACCCCGTTCCCAGCAAGACCGCGGCGTACACGGCCACCAAGGGAATTCCGCCATGCCTGCTCGTCTGTGGGCACAGTGCCCGCCAGTTCCATCGAGAGCAGAAGATCCTCACTTCACGGGTCCTTGGGATTCACGTCAGGCAGCGCCGCTCATCTCTTTCCGGTGCCACGCATCGTCCCACGGTCAAAAGCCCGCCTTCAATAGTAGATTTAGATTATTTTAGGGGGCCAAAGAGCGGCGGATGTGGGCCGCCCTACTTCGCTGGCGCGATGGCCGTAAACCACTTAGAATTCAGCGTCTTACACAAGAAACCCTCATCCCCACGGTCCAGTCAGACTGTGGGGATGAGGCACGTGCATTACGAGTTCCCTTCCGTCGCGTGTAACACCCGGAAAGAGTTCCCGCCATTTGACCGGACCAGCAGCAATGCATCCTCTCCTTTGGGAATGTTGGACAGGACCTGCTGAACCTCGGCCGCTGATTGGACCTTGTGCCGGTTCACCTCCAGGATGATGTCCCCCGGTTGCAATCCAGAATTGTCGGCGGCGCTTCCCGGCTGAACCTGCTCGATCACCACCCCGTGGAGATCGTGCGGCACGTCAAGCTGCTCGCGAAGGTCGGGACTAAGGTCGTTGAGACCGATTCCCCAACGCATCTTGCCTCGGCCTTCACCCTTGCTTCCGCCATCTTCGCCCGTTCGATTCCCCATTTCCTCCAGCGTGACGGGGAGACTCATGCTCCTGCCGTTACGAAGCACGTCGAGCATGACCTTCGTGCCGGGTTGTTTTTGTCCGATCATCACTTGCAGTTCTCCGGCATCAGTCACCCTCTGTCCGTCGACTTGGGTGATCACGTCGCCGGTCTCCAGACCGGCCTTGGCCCCCGGCGAATCAGATTCAACTTGCGTGACCACCGCTCCGGATGCATTCGTCTCGTCAAAGAACTTCGCGTTCTCCGGAGTTACATCCGCGACTCCGATGCCGATGCGGCCATGGCTGATCTTTCCGTCGCGGATCAACGTATCCACCGTAGGTTTCGCGATCTGCGAGGGGATTGCGAATCCCATGCCTGAGAAGCTACCCGAAGGCGAATAGAGGAAGGTGTTAATGCCAACCACTTGTCCTCGCGCATCGACCAGAGGCCCACCGGAGTTGCCTGGGTTTATGGCAGCATCTGTCTGGATGAACTCACCGGGCTTGCGAGCATCGCTGGAGTCTGGGTTGGGACGATTCACCGCACTCACGATTCCACGGGTCACGGTAAATCGAAATCCATAAGGATTGCCGAACGCCAGCACGGTCTGGCCTTGCTTGACTTCCTTGGAATCTCCCCAAGACACGCTGGCCAAGTCTTTCGCTTCGACTTTGAGCACGGCCAGGTCCGTCAATGGATCAGCGCCCACAAGTTTCGCCTTGAGGACCCGACGATTGCTGGTCGTCACCCGGATGTCTGTGGCTCCGTCGATGACGTGGTTATTGGTTACGATATATCCGTCGGGTGAGATCACGACACCGCTGCCCAAACCGTGTTCGATCTGGGGTTGTCGCATCCGCGGTCCGAAGAATTGGGAGCCACCGAATGGGTCGGACTGCCCAAAGAACCTCCGCATCTCCGGAGGAAGTTCCTGTCCCGCCGCGTCGGGTTTCGTCCGCGAGGTCACGGTGACATTGACTACAGCCGGAGTAACCCGCGCCGCCAAGGTTTCCATGGCACGGTCAAGCGCAAGCAGTGCACTGACGCTGTCGGTGTCGAGGGGCGCAGCAGGAGCGGCAGGACTCGATGCCGCCCTGGCCGCAGTCGGCCTCGCGAATTCATAGGTAGTGAGCGAAGCGGCCAGTGCCAATGCAAGCACCGGCATGGAAAGCCGCCGCGCCCATTTCTTGAGGTTGTCTTTCTGGAACCAGATTTTCATATTCATGATCGTTGTATCCTCCAGGATTGTCCAACAACTAATTCATTAGTTTTACGAGACAGTACTCTGACTACTCCTTAGCTCGCTTTCCTTAAGTCTCCTTACGGGGAATTTCTTTTCCGGCAGATCGAACCGGAGGATGCCACACCGTCAGGCGCCACACATGGATCTCATACACCGGCTGAACCGAAGCGCCGGCCTCACGATCGGGGACAAAGTAAAACACCGCCTCGGTGGAGATCACTGAAGTCATATCGGAAGTAGTTGCGCTGGCTGGGTGAATCCAGCCAGGTTCGACAGCGCTCGGGCCGGTACGGTTGCGATCGACCATCGGGCTCGGCGCCAGTAGCGCGCTCTCCATCGTTTCAAAGTGACGACTGGGCGCCGCTCCGTTCCTCGGCTTGCTCTTTGCCCGCACGGCTCGATGGGATTGCGCAGTCGAGGCAGAGTTTCCACCCGGCGCAGCGGCCGTCGTGATCTCTGCAAGCGTGGATCGAATCGGAGCACCGGTCGAAGCGACTACAGACTTGTCCGCGTCTGCATGAACGTCCTGGAAACCGATCCAATGTGGTTCCCTTGATGCGAACACCGCACAGATGACCGCAGATCCGACGACCAAGGGTATGGCGGGTTTCCATGTCTGCTGCGCCTTGCGAGACCGACTCACGTCGAGGATCTGCGCCACTCGCAACGAGGTCTGACGAACCCGTCCCAGAGCCGCTTGCGCGAGCGCGAGAGTACGCCGCACCAGCGTTCTTTCCGCCAGATGCGTGAGGCACTCGGCGTAAGCGCGGGGCCTTTCGGTTTCTGCGAGCACGGCGTCGTCGCACGCCATCTCGCGCTCGAGTGACACTTTCTTCTCGATCCACCAGACCGCAGGATGGAAGAAGAACAATGCCTTCACCGCTTGCTGCGCGAGGTTCGTCCAATCGTCCCATCGCCGCAGGTGCGCGAGTTCATGCAGCAGAATCTGATTTAGCTCGTCCGGCGAGAGTTCGTCGATCACCCAACGCGGGACAACTACGAGAGGCTCCATTAGACCGATAGCAGTTGGAACCTGCACCCGCTCCGATGTGCAGAGCACCGCTGGCCGGCTGCTCCCGCTCTGCTGCAACGTTAGCCGAATTCGCGCATCCAGCTCAGCCGGAGCGATCGGGACGCAACTCTTTCGCAGTGTATGCACATGCCACAACCCGACACCGACGCGTAGCAGAAACCACGTTGCGACCGCCGCCCACGCGCCGAAAAGATAGAAAGCCCAGAAACTCGGCAGTGTGATTGCCGGCCGGCCAATTCCAGACTGCAGGCCCGCGCCGGCCGGCCATCCCATACTCCGCACCAACGGCAAGCCTGCGATCGTCATCAAGGCCGTAAACCACACGGCAAATCTCGTGCCGGAACTCTGCCGATGAAACAACCGCGACACCAGCCCGGCAAAAAGAGCAACGATCGTGCCGTCCAACAGGCAGTCCACGATCCGTGCGCTGGAGAGCTGGGCAATAGTCTGCAATGCTCCCGTCATCCCTCGTTGCTCTCTTTCAGTAGTTGCCGCATTCGATCCAATTCGTCCGCATCCAAGCCGTTGTCTTCCAGAATGTTTAGCACGAGCAATTCGTGGGAGTTGCCGAAGAACCGACTGACCAGCCGACGCACCTCGGACCGCGTCGCATCTTCCCGGCCAATGTGCGGGATATAGACGTGAGCACGCCTGTCTTTGACGTGTTTGACGTAGCCCTTCTTTTCCAGGATGCGAACGATGGTGAGAACGGAGTTGTAAGCCAGGGCCGGTTTCGGAGGCAGGGCCTCGAGGACTTCATGCACGGTCGCCGAGCCCTTTTCCCAAAGCACATTCATGATGCGCAACTCGGCCTCGGTCAAAGTTGCGGACTTACTTCGAGCCAATTCGCCTCCTCACCGTGCACCCCGGCTTCCTCAAGACATTAGACGCGGCAGGACCCAAAACGTCAACTAATTGATTAGTTGCCAGCGCCCGGCCACAGGTTGCCCGCCCCCAACGGGAGCTGAATTCTTAGGCGTTGGTCCCAAGCTCGAGAGCGCGCACCGCACAGTAGTCAGCCCGCCAAGCTCAAGAATGCACGGGCGGTTGATACTTGTGCGCCCGTACGACAAACCGCTTCGGCGCCGAACCTACGAAATAGAATGGGTAGCAGGTCACGAGGGTGAGCGTGGAGTCTTGGGTCGAGGGCTCAAGGACGGTGATGTCATCGGGATCGACGACCTTGACCCAATCGACCTCGTAGTGGAAAAGCCCGGTTGCCGTCTGCAATTGAATCTCGTCGTTCTTGTGAATGTCTTTGAGTTCACGGAAGAAGGTGTCGCGGTGCCCCGCAATTCCGATGTTCCCGGTGAGCCCCGGAAGCGCAGTGCCTTCGATATGTCCCACACCCAGCCGTAACGTTCGCGAGCTGGTCCCTTGGAGTACTGCAACGGAAATTCCGAGCCTGGGAATATCTACTCGACCCAGAACATCGCCCGTTTTCACCGCTGGTCTAGGCTGTGATTCCTGGTGCTCCTCTTCGAGGTGGATCTGGCTTTCCAGGGAGCGTTTCGCAGCGACCTGATAGAGCCTTGCGTCGAGGAGAGTGAAGCCGACGTAACCAAGCGCAAGAGTGCCGGTGATGATAAGAAGGCGTTGACTCCAGCGAAGAAGCCATCGACTTCGCGTGGGGAGCGTCTCGCCTTCAGTTGTGAGCGTCATGATCGGTCGTCTTTGCCGCCGCTGACGGAAGTGTGGACGGTGCGAAGTAACCGGCCCGGGTACGGACCGACAGGCGCCCACGACCCGGTGAGCTAGCCTTCACTTGCACGACCCGGTACTTTCCGTCCCGCTTTCGGTTCGTGGGGACATACGCAATCGTGTACTGACTGCGGATATCACGGGCGATCTGCTC